>Ga0255341_1005765_pt1 | contig 12028 bp, 9 predicted proteins | sample wastewater_treat_8_FD_192418 | JGI IMG/M metagenome (GOLD analysis project Ga0255341, IMG submission 192418) | Wastewater microbial communities from Lulu Island WWTP, Vancouver, Canada - plant12 | ecosystem: Engineered > WWTP > Wastewater > Unclassified | place: Canada: Vancouver, British... | reverse complement strand
CGCAGCCCCTATACCACCCAGGCCAGCAAGCTTCTGCAGCAGATCGATCTGATCCAGGAATCTTCTGCCAGCTATTTGCTGGAAAACGGCGAAATCTTATCTCTCTTGCGTGAAGGCGATCAGGTTCATTACACCCTGACCGACAGTCTTCAAAATCCAGTATCCGAAGGGCTCCTTGGCGAACCGGATCTGATGCTGGATGCTGCCAGAGACCTTTCCCTGAGTGAAGCTGGACGGGATGGGCTTACTGCTACCCTGCTTACAGCTGAAGCGATCGATCATCTGAACGCGCTGCGGGTCAGTGAGCCAATGGTTTCTTTCAGCCACTCGCAGCATGATCAAATCCCCGATGGCATGAGCATGCCCCTCTCGCAAGCCAATCGTCTGATGGAAAGACTGGATCAACGTCAGGCGATCGACCGTCAAAAATCTGATTACGCTGGACCGCTCACCTACAGTACTGATTTTCGGATGGAGTACATCAAGGAAGGTCTTCCAGCAGCCTATACCGGAAAACAGGAGATAGGTGCTGGAGATGGCAGTCTCTCCCATCACATGCAGCTGACCGTTCAGGAGGCTCTCTCAGATCGTTCCTGGCGCAATTACCTCAAAGAAATGGGTGAAACGCAGTTACAAGCCGATCCCAATGCGCTGGGGGAGGTGCGTGATGAGCTCTTACCCTATTTCAATCAGCATCAAGCCCTGACCTTCCTCAAGGAACGGACGGAAGTCTACCAGGCAGGGCTTTCCAATGTTGCGGAGGAGAAACGCGAGGCATTATCCGCTTACTATGCGGATGTGACTGCTTATGTGCAGGAAAGCAGACAGCAGATGAACCTCAGACAGAACCCACAGACCCTTGATTGTCCACAACTGGATCAGTATCTGAACGCAAATCTGAAGGAGCGCGATCTGGACCTGGATGGCTCACCGGAGCGGGTGGATATCGATGATCAGAACAGCCGTGTGCAGCTCAGCCATCATCTGGACAAAAGAGATGGGGTTTCTGAAAAACAATCTGTTCGGGAGCGCTTGCGGTCGGGAAAAGCAGAGCACTCTAGAATGCAGATCGAAAACAAAAATCACAGGGAGGTGGAGAGAAACTAATGGATTGATCTATACCTGCAAAAAGCCTCCCCGCTCATTCTGGGAGGCTTTTTGATTATGTGTCCTTCGATTTTTGGAGGCTAAGTTTAGGACGAAATTTGCTTCTAAGGCATCTTCTGGAGAAATGAAGTGTGTCCTTTTCACCGTCCAAGGTTGGTAGATGGCTGCAATCGTTACAAGGACACGCTTCTTTGCAAATTTTTCACCTGACGTTGACATATGAACCTACTTCACACAATCATTAGCTTTACCAAAAGGGCGAGGATTAATGATAGACTAAAGGAAGTATTGGATTTGTTAAAAAGTGAACTGTTACAAATCTAAAATTTAAGAACAACCTTATAATATGAAACCATTAGACCACCTACTAAAATAATCTATAAATTAGGAGTAGTTATGAGTTGTTACAAACCCAGAATATTGATTGTGTGCGATTATCCTGATTCTGTATACGATAGAGTTTCGGATGGTTTTATTAACGAGATAAATAATTTGTTTGAAATCGAAAAAATATATACAGTTCATGATCCAATTATTGAACATTCTCGCTATGATGTCATTTACTTAATGTGGTGGCGCTCAAAGATTTGGGAAGAGTTTTATATACCAAAAAACAAATTATGCATATATGTTGCGAGTTTTTGGAGTTGGCAAGAAAAATTTAAAACACCACTGCCTGAATTAGCTGCTCAATACTTAAGCCATGCTCATTCTGTATCTGTTAATTGTCCGGGTCTTTTCAATCTTATTTCTCCTCATCATCCCAATGTGTTTATGAATCCTGGCGGGGTAGACATTAATAAATTTTCATCACAACCACCACGTTCAACAAATAATTCGGAACCTCTTATGGTTGGTTGGGCGGGAAGTGAAAGTGGTCATGATTATAAAAAAGGGTATCGAGAAATTATTGTTCCAGCGTGTACTAACCTACATGGAGTTGAATTAGTTAGCAGAGTATTAGAGATTAATCCCATTTCACATAATGACATGCCTGATTTTTACAAAAGCATCGACGTATACATCTGCGCAAGTATTTCAGAAGGTACGCCTAATCCTGTATTAGAAGCAGCGGCGTCATCCAGAGCCATTGTATCAACACCCGTTGGCATAGTTCCGATGTTAATTGATGATGAATATAATGGTTTTATTATTGATCGTTCTATTTCCCAACTGAGAGAAAAACTAACTGTTCTTCGTGATAATCGGGAGTTATGTGTGAGAATGGGCTGCCGAAATCGTTTAAAAATTGAAATTGATGGATGGTCTTGGAAAAATCGAGCTATAGGATATGCTGAAATGTTCTCTAAGATGATTACTGATGGAAAGGCAATATCGATTTGAAACCTTATCTTAAAACGCTACTTGAAATGTTTGCTAAAGCCCTCGGTTATGGCTTAGTGCCATCGTTCAACGGGACATATATACCTGAAGATATTAGTGAGGAATATAGACGGGCTATCCTATCCGTAAAACCATTCACAATGACTAGTGCAGAAAGAATATACGCATTAATTAAGTCTACGGAATATATCATTGATGGAAAAATTGAAGGAGATTTTGTAGAATGTGGAGTGTGGAAAGGCGGCTCAATTATGGCTATTATTCAGACGCTTCTCAATTATGGTGAAAACTCACGTTTGATCTATTTGTTTGACACCTTTGAAGGAATGCCAGCTCCCCAAGATATTGATGTATTCCATACAGGAGAATCAGGCATGTTGATGTTCGAAAAGGTAAAGATTAACCAAAAGTCATCAAATTGGTGTCATGCAACATTAGAAGAGGTTCAAAGAAATGTTTTTGAGTTGAATTATCCTAAAGATAACATATATTTTGTGAAAGGATTAGTAGAGGATACTATTCCCAAATGTATACCCGAAAAGATTGCATTATTACGTCTTGATACTGATTTTTATTCATCAACAAAACATGAATTAGAATTTTTATATCCTAAATTGGTATCAGGCGGGGTCTTAATCATTGATGATTATGGTTGTTGGGCAGGATGCAGAAAAGCTGTAGATGAATTTTTTGAAAGAAAACAAACTAAACTACTCCTAAATCGGTTAGATCATACAGGATATATTGGTGTTAAAATAAATTAATGACTACACATTTTATTGTTTCGATAGATGTTGAAGAAGATAATCAGTGGAGAAGGTCTGAGGATTACTCTTTGCATAACATTGATTGTTTGCCTAAGTTTCAGGAATTGTGTGAAAAATATGGTATTCGCCCTAGTTATTTAATTACTTATAGTGTGGCTAGAAACAACAATTCTGCGAATATTATCAAAACCCTTGCTCAAACCAGTAAATGTGAAATAGGTGCTCATCTACATCCTTGGTTTACGCCGCCTTATCAATCACCATTCTTGCGAGCAGCTTATCCACATACATATCCATATGAATGCCCAGATTCACTTCTTTATAAGAAGATTTCCAATTTAACAAATGTGATACAAAAACAAATTGGAGTTGAACCTAAAAGTTTTCGAGCCGGTAGATATGGTATGGATGGTAGAGCTATAGGCTATATAAGAAAGAAGGGATATTTAATAGATAGTTCTGTGACGCCATATTGGAGTTGGGTTGATACTCTTGGCACGACTTTAGGTGGACCTGACTATAGTAATATCACTGAACACCCCTATTATGTTGGTAGAACAACATTTCCCAATCCGACAAACACCCTAGAAGGAAGTATTTTGGAAATACCCATTACCATAAAGAAAAATAGTATTGATGAAGTTATTTGGTTGAGGCCTTTCCCTTGGGCAGACGAAACAAGCTTGCTTACAATTATTAGGAACTCACTCCAAAAAAAAGAGCTTGTACTCAATCTTATGTTTCATTCCAGTGAGCTTTATGTTGGTGGTAGCCCTTATAGTGAGACCAAAGATGCAGTTATGAAAATTGAAAGAAAGTTAAAGGCGATATTTAAATTCGTGACGGAACTAGAAATTAAAAGTTCAACTTTTCAAGAGTTTTTTGAACAGGAAAATGAAAAAATAAAAAAGAACCAGCTGACTATTTAACCAAATATCTCTCTTAGCCATATTTCAAGCATAAATATTGTCCAAATTTTTTTTGAGTTACCTGGAATGCAAAGTTGTTCGTTTTTGATTAAAGTTTGAAGAAAACCACGCTGAAAGTATGCCCTCGTTCTACTTTCAGCAGAAAGGAGATACTCTTTTACATCTAATAAAAGGTCGGTTTTTAACCAGCTCTCAACCGGCACGAAAAAGCCTTTTTTAGGCAGGGATAATATATCTTTGGGTAGAATGTTTTCCATTGTCTTTCTCAATATTTTTTTTCCATGGTTTCTTGATACTTTAAATGTTGTGGGAAAGTGAAAGACTTTGTTTGCTAGGTGATGATGTAAGAATGGGGTTCTAATTTCTACAGAATTGATCATTCCTGCAATATCACTTTTTAACAAGATATCGTACGGCAAATAAGTGGATAAATCAAAGTCTATGAGTTGGTCAAATCTTTCAGCTATGCTCTTCGCGAAAGGAAATGTTGTTTTAATCCATTGAAGAGTGCTGTGTTCTTGGATGTTCTCAAGAAAACAATCAGTAAGGAGTAATGATTTTTCATTTTCATCAAATATTGATTTAATAGCCATGTTTCGAGAGAATGCTTCACCAATTGGAGATTTCATTATCTCTAAATATCTGGGATATCCGCCAAAAATTTCATCAGCACCATCACCAGTTAAAACTATTTTTAAACCTAATTCATTTGCATGTTTAGACAATTGGTAGAGTGGGAATGATGAAGTATCTGCAAAAGGCTGTCCAAAATGTCTGACTAGTTTATGTAGTGTATCAAGTGAAGGAGGATTCAAATCAATGCAAAAGAGTTCGGCTTTTATATATTGAGCAACTGTCAAAGCAAATTTTCTTTCATCAGTCGTGGGGTCATTAGTACCAATGGACAATAACTTAACGTTTTTATTTTGCGCGAAAGCTAATGCAGCAATAGAACTTGAATCTAACCCACCACTCAAGAAGATTCCTATGGGGATATCATCGCTTATGCATGAATTTACAGATTTTGATAGTTCTTGATAAAGAATTATAGACGCCTCTTCGATTGATATGTCCATTTTTGGCTCAAAATCAGGTTGCCAATATCGTTTAGTTTTCAAATTCCCATTATTTAAAACAATATAATGTGCCGGAGGTACTTCAAAAAATCCCTTTATGCCTGTTCGGATTCCGGGAATATAGGAAAATGTAAGGTAATCAGAGATAGTTTGAAAACAAGGTTTAATGTTGTCTTTAGGTATCGCAAGTAACCCTTGTACTTCAGAAGAAAACTCAAAAGACCCGAAGGTACATGTGTAATACAACGGTTTTTCACCGAATCGATCACGAACTAAAATGAGTGAATCCAATTTATCATCCCAAATTGCAATTGCGAACACCCCATCAAGCATGTTTGGAAAATTCAGTCCGAATTCTTCGTAAGCATGGCAAATAATTTCCCCATCTCCATAGGTTCGAATTAAATGTCCACAATCAAGTAAGGTTTTGCGTAGTTGTGTATAGTTGTATATCTTCCCATTAAACACACACACTACACTCTTATCTTCGTTGTATTGAGGTTGGTTGCAATCCTTCAAGTCAATGGTTGATAAATGTGTTGAAATCAATCCGCATCGCTGTCGAGAAATATATATACCAGCAGAATCTGGCCCTCGATGTTTCAAAGCGCGTTGAATTTTCCCCAAATCTTCAAAATTTATAGCATGGTGTTTATACTTATCATTTATTACAATTCCGCCAATACCACACATAAAACCTAGCCTCTAATCATTGAAAGATAGTTTTTTGCCTGCTTTTCCCATGACCAGTTCAGGATAGTTGCACGTGCATTCTTACTCATGAAGTAGAGCAGAAAACGATTATCCCGCAAAAATTCAACTTTCTTTTTTAGTTCGATAAAATCTCTATTGATAATATAGCCATTTATTCCGTCTTTGATTAGTTCTGGCATGTTACCCACCTGAGTAGTTATTACGGGTCTTCCACAAGACAAAGCTTCTAGACATGGATTCGGTGTTCCTTCAGATAATGAAGCACATACATACAAATCTATAGAATTATAAAAAAAAGGCATTTCTATATAAGGGCGATATTGCGATTCACTATCAGCAATAAAGAGTTTTACTCCTGGTAAGCTATCCAGAGGCTTAATGAAATCGAAATAGCCCTTACCAGCTGCATGGTATGGGTCTCCAACCCAACCAATTCGTAAATCACCAGATAGATTTATACTATCTTGAACATTAAACAATTCAATATCCACACCATTTGGGCAATAATATAAATTATGAATTTTTCCATAAAACTCTTGTTGTAAAATTCGGTTTATAACAAAAACACCTTGGAAACTGTTTAAAAAGAGTAAATCTGTATCATTACTTGCTTCTCCACTATACGACATGTGGGATGTTATGCCTATAAATGTTTTAGATAAATCTAACCTCTCATTAAAGACAGGTTTCAATAACAAGGAAAAGACCAAAATAACGTCATAATTTTCAAACGGAATCATTTTATACAATTGTCTACCTGTGTCAAAATCACCCTTGCGTGGATCGGGAATCACATCATACATGTAGAAAATATCTGAATTGATACCATATTTAGTCAAGTTCTTTTTTAGATTTTTAGCCTTATGATCCCAAGCCCATCCTCGACAATTCACTAAGATTAGCATGTTGATGGGTTTCATAAATTGACCTGAACTCTAAACCAATAGTTATTTCCAATTAGCATGCATATAACCAAATAGATAAGCTAAATCGAAAATAAAAAGAAAAGGAATCATATTAGCACATTGTGTTTTAAACGCTGTTTTATATCTTTCATACATTTGGACAAACAAAGAACTATGATAGTATTGATGTAAATACTTTGCTCGGTAAGCATCACCCACTCCGTATTTGTGATATGAAAAGATTGTAGATGTAAAGGTTGTGGGTCTGTGAAATACCTTACACGAAAGGTGTTGAACTGGTATGTTTGCCTCTTGAATTCTATAAGTAAAATCAGCATCTTCGGTCCAAGGGATCTTTGGATTAAATAGATAATGAATTTTTTCTAATAATCTTTTATGAAATGATAGCCCAGGGCGAAAAATTGGAAATCCATAAGTCAAATATCCAGGAAAACCAACTGTATAATCAAATTTTCTACAAGCAGCAATTTGCTTTGAAATAAAACCGCCAGTATCTTCAAATATTACTCTTTCTGTAACAACTGAAAAAGTATCCAATGCTTCAGAAATTGACCGAATCGCTCCTTTTTCGAACACACAATCACTATCAATTAAAATAATCTTATCGTGACTTGCAGATTGAACACCTTTATTTACCGTTATACTGTGATTTCCTTTTGGTGTAATTACATATCTTATATCTCTTCTTTCTAATAGTGACTCTATTTTTTCACAAGGGGTTATTGATGCAATTATTTCTACATTCTCATCAATGCTACTAATTGTATCAATAATTCTTTCATCTTCGCTACAACTTATTACAATGCTTGCAAGTTGCTGTGTCAATTTATACGATTCGCTAGTATCCACCATTCCTCCTATTGATTGAAACAAATGTAATGTGATTATTTAAATCGCAAATGAAAGTAATAAGATAGCAATAAATAATCTCTATTCTAATTGGTAATCCAAATTCGTCAAGAAAAAGCAAAAAAAAATGAAAAGCAAAAAAAAGTAAAGAATTGCTAATTGCTGAGAATGTAAAACACGGGGATTCTATGCATTTTGTGAGCATAGCCAATGAAGTATTTAAGTCGATATTGTGTAATGATATTTGCAATTTTTGATAACAATTGAACGTTTTTGTGTAAAGTGTAGCGATCTGTAAAACGATAATCATCGCATTGATAGCGTATACAAACTGTTTGGCTAGTGATTGACATAGCCAAACAAAAGGGCCTGTTTTCGATAAAATTGCTGTAATAACGACATAATTATATTAATCGCTTGAGTGAGCAAGAAAATGACATACAAATCAAGAGCCTTGTTCTTGTTGTGCGTTATTTTTTTTCCATTGTAAGAAATACTTGGAACGTAACAAAGGGTGGTGGGCATCAATCCATAGAGCAAATTTTCCGCAATGAGGACCCCAGATAAACGGAGCAGGATAAATTTCGTCTATAAATTTAACTATATCATCATATCGAATATTATTACAATCAGAGTACTCTCTACCAGATGGCTTGTAATCATGAAATAAAACTATGCCACATTTTTTTACACATGAAAAATCGTATTTTACTTCTTCATAGGTGTGTCCTCCATCAATAAAAGCCATATCAAAATTTAGACTTGCGATAAGTTCTCCTTTTTCAGAATCATTGACGATAGAGAAACTTTGAACTTTCTTTCCCAGTTCTAAAAAATGCCAAACGCTTTCTGCAATTAATTTGTTTGTTTCAGGCGCAGACATGACATCTATTGTAAATACTTTTTTTGCATATTGGGCAAATAATGCTGCTGAACAACCATAAAGTGTTCCAATTTCCAAGATAACATTAGGTTTAATAATCTTGATTAGTTCAGAGATATAACATTCATTTGAAATCATACTGCCTTCCCTAATATTATTCCCAAATTTCCTTGATAGTACATCACTTAGTTTTTCTGTCATTTCAATCCTTAATATCAGTTTTATGCGCCACGCATAGGTAATTTCTTTATTGGCAACTGCACATCGTTCCAATTAACCCATAAAAAATCACCATCAGGGCTTTCAATCATCACAATGAATTCATGTTTAGTTGGTAAAATGCTAAAATCTTGTAATCTTGTTTCCACATGAATGAATCTTCCCAAATACAAATTATTTTTCCGAGAAATCACACGGTTGTTATTGATTTTTGCGGCATCATAAATATAACGTTTATAAACTGCTTCTTGCTGTAATTTTTTAGCTTCCCATTTAGAGAAAAAAGACACTTGTTTCCAACTATAAATCCTAGCATGAATACCTTGGATTCCCAATACCTTTGCTATAGCTGAACGATGAGAGCCATCAAGTCTCACGCCATCATCTGTAATAGCTATTGGATGCTCTGAACCATTCCAGCCATTATTGCATATGGCATCAAACAAAGACCCAAAGTACAGACACTTCTCATCTGCTGCTATATCGCTCCCCTTAGCCCGAACCATATATCTCCAATATATGCTTTTTCGGAAATTATCTCTATCGTATTTCCAGTATTTTAAGAAATCTATGTGTCGAATACAGTCATAGGATGCTGTTTCTGGTGATATCTGAACGATTTGTATAGGTGGCTGGTCAGCTAACCATTTCTTTACTTTACTATTCTTTACTCCGATTACACTTGGTACATTAAAAGTTTGCTTCATACGCTTTCTCCCAAAAACAAGGCTTCGCATTTGACTTGATAGAACATAGTAAATAATGATTATGTGCGATAGAGATAATGGAAAACAAGAAAGTCTTCATCTAAACCCTGAAGAATCAAAAAATCAAATCGTGATTAGAGATCGCACTAATCTTCTGGCTGGATCATCTATCTCAAGTTTAACGGGATGGATGAAATATGCGTTGTCAGTTAGTAAGGCGGCATTGACACCTGAGACAGCCTGATAAGGTCTCCACCGAATAATAGATTTTAACTGTTCTGGATAGGATTTTCCTTCTAACTTTAGAAAATCTGTCAATGTAGGGAATAAAACTTCATGTAGAGTATAGGATTTATTTTTGCTTATTAACTCTAGCATCTGAGTATATTTTGGGTGAGTAATTAATTTTTCGATATATACTTTACTAAATGTTTGTCCAGGATTAAAGCCACGATGTGTGTATTCAAATCCGAAAAAATGATACCAACTTGAGAGTTCGGGTCTAAGACTTCGTATAGGTCTCCACTTTGAGGTTTTTGGCGTATATTTCTGAAACCATTGAACAAGATAGTCACAATCATTCATGTAATTTTCAAGAAACGTTTCAAACCCATGTCTGATGAAAAGCACATCATTATCAAGGTTTACCACATAATCATAAGGTAACCCTTTTTTTTCAAGCCAATTAAATAGATCTAGAAAAAAAGGCATGATTCTAGCGTAGTAAAGTTGTTGTGATGGGGTAATAGGAATAACATCCAAACCATCACTTAGCTTGGGATCATCGCCAGAGTTATAAAGTAAAACATCAGCATTAGGACAAAAATGTTTGACATTGTTAATCATGTCTTCTAGCGCTGGCCGATTTTCATGGGTTAATATTACTAGAGCGATTTTTTTTGCCATAAACTACCATCCCTTTTAAGTGTTTTGAAGATGCTGAGATTAATTGAAAAGTAAAACATAATATCCTTTCAATTCTAATCGTAGAAACAAGACATAAACCATCCAATGTCTCACAATTCGGGCCGGACCTTGAAGATACTCGCGCAATAATTTGAAAGAAATGAGCTTGAGTTAGTAAAATCAAAATCCTTTCGATCCCTATCCTCGCAGCAAGCTACGAGGCATTTCGGGCTCTCACCCTACGGGACGGATTTTGAGGACAGTTTCGTAGCAAGCTACGGGGAAATGCCCTCGTCCGTATTATAGCTAATTTCTCCTACCTTTGCAATCTCACGTCTCATCTCACGTCTCATCTCTGCGTCTCTGCGCACGTCTTAGATAATGATTTTGTGTTGCTAATGATTTTTGTGCATTTATATAAGATGAAATATCAACATATTCTTTTTGAATATTTAAATGTTTTGCAAAAGAGGATTATTTGTTTTCTAGCTAATGTAATGATAATTACAAGAAGTAAAGAAAATATCGACATTGCCCCTGTAAATCCCTGTACAAAAAATCAATAAATCAAAAGAATTCAACCAAGTACAGAAGCGTAAACAGTGAAGAACTTAATACTTCCCACTATCCAGGAAAACAGCGATTAAGGCCTTCGACATTCTCTTGATTAGATCACCTAAGTATTAGAATAATTTGCATGAAAACACATCATCAAGATTAAAGAACGGACATATTAACGCTAGTCTTTAATTGGTTCATCTTTTTCCGACAGGCGTAGTATCTGATCAACATTTTGGATGATCGTCTTTAACCCAGCCCATTCTTTTTTCACTTGGTAAAACCTTTTATAAAGATCATTTTTCTTTTCCTCTAGTATTATTCTTTCTTTTGCAAGACTACTACTTGAAGGGTAAGGCTCTGTAATTCCCAAGAAAGCCAAATGGCTTTTTGATGCTTGTAGAGTCGAAAAAAGAGCGACATTTTTGTCATGTATATTGTCAATCTCAAGCTTTTCGATTACTCTTAATTGCTTTTCGACTTCAGACAACGATGCGATTTTGTTCTCAAGAGTTTTTAGATCAGTTTTAGTTTCATCAAACGCTGTTTTGAGTTCGCTATGTTTTGCTTCGAGCTTCGCTAAAGAATCAATACCCATTTCAGTCAAGTAATTCAGGATATTAGCAGCTTTTTTTAGATTTTGGATCTTCACGATCTTTGAAATTCCTGTTTTTTGTATCGCAGTATTAAGTTTCCTCAAATCCATAAATGGATCAAGTCCCAGGTGGTTTCTTGCGTAGTATGACTCTCTTAATTTATAAGATATCTTCTGGTAGATTCGATTCTTCGTGAAACCAGTTCCTAATGTATGTGACAGAATAAAACGCTTTTGGTCTGTCGCGCGAAAGGCAAGTTTGCTTCCAAGTCTAACCTCGTAACCTGCAAGATTCATTCTCAAAGCAAACTCTTCAAATGACGAACTGTATTTTACAGATTGGTTTATAGCTTTCTTCAAGCGATCTTTCCAACTTATCCCAGACTTTTGGGCAAGGTATTCTTTATAACACTTCCCTTTCTCTTCACCTGGAACAACAACAGATAAT
>Ga0255341_1005752_pt1 | contig 12040 bp, 5 predicted proteins | sample wastewater_treat_8_FD_192418 | JGI IMG/M metagenome (GOLD analysis project Ga0255341, IMG submission 192418) | Wastewater microbial communities from Lulu Island WWTP, Vancouver, Canada - plant12 | ecosystem: Engineered > WWTP > Wastewater > Unclassified | place: Canada: Vancouver, British... | reverse complement strand
ATTGCCGCCGAGCTCAATATCTCACGCGCCACACTTTTCAGAAAAATGAAGAAGTACAGGCTCACCAGAAAACAGGCCGCCCCTTAAAAAAGGATGAATGGCAACGCCTGCCAACATCCTGCCTGATGATGATTTCCGGCCGGCATTCCCGCCCGGATTAGCCGGAAAAAAGCACCACGTCTACTGTAGGTGGTAGCGGGTAAATTTGCTTAAGGCCAGCGCGGCGCGTGCCACGGAAGGAAAAACTGCAATACCCGATGCGGCAAGCTTCCCGGCGGCTCGGTGTGCAAGGGCATTCATACCGGCAGAACTGAAACTGTGCAGGATCACCGCCGTCGGTTTTTTCAGATCTTTTTTCACCTGACTGATGAGCTCCAGAAACGTATCCACCCACAGTTCCTTTTCCTGGCTGGAAATCAGGCCGAAATGATCAAAGGCCACGTGAATGGCCAGCATATCCGCTTCAGCGCATTGATCCAGCGTACCGAGCGTCTGGAAGAATTTTTCCTGTGTTTCAAAATGATTGAGATCGATGGGGTTTTTGAAAATCCGTCCCGCCTCCGAAGGGAAAATATCCATCAGTTGCCGGCGCAGATCATCGCTCAGTTTCGGCAATTCAAGTCCCGCGTGGCTGAAAGCGTCAGCCAGAAGCACGCTGGCTCCCCCGCCGATTCCGACAATCACGATCCTCTTTCCGGCAGGCGGCGGCATGTGTTCAAAGGCAAGCGCAATGTCCACCATCTCTTCGATATTGCCGGCACGGATCGCTCCGGTCTGGGACAGCACTCCCTGCCATATCTGATCTGAGCCCGCCAGCGCCGTTGTATGTGAGACGGCCGCTTCCGCGCCGGATTCGGAGGTTCCCACCTTTAAAATAATGACCGGTTTGGCTTCGGCAGCGGACTTCAGTGCCCGGAAAAAGCGCTCCCCTTCGCGAGTGCCCTCAAGATAGGCGGTGATGACCCTTGTCTCCGGATCGCCCGCCAGGTATTCCAGATAATCAGATTCATTCAGATCAGCGCCGTTACCCATGCTGATGACCTTGCTGAAGTACAATCCCCTGCTGGTACCGTCTTGGATACAGTGCGCCGCATTCCCTCCGCTTTGGGAGATCATGGCCACATGGCCCGCGGTCCTGGCAAAATCGCCGTTAAAGGACAGGCCGCCCGCCGGACAGTACAGTCCCAGACAGTTGGGACCGATCACGCGGATACCGCCTTTCCCGGCGCGCGCGATAATATCCGCCTGCAGCCGTTTTCCTTCCGTGTTTTCTATCTCGCCGAAACCGGAAGTAAAAAAATGAATGGCCCGGACACCTTTGGCGGCTGCCTCATCAACCAATTGAGGAGTATAAGGTGCGGGAATGGCCGAGATAATAAAGTCCACCGGGCCGGGGATGTCTTTTACACTTTTGTAGATGACCGATCCGTTAATCTCACCGCCGGCGGGGTTGACGGAATATAACTTGCCGCAAAAACCGAACTGGGTCAGGGCCTCAAGAAACTTCAGGCCGAAATTGAACTTATTGGCTTTATCCGAGACACCGGCGATAGCGATGGAACTCGGATGAAACAGAAAATCGAGGTTGCGGGTTTTCTTCATGTCAGACATCCTTTCATCGTCACGGGCGGGAGAAATATCAAGACGTAAACGCCTGGATCAGATTATCCTTTGCCCTTCATTGTTCATATTTTCATCGCCGGTCACTTGAAGTCCGGAATGACCGCCCTGAGAATCGTCTCCTGTGCCAGATCAAGATATTCTTCACGACTGTATCTTTTCAAATTCCAGCTCCGTAATGGAAAAAGCGAGAGTTGAAAAACCAGCATGTTGGCGGCAAAAAAAGGATCACGCACATGAAAAGCTTTTTTGGCCACACCGCCGGCGATGATTTTTTCAAAGAGGTTTATCAGATCGCTTTCCTTTTGCAGGACAACTTTCATGAATTTCGGAGGCAGCACCCTCGTTTCACGGTACATCATCAGCACTTCGTTCACGACATCATGGATCATGGTAAGCATCTGGTGCACCGATTTCTGAAGCTGCTCAGCCGGGTCGTCAAGATTCATAATGCCCTCCCGCTCAAACCACTCCATAGCGGGATCATGGTAATCCTCGAATGAGAGACACAGAATATCTTCTTTACTGTCAATGTAGTTGTACAGATTACCAAGGTTGATGTTCGTGGCTTTGGCGATATCGCGCATGGTGGTCAGGGCATAGCCTTTTTTGATGAACAGGCGGGCTGCTTTTTTCACAATAAACAACCGGCGCTTTTGAGTCGGGCCATGAACCGTATTCGCGGCTTTAGTATTCTTCTTTTCGTAACTGTTTTTGACGCTCCTGCTTTTATTCATATATACTCCTTGCCAATGAGAGTTTGCTGCACTTCTTTGCTCAAAGTCTTAATAAAGCGGCCCAGCCCCGGCACAGCGTTTTTTAATCCGCAGGTAAAAAATTAAACACGCGCCTGGCAAAATCTTTCCATGTGGCTTGTGTTTTATACGGGCTGCTTTTCAGAAGTGCGGCTTTTCTAACAGAAGACATTCCCAAATGCAATATACGCGCTTTGCACATAAAAATATTTTGCGCTGCCCTGAAAAACGGGACCCTTTCCCGAACTATGATCATGTCATCCGAAAACCGCCTGTTGATCCATTCAGCCTCCAATCGGCAAGGCCGGCCGACGGCTTTTATCTTGTACGGATATGAATGTTCCTTTGCGCCGGAGTCAACATAGCAGATTTTTTAAAACAATACAAACGTATGTATTTGATAAATATGCAAATAAAATATGTAAGTATATGTATTGCCTGATAATACCTGATGAAAAAAAATATTGATATAATACAGCGAATATGTATTAGTAACAGCCTGAAATCAGGATCCAATAGCTTTTCTGCTGTCTTCCCTGGATCCTTGACGGACAATCATCCCGAGGTATCGGCAAAATAATTCTTTAGGAGGTGCACCATGTACGAAACAAAACCCTGGCTTAAGTTTTATGACTACAACGTTCCACAAACAATTCAGTATCCCCATATCCCCGTGCAAAGCTTTGTTCACCTGGCCGCCGCCACTTACCCGCATAAGGCGGCCACAAACATTTACGGTTCAACACTGACATTCCGTCAGCTGCGCGCACAAATACTGCGCATGGCCAATGCACTGGTGCAGCTGGGCGTCAAAAAAGGCGACTGCGTCGGGCTGGCGCTTCCCAACTGCCCGCAATATATCATCGCCTATTATGCGGCTTTGTCCGCAGGTGCTGTCGTGGTAAACATGAACCCTCTGTACACACATGATGAGCTCAAGTTCATGATGGAAAACACCGGAGTGCGAACATTGTTCACCTTTGACATGGTTCTGCCGGTGATGCGCCCCCTGGCCAACGAACTGGGCATAAAAAACGTCATCGTCACTAAAGTTACCGACTACATTCAAGGCTTCCCCGTCAGCACGGCCAAGGAACTTGAACTGGAAGAGGGATGGAAGCATTTTTCACAAATCATTGAAACAACCACCAGTGAAAAAATGCCCCGCGTCGATGTCGGCTCCGATGACCCGGCCCTGATTCAGTTTACCGGCGGCACGACTGGGCTTCCCAAAGGTGCGCTTCTTTCTCACGCCAATGTAGTGAAGGCGACCTTTCAGGGACACTTCTGGGGAAATCCGATTTCCGCCTTCACACCTCCCGCCAATCGTTGCGTTATCGCCGCCATTCCCTACTTCCACATTTATGCCAACACGTTTGCCATGAACTGGGGGATGTTCAACGCTGCCACCCAGGTCATGTTTCCGAGATTTGAACTGGACGAGTTCATGGCAGTCATGGCCTCCGTGCCGGAAGTCACCTACTTTCCCACTGTCCCGACGATGATTTCCGCGATCATCAACCACCCCAAGGCGGCCGAACTCGATCTGGGGTCGCGTATCCGGCTTTTGAGCTCCGGCGGCGCGCCCATGCCGGTGGAGTTGATTCAGCAGGTAAAGGATATGGGAATGTTCTTCAACGAAGGATGGGGCATGAGTGAAACCACCTCCGTGGGTATCAGCATCCCGATTCTGAGGCACAAGCCCGGTTCGATCGGTTGCCCTGTGCCTGATAATCAGGTGCGCCTCGTGGATCTGGAAACAGGCCAAAACGACGTTCCACAGGGTGAACCCGGTGAAATTCTGATTAAAGGGCCGTCGGTAATGCAGGGCTACTGGAAAAACCCGGAGGAAACAGCCAAACAGCTAAGCGACGGCTGGCTTTCCACCGGGGACATCGCCCAGATGGACGAAGACGGATACTTCTATATTGTGGACCGCAAAAAAGACATGATCATCGCGGGCGGCTTCAATATTTATCCGCGTGAGGTGGATGAAGTCCTCTTCCAGCATCCCAAAATCGCCGAAGCCGTCACGGCCGGTGTACCCGACCCCTACCGCGGTGAAACAGTCAAGGCGTTTATCGTTTTGAAGCCGGGCATAGAGGCGACAGATAAAGAGATCATAGATTTTTGCAAACAAAAACTTGCGGCCTACAAAGTTCCCAAACTGGTTGAATTCCGCAAAGAGCTGCCGAAATCCGCCGTGGGCAAGATCCTGCGCAAAATTCTGCGCGACGAGGAAGTCGCCAAAAGTAAAAAGTGACAAGAAAATATAAAATAATTTGGAGGTAGTGTAGCATGATTAAGACCGTTGAACAGTATCTGGCGAGCCTTGATGATGGACGAGAAGTGTGGTGCCTGGGAGAAAGAGTGAAAGATGTCCGGACTCATCCCACCGTAAGCACGATTGTCCGTATGGCGGCGATGGATTATGTACTCCCGAACCATCCGGACTTTCGCGATTTGTTTGTCACCACCGACGAGGACGGTGAAGAAATCAACTTTCTTTTGACTTCACCGAAAACATCCAAAGACATGCTGCGCCGTCGTGAATGCTACATGACCGGCATGCGTGCCGGAGGCGGCGTACTGGTGCACTGCATGGGCGCCGATGCCCTTGCCGCCTTCAGCGTCGCCGCGGAGGTGATGGATAAGAAATTAGGCACGGGCTATATGGAGAGGGTCGAGAACTACCGCCGCTATCTGCAGAAAAACGACCTGGCGATAACCGGCGCGATCACCGACGTGAAGGGCGACCGCAGCCTGCGCCCCTCACAGCAGAAGCAGCATCAGGATTTTTACCTGAGAATTGTTGACCGGCAAAAAGACGGCATTATCGTGCGCGGCGCCAAGATCCATATCAGCGCCTCGCCCTGCGCCAACGAACTTTTATGTCTGCCATGCCGGACACACGGAGAGGCGGATAAGGACTACGCGCTGGGCTTTGCCATACCCGTGGGCACCAAGGGCGTCAAACTTCTCGGCGTGGAGCCGAACGTGCGCATCTTCGGAGACGAGTGCGCTTTTGATTACCCGGCCTCCGACCATCTACAGCCATCGGAATCTTTAATTGTCTTCGATGACGTGTTTGTCCCCTGGGAGCGGGTCTTCATGTGCGGTGAATGGCAGTACTCGCAGGTGCTGGCCTATGCGTTTGCGAGCTACCACCGTCTGTTCGGCACCTGCAAGATGACCCGCACTCTCGAGTCGATGACCGGTGCGGCAAGCCTTATCGCCGAATTCAACGGTGTGCAAAACGCGCAGCATGTGCGCAAGAAACTTTCCTGGATGGCCTACATCACGGAAACAGTGCAGATGCTCGGCAAGCAGGCTTGCCTTGATCCTCAAAGCGAATTCGGGATGGATGTGCTTATGCCCAACCGCATGGCGATCAATGCCTCGAAATGGACCTATGCGAGCAACTTCCATGAGATGTGCCAGCACATGCAGGATATCGGCGGCGGCCTCACCACCACCGTGCCCTCATTCCGCGACTGGCAAAATCCGGAGCTCAAGCCATTTATCGACAAGTATCTGGCAGCCAAGGACGGGGTCTCCACGGAAGACCGCCTGCGTATCCTGAGATTGATCAAGGACATCACCGGAAATCACATGCAGGTCGATACCATCCACGGCGAAGGTTCGATGGCCGCACAGGAGATGTTCCTCTACACAAGCGCCGACTGGAAGAAACTTCAGGCGGCGGCGCGCCGGGCGGCCAATATGGACGGCTGGCAGGATAATGAAATTTACGGCAAGTTACCGTTGATGGTTGAGTCGGTTAAAATGCCGCCCATTGATGAATCCTACAAAAGTTTGGCCCCTATGAAAAAATAGCAACACTTCGGCACGTATCCCCGCAGTCCGTCATCCCGTTATCAGCGGGATGACGGACTGTCCTGAAACAAGCCGCATCCGGCACTAATTAATCAGGCGAGCAAACTCAAAATCGGTTCTCCCACGGATAACCGCACGGAAACACAAATAAACATAAACAAAAATAATTAATGAGGAGTAATGGCGTATGAGTAATGGTTTGGTGAACACACGTGATCAGCAGTTTGTATTGTTTGAACAGCTGAAAATTGAAAAATTGTTTGAATATGAAGCATACAAGGATTTCACGCGGGACGACCTGCAGATGGTGCTCAACGAGGCGGAAAAGCTGGCGGTCAATAAACTTGCTCCCTGCAACAAGGACGGGGACGAAGTGGGGTGTAGCATTAAAGATGGCGTCGTGACCATTCCCCGAAGTTTCCATGAGCCCTACCGGCTCTATTGTGAGGGAGGCTGGATCGCCACCATGGATTCACCGGAAGTCGGCGGCCAGGGGCTTCCCGCAGCGGCAGGCTTTGCCGCCAATGAATTTTTCGGCGCGGCCAACTATGCTTTGGGTATGTACCCTGGTTTGACGCACGGCGCGGCCATGCTGATTAACGAAGCAGGCACCCCCGAGCAGAAAGACAAATACATGTACAAGCTTTTTGAGGGCACCTGGACCGGCACCATGTGTCTGACCGAACCGGGCGCCGGCTCGGATGTCGGAGCGCTCAAGACAACCGCCAAACGTCTCCCCGACGGCAAGTACCTCATCACCGGCACAAAATGCTTCATTTCGGCCGGTGATCACGACCTGACCCCCAACATCATTCACCCGGTGCTGGCACGCATTGAGGGTGATCCTCCCGGCACCAGGGGCATCTCCATTTTCATCGTTCCCAAAATCCGCGTCAACGACGACGGATCACTGGGCGAGCCAAACGATGTCAAGACCGGCGGCATCGAGCATAAGATGGGCATCAAGGGGTCGGCCACCGCCACGCTCAATTTCGGCGAAGAGGGAAAGTGCATCGGCGAACTTCTGGGCAACGAGCGCGAAGGCATAAAAATCATGTTCATGATGATGAACGAGGCGAGACTGGGAACAGGCATGCAGGGTCTGGTGCTCTCCTCCGCCGCACTGGAGCATGCGGTGCAATATGCCAGAGAACGCATCCAGGGAACGGCGGTCTGGGAGATGAAAAACCCGCAGGCCAAACCTGTCACGATTATCAATCATCCTGACATCCGCCGGAAGCTACTGTGGATCAAGTCTCATGTAGAAGGCTCGCGCAGCCTCTGCTACTTCACCGCTTACTGCATCGACATGGCTAAAGTGGCAACCACCGAAGAAGAGAAAGCCAGATGGAGCGGTCTTCTGGATCTCCTGACACCGATTCTCAAGGCCTGGACGACCGACCGGGGGCTCATCTCATGCTCGATGGCCATTGATGTTTACGGTGGTTACGGCTACTGCTCGGAATATCCGGTGGAGCAGTTTATGCGCGACGAAAAAATAGCCCAGATTTACGAAGGCACCAACGGCATTCAGGCACTGGATCTGGTAGGCCGCAAACTCGGCCAGCGTAAAGGCGCCAACGTGATGAATATGGCGGCCTTTATTCAGGAAACCATCAGCCGGACGAAAAATAATGAAGAGCTGGCCGGATACGCCGCCATTTTAGAGGAAGCATTCAACGCGGCCATCGAAATAACAATGTTTTTTGCCCAAGCCGGAAAATCAGGAGATTTCCTGATGCCGGTTTTGAACGCCGGCAAATTTCTGGAGCTCTTCGGCGATGTGATCGTCGGCCACCTGCTTCTGGAAGCTGCGGACATCGCCTGCGCGAAACTGTCCGCCATTTACGAGGCCAAAGGCATTGCCTCGCCGGATGAAAAAAAGGCCCTGCCCCGCTCCGATAAAGAGGCTGCCTTTTACAGCGGCCGGATCGCCTCGGCAAAGTTCTTCACCAACGATATTTTGACGACGGTCAAGGCCCGTTGTGAAGCGATCAAGATGAACGAAAAAGCACCGCTGGAAATCGCGGAAGAGGCGTTTGCCTGGTAGCGAAGCAGCACGCGGGCTGGAGCTTTGTTTTTTGGGCTGATTTTCTGATCCCGGAATATTCTGTTAGCCTGAGGCAGGTAGCTCGTGTGTGCCCGTTCATGCTTCGACAGGCTCAGCACGAACGGTCAATAAAGCGCGAAGCACAAACACTAACCTCCCCCGTTCGCCCTGAGCTTATCGAAGGGGGAGGGGTCAGCGGGAATTTGATTAGCCGTTCATGCTTCGACAGGTTCAGCACGAACGGCATCAAATTTATGAAAGGAAGATATACTCACCACGAACGGTCAAGATAGTCCGGCGCGAACGGTCAATAAAACGCGAAGCGCACCCTTCTTGTCCTCCGTTCACCCTGAGCTTGTCGAAGGGCGGCGGAGGTGGCCTGCTTTAGCGGGCCGGAGGTGGAGAATAATAGTCCATAGTTCGTGGCTCGTAGTGGATGGTGAATAGCGATCCATTCCATGAGCTATGAGCCACGGGCTACTCAATCTCTTATTTGGAAGGGGCGGCTGCACTTGGCCGCCCCTTTCCTGATTATGCGGTCAGCATGCGGTAAATCCGGGTGATTTTCTCCGGGAGCCTCGCCACATCATCGATGACCGTCCAACTGCTGTGGCTGTACATCCGGGGCAGATATTCGGGCGCGCTTTTGTCAACAGTTATGCAAAATGTCCGTATCCCGAAATGCTGGGCCTCTTTGAGCGCCATGCGCGTATCTTCAATGGCATAGGCGCCGGAATACTCCTTGTCCACCGGTTTGCCGTCGCTCAAAAGAATCATCAGCTTCGTCCGTTCGGGCCTTCTCCTTAATTTGCCGATAGTGTGTCTGATGGCCGCTCCATCACGGTTTTCAAACCGGTCTTCAATGGCGGAAATCCTTTTTTTCACCCTCTCGTCATAGGCGTCATCAAAATCCTTGATGCGGTAGAAATCGACGTTGTCGCGGTTATTGCCGGAAAACCCGTAAATGGCAAAAGCGTCGCCTACCTCATGAAGCGCCTCGGACATGATAATCAATGCTTCCTTTTCCTGACGGATGGTCTCACCCCTGGTGCTGCGGCTCATATCGATCAAAAAGCCTACGGCGATATCGCGCTGCCTCTTTTGGATCAGCGTGTAATTTTTTTCGGACGGAGAAATCCCCGCCCGTCGGTCAGCAATGAAATCGACCACTGCATCCAGATCTATGTCGTCTCCGTCATACTGCCGCTTGAGCCTTGTAAACCCTTCCGGCTTGAGCATCTGGAATTCCCGGCGTATTTTTTTTAAAAGCCCCGAGTGACGCCCGACGCTCTCCTTGTAAAAAGAGAGAGACGCCGCATTGTGGGTCTGCTCACGGACACGCGCCCAGTTGTGCCGGTAATCGAGCAGATCCTCACCCCATTCGTGGTACAGTGACGTCCCCCTTTCGCTTTCCAGCTCCGTCTTTTTGTCCAGCGAGGCCTCAAGAGAGCGCATGAACATATACGCGTCGTTTTGTGTCATAGATTCCAGATGACGCTCTATCTCTTTGGGGGTGACACCTCTTTCCCGGTACAGAGCCTTGAGCAGACGCTCGATTTTTTCGGTGGAGTTATACTCACGGGCGGGGCTTGCCGCAACCGCTTCTTCGCTGTCCTCACCTCTTTGGGCCGCCTCCGGCCTGCCACCCCCGGACGGGGCGCGGAAACTTTTCTGCAGACGGCCGGCAGGCTGCATTTTTTGCGCGACACTTTCACTGGCCGGGCTGGTCTGCGCAGGCTGGCTATCTCCCTGTCCGTCGCTTTGAGTTTCCACACGCGGGCCCCTCCGGCTTCCCGCAGGTGCGGTCCTACCCTGCAGTCTGTTATGAATGTTTTGCGACGTTGTTCCGAAATTACCGATATTTTGCGAAACCATGTCCTGGTCGAGTGGCCGTGAAGAAGGTCTGACCGTGCGGTACGGCTCGCTGAAGGCCTGCTCGATGAGGAAATAAATTTTTGCCGCCACGGCAGCCGAGTCGTGGACGTCGGAGTCCGGCTCCTCCAGGAGCCTTGTTTCAGGAAGTGCTCTTTGCATGACGGCAACAGCCGGGTCTTCGGGATCCCCAAATACTGTCCCCGCTTGCAGATTCTGTACAATCATTTCCACGGTGCGCTGCTTCGGGTTGATGATTTTTTGCGGCGGCCGGCGTTTGCGCATCGTATGGCGGTTGACCTCGCCGATATCGTCCCCCAGCGCCGGATATTCCTTTTTCAGAATTGTCTCAATCCGGAAGTCTTCCATCAAATTGAATAGATCCTGCGCCAGTTCCGCCTCCGGAAACAACCCGGCGAACTTGTCCATATCGCTTTTATCCTCTTGAATCGTCAGACAGTAGCGCTCGCGGAGATCATTTACCAGATCAACTATTTTGGAAAGATCAAATTCGTAGCTGCCATACTCCAGATGCGCTTCCTGGTGCGTCGCGGCCACTTTATACATTCTGAAATTATCCTGATTGTCCTGAAAGTCCCTGATTCTACCGGGAAGATATATTTTCCGCCCGTCCGTATAGACTGTTTTAGCTTCGTCGATTTCCACCCTCCGTCCCAGAAGCGCCCTGAGATAGGTGGACAGAACCGGTTTGATCGTCTTTAGCTCCATCCCCTTGGGAATGTTGTCCATAAAATCGCTGAAGGTCGTAGATTCTCCCGAGAGATAGGAAAGGGCTTTTTCTTCATCGTCTTTCGCCGCGTCCCATATAAACGACACGATAAGGCCAAAACCTTCCGGGCCGGCCCATTCAATCAACTCCGGGCTTTTCTCCAAAAGCCTCACCGCCACCGCCGTGCTGGTCGCGGCCACCCCGGCAACGAGCCCGTACACAGAAGATGATATATCCGTGTAGCCTCCCTGATCCAGACGGTCGATGAGAGCAGCGCTCCTGTCTACAACCCCGAGGGCCGCCCCCGCATCTTTGGCAGCTATCGCGGCGGCACAGGAAAGCAGCGTCTCCAGACCTTCAAACCCGGTTCGCGCGATTATCGCCGGTGCCGCTTCAACCAGATGTTTGGCCATGGTCGTGTTCACACCGGCCGCTCTGCCGGTCAAATCCAAGAGTTGGCAAAAACCCTCAGAGCCGGTTTTAGCCAGGAGCGCCGGGCTTTCTTCCATGATGGTCGAAGCCAGCATCCAGTCGCTGCCGGCAATGCCTGCCGCCTGTTCATACACACAAAATACGAGGTCGCGGTCTCCATGAGCAAGAATTCGGTCAATAATATCCGGGCTCTTTTCCAGCATACTTACCGCCCCGTAGCTGTTTTGGACGGCAATCAGGCCGGCCAGCTTTGCGATCAGCTCCAGCCCATCAAACCCGATCCGTTCGATGAGGCGCGCGGCGCCGCTCAAAAGAGCCACCGCGGCGGTCCAGCTTGCCCGGCCCGCCTGCAGGGCCAGTTCCTGGAGTTTTTCTAGGCCGTCGAATCCGACCAGACGAATAATATGGGGGCTCTGCTCAACGAAGCTCACCGCTATCCGGGCATTGTATTGCAATATTTTTTCACCAAGCCGGCAAACGCGGGCAACGAGCGGCTCGCCGCCCGCCTTCCAAAGACCCTCGACAACAGAGGGGCATTTGTCGATTAACTTGAGTGCGGCCGAAAGGCTCTCCGCCGCGACCAGCGCCGTGAAGTCCCCGACCGTTTTCAACACATCCACATCGGCCCGCTCGATAATCGTCTGACTTTTCATTAACAGACGCGACGCCGCCTCGCCGTTTATTCCCGCAATTCTCAAAGCCTCCCGATTGATTTTGGCCAGGCCTTCCATACCGGTTTTTTCC
>Ga0255341_1005749_pt1 | contig 12045 bp, 4 predicted proteins | sample wastewater_treat_8_FD_192418 | JGI IMG/M metagenome (GOLD analysis project Ga0255341, IMG submission 192418) | Wastewater microbial communities from Lulu Island WWTP, Vancouver, Canada - plant12 | ecosystem: Engineered > WWTP > Wastewater > Unclassified | place: Canada: Vancouver, British... | reverse complement strand
TGCCACAATCAGCACGGCAAGCGCAGGTTCAACAAATTACACTTTCACACCGACTGCAGGACAATGTGCAAATCCAAAAACAATTACAGTTGTTGTAAATGCAAAGACTGATCCTACATTCAGCACTTACGGACCTTATTGCGTGGGAGATGTTCCGGGCTCGTTGCCAACTACTTCTTCAAACGGCATTACGGGAACATGGTCGCCTGCCACAATCAGCACGGCAAGCGCAGGTTCAACAAATTATACTTTTACTCCGTCTGCAGGACAATGCGCTAATCCGAAAACAATTACAGTTGTTGTAAATGCAAAGACTGATCCCACATTCAGCACCTACGGTCCTTATTGCGTGGGTGATGTTGCGGGCTCACTGCCAACTACTTCTTCTAACGGAATTACCGGAACTTGGTCGCCTGCCACAATCAGCACGGCAAGCGCAGGCTCAACAAATTATACTTTCACTCCAACTGCAGGACAATGTGCTAATCCAAAAACAATTACGGTTGTGACAAATCCTATTTACGCATTCAACGAATATCATTCGATATGTCAGGGCTCAAGCTACACATGGCATGGCACAACCTATACAACAGCCGGGACTTACATTAAACCATACACAAGCGTTAATGGATGCGATAGTATCTACACGCTGTATCTGACGGAAGTTTCGGCATATTCATTTGTTGAAAATCACAGCATCTGTAGCGGGGATTCATATATATGGCAAGGAAATGTATATAACTCAGCGGGAACATACACTGCAGCTTATACTTCTAGCACTGGTTGCGATAGTATTTATACTTTAAATCTTACTATCAATCCAACATACACATTCAACGAAAGTCATTCAATGTGCAACGGTGCAAGCTACACTTGGCACGGAAGCACGTTTACAACTGCCGGAACCTACACTGCAGCTTACACGACAACGAACGGATGCGACAGCATTTACACATTGAACCTGACTGTGAACCCATTACCAATTGTATGGCTTGGAAATGACACCACAATCTGCGATGATTCATATCTTATATTAGACGCAGGAAATACAGGAGCCACATATTTGTGGAGTGAAAATTCACAAACAGGGCAAACAATTACGATTGACTCAACAGGTCATGGACTTGGCAGTTTTGATGTAATTGTAACGGTGAATAATGGATGTATTGCTTCGGACACTATTAATATTACTATTGAACTTTGCAGTGCCATAAACAACAATGATGATGCGTCTTTAAATTTATATCCAAATCCAACTGATGGAACAATTTACATTGATTATTCACAAAAATGGATTAATGCTGAAATAGAGCTTACAGACGTTGATGGAAAATTATTAAGTAAAGGTTTCCTAAATGATTTTAAAGGAATTAATGGCTCAAAACAATTTGAAATAGGAATTTATCCTGCCGGTGTTTACTTCATGCGCATTTTAACCGAGACTGATTTGCAAATAATTAAAATCATAAGGCAATAACAATTAAACATAAAGTTGATTAAAAGATAAATAAATTTAGCTTAATCAGTTATTGACATGTTAGTGAAAATCTCTTTGGGCTTTTCACTAACGGTGCGGGTGATTTGCCGTGTCCAGCTCTGCGGGACTGTACACTAACAAGCGATTTGCAAAATGCAAATCACTTCGCAAACCGCCCAAACCGTTACCTGCAACATTAGACAATAAAACTAAAGACTATGCCGTTATGGGAAAAATAGAAATTATGAAAAATAAGCTGCTTACAATATTGTTATTGACAATCATAGTTAAAACGGGTTGGTCACAACAAAACACTCACCTTAACTATAAAGCGGGAATAAAGATTTACAACTTGGCTAACTTTGATGAACAAACAAAATCAAGAAGATTAAACGATACATCTTCTTATCGTTATCAATACACAAATACAACATTGCAAATTTTTCATCCAACAATTGCTTTTCAATGGAAATCAAAAAAGAATAATTTTCACGAAATAGAACTAACAAACTTAATGTTTGGAAAAATCGGAACAATAACTGAAATTGTAAATGATACTACTAACAATAGGCAAACAATAAATGGAGGCGACATAACAACAGCGGCAATATCCATTCAATACGAATACATATTAAACTTTAACAAATCAAAAGACAGCAAACTTGTTCCTTCTATTGGTTTAGGAATTAATCCTTATTATCGACAAAATAGCTATAACTCAAAAATTTCAAGTGCGTTCCCAGCCTCCGATATCAGTGCAGGACTAAGAACTTTCATAACTCCTCGTTTTACATATTTCGTGACTTCAAAACTATTTATTGATGTAAATGTCCCTATTTGCTTTTTTGACACTTTCTATTTTTCAGACAAAGAAGATAATCCAGCTTTTCCTATTCAGCAAAGAAAAATCACAACATTCAACTACAATCAATTTCCAAAAATATTTACCGGACGAATTGGTGTTGGGCTGAAGTTATGAAAATAAAAGCAGCAGGTAATAGGCGTTTGGCTCAATGGTGGGTGACGTGGTTAATTGAACATTCTACCTCACATCTACTTTTGTGGTTTATTGACAGTTTTGTGTTTCGAAATCCGCCACTGCGTCAAGTGTTAATCCGTTATTGTTACTCAAATAAATTATAATCATTCAAATAAAAAGCCTTCTGAATTCAGAAGGCTTTTTATGTTTTTACATTTTAAGCTTTTTATTTTTTAATCATTCTTATATTTTTCTCTATTTCACCGGCATATACAGTAAGAGTATATACTCCATTTGCCAAATTCGAAAGAGAAAGCAAAATTGTTTTTTGTTCTAATTCAGGCAGGCTTATATTTTGCTGCAAAACAACTCTGCCGGTTACGTCACGTAGCACAACACTACCCTGCTCTGCTTCAATATTTTGCAAACTTACAACAACCTGATCTGTAAACGGGTTGGGATAGCAAACAATCGATGGTGTTATATCATTGCAATCTGCCGTAACAGGTCCAAAAATCTCACTCTCACCATCAAAATCAGTTTGTTTAAGGCGATAATAAACTACGTGATTTTGCTTATTATCAGAATATTTATAATTTAAAATTGAATTGCTGTTGCCGGCTCCTGCAATTGTAGCAATAGTTTCCCATTTGTTTAAATCGCTGCTGCTCTCAAGTGTAAAAGACAGATTATTTATTTCACTTGCTGTTGTCCAGTTTATTTGTATGGCATCTGCTAAGCATTCTGCATTAAAATTTATCAACTCAACAGGTAGTGGAGAATCGGCTATTCCAATACCAAGTTTAGAAAAGCCGCTCATGCCTTTGCGTAAAGCATAACCATGGGCAACCATACGGCCTAAGCCTCCATTGGCATTCAATGTGCCGGCAGTTTCACCAATCCAGTCAGCGTCTGATGTAGAAGCACTAGGACGTTTTAATATGGCAAATGTGTTGTCTGTTAATCCGCTAAAATTAGCAGTATATCCATAGAAGTCATAAGTGCCACCGGCTGTACCACTTGCATCAATTTGCCATTCTCCAGCAGAATGAACTGATGTATATGGAGTTCCAAAATCACGAGCCAATAACGGATCCAAAGTGCCACCGGTAGTAGTTAATGGGTCATTAAATTTGCAATCAAGGTAAGTATATGTAAATCCCGAACTAACAATCTTTCCATAAAATGCTTTGCTTGTGTTGCCAACAGGAATATCATAATTGAGAGGCCCACCACCGGTAACATATCTGCGTAAATTGCCAAAAATCCAGCTGTTGGCATAATTAGTATTTCCAGCCCATGGAACAATAGCTGCAGCCGCCGTATTTGTTACAATTACCCGATTTGCGCCAGTCGTAACCTTGCCGTCTGTAAGCGTAAGCACATTTGTAATGGTTGGAGTTGTTGAAATATTTACTCCTTGAGTATTTGCACTGCTGTTATTTATTTCCAAATCGTAAAAAGAAGTATTATTAGAGCCACCAACAGACTGCAATCCACTACCATCAAGAGTAACTTTGCCACTTCTCGGAGTGAATGTGCCGCCATTAAATGTCCAGTCGCCTGCAACATACATTGCATAATTTGTAGTTGTGGTGCCAACATCCCACGTACCTGATGTTAATGTGAAATTGCCATTTATATCAGCAATGGCATTTGTTGCATTACTTCCTGTTAATGTTATAGAGCCGGTTGACTTATTTACAATTACATTATTAAACATATTTGTAGGAGTATTGGTCCAGTTGCTGCGCACAATATTATTAGTTGCTCCCGTAAAATTAACCGTACCATTGCCGCAATCAAATGAACCATAATTCATGTAATCTCCATAAACATTTAAGGTTCTGCTGTTAGACATCCTTAGCTGATATGTACCTTTGGCATCAGGAGCCAAAATATAAAGGTTTTTACAATCTGCATCACTGTTGGTTATGTTAACTACATAAGTATTCCAACATGTAGTTCCGGCAATATATACATTGTCTGAACTGGTTGGTATGGCTGCGGCAGGTTGTGTTCTGTATATTGAATATGTTGCATCCCATGCCGTTTTGTACCATGCACCCGGATTATCCCAGTCTGATGAACTAACTCCCGAAAAAATAAAATCATTATTCCCTATTGAGTGAGGTGCAGGAATGGCTGCTAAATTTACATTTGCTTTGCAAACTTCATCTGCGCCAATTTCAGGATAATCATTCCTGAAATCTCCATCCCAGTCGTTAGCTATATCTAAATCTACACCAGCATCAAGCGCAGGAGAACTTGCCGGATTTATATGAAGGTCAAATAATGCACCATTGGCTCCGGCATTCACATAAAGCGGGTCGGAAACCAAACTGTTTGCATCACTTGCTGCCGTTTTCCATGTGCTAAAATTATTTGTATATGTCGTTCCATTACGGTATGCGCTAAAATCTGTTCCGGATTTGAAATAAATATTGTTAGCAACAACATCTTGTGTTCCAGAAATGTAAATTGACATACTTGTACCATTGGAACTGCCATTGTAGAAAATATTGTTTTTGCAATTACTTTTTGGTGTTATTGTACCTGTGTTATAAAACGCATAAGAAGGCCTGCTTCCTCCAATATATACGCTATTATGATAAAAATTATTTGCTTCTCCTCCTGATTCGGCTTTTTCGTAAATGCCATAGAATGTGCCTGTTGTTATGGCTGTTCCACTTTCATCGTACCCCAGCTTAACCCAATTGTTTTTGACCAAAATACCGCAATTTGCTTTGTTGTTATATGCAGCAATACCATAAGTGCTGCCATTAGACGACAATGATCTTACACTGTTGTTTTCGATGGTTACACCGCCCCCCCACTTAATATATATCCCATAAACTTCTTTTCCGGAAACACTTGATGACAAATTATATACAGTATTGTTTTTAATTAAATTTTCGCCCGAATGATATTGAGATACCACAAGAATGCCAATTACTCCGGCACTACTTGAAGCACTTAAATTTCTTACAACGTTATTTGATATTTCATATTTGGGCTTGTAGGTATCCGGTTCCCCCGAAAAAATGCCATGAACCATGTTAGGATTTGAACTGTTTCCCGATACTATTTGAATTGAATTTGCAACAGTGCCGCCAATAGTATTATTTCTGCATGTCCATTTTTTTCCATCAATTTTTGGAATTAACTCTAATGCATATATTTGTGTATAAGCCGAACCGGTATTTTTTCCCGTTATACCGCCTATAACATTTTTATTCGATACCCAATTGTCTAAACCTGCATACAAAATTCCCATTGAGTGCGCTTGTTGGGGTCCTTGAGCCGAGTAAATAATATCATCCGTTAATGTTTGGCTGCCAATAGTATTTTCTGATGTATTCAATAAGCCTCGTGAACCAAAAATGCCCATAAATGTAGCACTATCATCAATATTGACTTTACCTGTACCGGTAAAAACTATAGTTGAATATAAATCAATTTTTGAAACGGTATTTTTGGTTACAAATGTGGTGTCGGCTGAACCAACTCTTAAATAAATTCCCCTGAATCTGGAACTGATATGAGTACCACTAGACCCTATAGTCCAATGCGATCCGCCACATGATGATGCAGTGCCTCCAATATAATTACCTGTAACTTTAAATCCGTTGCCTTTCAGGCAACTAATTCTTATACCATAATGGTCACATATATATGAACCGCTAGTGTAAGGAGAAGTCTGATAAATACTATTGCCCGAAATGGTCCACGTATCATTCCCCTGATCAAGGTAAATACCTGCATGCCAACCATTCATTGTAACATTACTAAAATTATAGATATTACAATCCGAAATGGTGTTGTTGCTGTTTGTTTGTCCGGGCATATCTCTACCAACTGAACAAATACCAATATAAGGGAAGTTTCCACCGGCATCTCTAATAATACAATTGCTTATAGTATTATTGTCATTGCCACTTCCACCTAATTTACCGGTACTAAAGCAAATTACTCCTGTATTATAATTTCTGCCACTGCCTAAAAATTCGCAATTCTGAATCACATTATCGCAAGCATCGTTAATAAAGAACAAAGTACTTGCGGAACCTCCACTATAAATATTTGAAAATGTTAATCTGTATGCACCATTATTTTTAATTGTTACCCTTTTGGCGCCGTCCAGCCTGATTAATCCGCTATTTATATTTCCGGTAATACTTCTATTGCCTCCATCAGGAATGATAGTAAGTGTATTCCACATACCGGTAGCTCCGGTTAATGCAACAGTGCCCGGCTCGGCAACTATGTCGGCAGTTATTTTAATTACAATATTCTTCCCCGCCTGATTATTAGAATTAATTTTATTAAATGCATCTGTAGCAGCAGTTAATGTAGTATAATTGCCGTCGGCACCATTGGACCCGGAAACATTAACCTGCGCATTTACATTCGATAAAAACAAAACAAATACGCATATTGTTGCTATAACCAATTTATTTACATAAGCAGCAACACTTCGTTGGATAAATTTGGTATTCATACTGAGTAATATTAAAACATAATAATTTATTTAATACCCCCGTATCAAATCATTACATTGCTCTAATATAATATAAAGTAACACCGAATGCAAACTGAATTATTATAAAATATGCCAAGCATAATATATCTATATATTTGATTTTAAACATTTTAAATTTATAAAAAACAAATTAGTCAAAAATTTAAATATATATATTACATATATTTATTACATGTTTAATATTAATCAAAACAATATTTTATGCGCTTTTATGATATTTTTTTATATCTATTTGCCTGTTAATGACTTGTTTAAAAAAACCTAAAAAGTTAATCTATTGTTAAATGTTTTGTAAAAAAACAAACCTAAAACAATATGTATATATATTTTAGCTTTTCAACAACATAAATATAAAGTTCATCAGTAATAATCCGATAGTGTAATATTTGACTTTTATATTAACTTTGTTTAATGATTCCAAATTTATCCGATACCATTTGCGCCATATCTACTCCGCCCGGAATAGGAGGCATAGCCATTATAAGAATTAGCGGCAAAAAATCGCATAATATAGTGTCCGAGTTTTTTCAATCCGGCAAATTGAATACTCCAAAATACAGACACAATTATTATGGCGACATTGTAGATGAAGCGGGTGTTGTAGATAATGTGATTGTGACATTTTACAAAGGACCTTCATCTTATACGGGAGAAGATGTTTCCGAAATTTCTTGTCATGGCTCATTATATATTCAAAACAAGATTTTGCAATTATTAATCGGCAAAGGCGCACGGATGGCAGAGCCAGGCGAATTTTCGCTTAGAGCCTTTGTTAACGGAAAAATGGATTTGCTTCAGGTTGAAGCTGTTGACGATATTATTCGTAGCCGTAATGCGGCGGCACATAAATTTGCCATAAAGCAAATGCGCGGAGACTACTCAAAAAAACTGAGTGAGTTACGCAAACAACTAATTGATTTAACAGCCCTTGTTGAACTTGAAATTGATTTCTCGGAAGAAGATGTGGAATTTGCCGACCGAAAACGTTTGAATGATTTATGCAATGTGTTGTTAACCGAAGTTAGCATTCTGGCAGATTCGTTTAAAGCAGGCAATGTACTTAAACATGGTATCCCCGTTGCCATTATTGGCGAGCCAAATGTGGGTAAATCAACATTACTAAACAAAATCCTTGGCGAAGAACGTTCAATCGTAAGCGATATTCCGGGAACTACCAGAGATTTTATTGAAGACACAATAAGCGTTGGCAATCATTCTTTCAGATTTATTGACACCGCAGGCTTACGAAGTACTGACGATGCTATTGAAACGGCAGGTGTTGAACGCACTTATATCAAAGCCTCCGAAGCTTCTGTAATACTGCTTTTGTTTGATGCGGCAGATTGCGAAGAGGGAAAAATTAATAATAAAATAGAAGAATTAAAAAACAGCATAACAAATTTTGATGACAAAAAATTCATTATTGTCATAAACAAAATTGATTTGCTGGTTACCTATCCCACACATCTGCACGAGCTTCTTGATTACGACATTATTTATATTTCGGCAAAACGCAATGAAAATATTTCGGTACTCATCGATAAAATAAACGAAATTGTAAGCAATGCCGATAATAATCCTGACATAGTACTTACAAATGTAAGGCACTTTGAGGCATTTACCAATATAAGGACTTTGCTGCAACAAGCCATCGAACATATAGAAAAGGAAATGCCGCAGGATTTAATTGCAAGTTTCCTGCACCAGGCACTACACCATATAGGATTGGTAACCGGAGAAGTTTCAAATAACGAAGTGTTGGATTCGGTGTTTAAAAATTTTTGCATTGGGAAGTGAGCATTTTTCTCGCTTTTTTCAACTACAAATTTCATTTGTATTTTAAGACAAATATTTTCTTTTATTTGTTTATTTTTGACAAAGATTGACAATATGCTACATAACATTATGAGTCTATTAATAAAACATATTTGCAATCTGCGCGAAGAAAGGAATATCAGGCAACACGAAGTAACAGCCTGCCTGAAAGCCGATACTGCTTTTGTAAATAAGTTGGAAACAATTATAAATAACAGCATTTAACTAAAGATAATAGTTTTAAAATGAAATATTCGAATATCAGAGAAGAAGAACTAAAAAACAAGATAGCCCAAGACTACTTTTGGATATACGACTGCTCCAAAATAATTGGTAACGTGGATTTTTGTGTTTGCATGTACCAAAGCCAAAAAGAACTCTTTGAACAGGAATCTTTGCTTTGGGCCGAAGCTAAAAGAGGTTCTTCTGATATTTACAAATCAATAGTTCAACTCATATTGACAATTGGCAAGGCAAGGACATTTGATAAGTATCTGCCACCGCCAATGCTTGGAGCATTTGACGGTGAAAAAATTGCTTTCATACCTTACAACGAGATACACGATATTTTTTACCAAAGCGATTTTAACTGGAACGTAACCCCATCTAATTACGAAGCAAAAGAGTTTAAAATTGTTTACGAAAAAGTAAAAACGATAATTGACAGCAAAACTCTGTTATTTAACTTTTTGAATGACGACAGAGAGCTCAAAAAATTTATTAAAAGCAATTTTGTTGTTGGCAAATTCGGCTTAACAAAAACCAAGATTGACAAAAACAATTTTATGGTCATTTATAATAAATGGCTTCAAGCTGTAAAACCGACAATTGCCGTAAATTGGGATGTTGCAAAGAAAAAGGGTGTTATTGACGGAGACTTTTATCTTGCCGACTTATTGTCCTCGGAAAATAATACTTTAAAAGATAAATTATTTGTAATTCTAAGAGCCGCAAAATATGAATTAAATAGACATCAAGACGAATATGGCGCATTTACATCAAGCAGCGTAGAATTTAGTGACAATCAAGTTGCTCATACACAATTTTGGAATAAATACGAACGACCACCAAAAGAAGAATACTGGGATTACATTGTAGAACGAAGAGATTTACTTGTTCCGCAAGATGTTAGAGAACGAAAAGGAAGTTTCTTTACTCCGCAAATTTGGGTAGAACTTTCCCAAAAATATCTGGCAGACGTTTTAGGAGAAGACTGGCAGGATGAATATTATATTTGGGACTGTGCGGCAGGCACAGGCAATTTGCTTGCAGGGCTAACTAACAAGTATAATATTTGGGCTTCTACGCTTGATAAGCAAGATGTAGAAGTAATGCACGACCGTATAAACAATGGTGCTAACTTATTGCACGACCACGTATTTCAGTTTGACTTTTTGAATGATGATTTTAGCAAACTACCCAAGCCACTGCAAGATATTATCAATAATTCCGAAAAGCGAAAAAAGTTAGTGATTTATATTAATCCGCCTTATGCGGAGGTATCAAGCATTGGTGAAAAAGGTAAAGCTGGAGTAAATAAATCCAAAGTTCACGATAAATATACCGAAAAAGTCGGGACAGCTGGTAGAGAAATTTTTATTCTATTTTTAGCTCGTCTCTTTGATGAGTTAAATGGATGTATTATTGGAGAATTCTCAAAATTAAAAACATTACAAGGTGCTGCATTTTTAGAGTTTCGTAACTTTTTTAAAGCTGAATTAGTAAAATCATTTATTGTTCCTGCTTACACATTTGATAATGTTAAAGGCAACTTCCCAATTGGTTTTAAAATTTGGAATACGAGATTAAAAAAATCTTTTGAAGAAACAGTTTCTGATGTATATGACGAAACAGGAAATAAAATTGGACAAAAAATCTTTTCTGTTACAAAAAAGAATGACTATATTAATAAATGGATTTCCGAATACAGAGTAAAAACTGACTTTATTGGCTTTTTAGCAGGAACTAACGGAAATGATTTTCAACAAAATGGAATTGTTTATATACTCAACAAGAAAGAACAAATGGCAAATCCAAGAGGTGTCTGGATTAACAAGGACAACTTAATACCTGTTTCAATTTACTTCGCAGTCCGCCATTGTATTAAAGCCACTTGGCTCAATGACCGTGACCAGTTCCTGTGTCCCAATAACAAATGGAAAAAGGATACAGAGTTTCAAAATGACTGTTTAACATTTACCTTGTTCAGCAATAATATCCAGAGTAAATACGGGACTAACCACTGGATACCATTTACAGAACAAGAAGTTAATGCCCGAGAAAAGTTTGAAAGCATCTTTATGACTGATTTTATTAAAGGTAAACCTAAACCACCTTCTAAATCTTCAATTACCATTCCCATGCTTTTTGAGCCGGAGACCCCTTTTGGTCGTAAGAACAACACCCCATTAGTATTTTCGGCAGAGGCAAAGGCGGTATTTGATGCAGGGCGTGAGCTTTGGATATACTACCACCAACAACCAAACTGCAACGTCAATGCCTCGCTTTACGACATACGAGAGCATTTTCAAGGCAGAAACGAAACAGGAAAAATGAATAATAAAAGTTCAGACGAAACATATATGTGTTTAATTGGTGACCTAAGAGAAAAACTCATACAACTAGCTGACAAAATTGAACCGAAAGTTTACGAATATGAATTTTTAAAAAAATAGCTGTGTGAATATCATGTATAAAAATTTTGATTTAAGTTGGTAATTCAAATTCCCTACTTCATTTCAGCGTTTATATGCGTAGATAGGAACTAAGTCCGAATCCCCAACATTTCGTACACGCAATCGTTAGAAAAAAACGAACAAAATCAAAAAAATTAGTATTATGGCTATAATTCCTGAAATGCCAAATAACGAACTGCCTTTATTGCTATTAAACAGTAATTTAATTTAAACCAAAACTGTTTTATAACATGGCAAACTTTCAAAATTATTTACATGGACATTATATATTTGCATTTATTTAATTTATTATGAGAGTAAGTCTAAGTTATTAATTATATATTTCATTAATTTGAAATCGTCAGTTTTTATATATTTAGCACCTTTTCAGGGTATTACAGGGCGGGTTTTTCGCTCATGTTTTTCAAAATACTTTCCTGACTTCGTCAATGCGACACCCATTTAAGAGGGACTCCAAAAATCAGCTTCAAACAATTTGGAGATGGATTTGTGCTTTTCTGTTATTAGCATAGTTTTAGAGATTGTTTCGTTACTC
>Ga0255341_1005742_pt1 | contig 12055 bp, 8 predicted proteins | sample wastewater_treat_8_FD_192418 | JGI IMG/M metagenome (GOLD analysis project Ga0255341, IMG submission 192418) | Wastewater microbial communities from Lulu Island WWTP, Vancouver, Canada - plant12 | ecosystem: Engineered > WWTP > Wastewater > Unclassified | place: Canada: Vancouver, British... | reverse complement strand
ATAAGGTTTTCCTGGTTCCTGGCGATGCCAATCATTGACGCGGAACTGCTGGAATAAACGCGCTGCGGTGTTTTCAGAAATAATGGAAAGATCCTTGGCGCGGTAAATCCAGGCTTGCATACTCAAACCATATTTGTGCTTAAGCATGTGCAACTCGTTGATGTTCAGATCCGTCCGGTTGGCACCCAGCTCAAAGCGAGCCGTAGCAGCCGGTACGAGGAAAGCTCCGACAAACCGATTAGCTGCCTGTTCTGGCTTGAGGTCGCCCTGAACATCCAGGATCAGGTGTCCCAGTTCATGCCCTAAATTGAATCGCTGCCGGTCGCCTGATAGATCGCCTTTGGTTACGATTACCGGATCGCCATCTGCCTTGAAAGTGCAGGCGTCAAAATGCTCGAAACCAGAGATGATCCCCACCTTGATTCCCCGGTCCTCCAGCAACTGGACCAGGTTTTCAATCGCATCATAGCCCAGGCTCCAGTGATCGCGTAATTCTAGTGCTGCGATTTCAATCTCATCCAGTGAGGTCACTTTGCGCTGGGGGAGATTTGCTGCATGTTGTTCTTCCGGGAAAAGACTTTCAACCTCGAGATAACGCTCCACCCAATCCTGTATGCGCATCTGGATGGCTTCCTGTTCTTTGACGCCTAGTACAGCATGTTTTCGATAGGCCTGAAGTTGAACGGAGACCGTGCTCGGGCGAAAGAAGAAATCCACCTTGACCTTTAAAGCCTGAGACAGCCGCAGCAAAACGCTTGAACTGGGCACGTCTTGGTCTCGTTCATATTTTGAGATCGCCATGGCGCTGACCCCAATTTCATCCGCCAGTTTTCGCAAAGAAAAATTACCCGCTTTCCGAGCCTGTTTGATACGTCCTCCAATGGTCATGGCCGCCTCCTTTTCCCTTTCAGTTTACATAATAGCACAAATTATATAGATTGTAAACTGATTTCTACTCAAAAATGGATTGGGAATGTAACTGCCATTCTATTTGATATTGCTTTTCCTTCCCTGATGCTATAATCATTGGAGCAACTGTGATAATCTCAATTTTAACAGCGAGGTGACTAATGGCCGACACGGATGAGTTCTGGACGGCAGAAGAAGTCTCAAATTACCTGCGCATTCCGCAATCGACCATCTACAAGCTTGCTCAGGATAAAGTATTACCCGGTTTCAAGGTGGGAAAGCACTGGCGGTTTCGCCGGGAAACAATCCTGGAATGGATCAAGACGAGAGAAGGTAAGGTTTCATCCTTTATCGAAGGAAATATACAACAATTCAAAAAGTGAGTGAGTAGGTTTTTATGTTCCCTTTCGCGCATTTCGCAGCCAACTATTTTCAACAATATATTCCACAAAACAACCGCGATTTGGTGATCACCTTCTTCATCGCTTTTTCAAGATTTGAATACGCATTAAAAGAAGAAGGATTTGTTAACAGAAATCAAGATAAAGTAACTGCAAACTGGGATCAATTTGCTACATCGATTCGAGCAAGTTTTCGGCCGGATAGAACACCTGAGTTGCAAGCTGCTGTAGATTATTTGCATGATTCACCGCCGCGAAAGCAGATCGTTCAGGGTGGTACAAGGTTGGGATGGTCACCGTCGCGATACCCTGAGAATACTCCACTGATTCATGAGTTGTTATTGTCCATTCGAACTGTCCGAAACAACCTTTTTCATGGAGCGAAATTTCAGGAAATACTCCACGAAAATCATTCCAATGATCGCAATCAGCTGCTGCTCCAATCATCATTAATTATTCTTGAAGAATGCCTGCGGCTTTCAACCCCTGTGCGGCGAACCTTTTTCGCAGAAATACCACCCAGCTTTGATATGAACGAAGAGGAAATTCATGGCTAAGCCTACAATACAAAACCTTGAGGCGGATCTCTGGGAAGCCGCGGACCAGTTACGTGCCAATTCAAAACTCACAGCCAACGAATACAGCCAGCCTGTATTGGGGCTGATCTTTTTGCGCCATGCCTACAACCGTTTCTTGATGATCAAGGCCGAGATCGAACCGACCCTTCCCCTGCGCGGGGGCGTGCGGGCACCCTTACAGGCTTCTCATTTTCAGGGCAAGGCAGCCATTTTTCTTCCGGAGAAGGCCCAGTACAGCTACCTGGTGAACCTGCCCGAAGACCAGGATATCGGTAAGGCGCTGGTGGAAGCGATGGAATTGATCGAAGCCCAGGTGCCTATGCTTTCGGGTGCGTTGCCCAAAGAGTACACGCGCTTTGAGCCCAAGTTGCTGCGTGACTTGCTGCGCATCTTCAACCGCGACGCGCTGCAAAATGCCAATGGCGATGTGTTTGGGCGCATCTACGAATATTTCCTCAACAAGTTTGCCATGAGCGGAGCGCAGGAAGGCGGCGAGTTCCTCACCCCACCCTCGCTGGTGCGCCTGATTGTCAATGTGATCGAACCAGATCACGGTATTGTTTTTGATCCAGCCTGCGGTTCAGGCGGCATGTTCGTCTGGACCGGTTATTTCCTTAACGAGCAGGGCACCGAACCTTCGAAAGCAGTGACGATTTACGGGCAGGAAAAAGCCGAAACCAACACCCGCCTCAGCCGGATGAACCTGGCGGTGCACGGCCTGGAAGGGCAGATCGTGGAAGGCAATACCTTCTACGATCGCCGCCTGGACCTGGTGGGCAAGTGCGATTATGTGATGGCGAATCCACCTTTCAATGTAGACGGCGTGGACCCGGCGCGTCTGAAGAATGACCCGCGTCTACCCTTCGGCTTGCCAGGGCTGGCTCAAAAGACCGGTGCGATCAGCAACGCCAATTACTTGTGGATCCAGTATTTCTACTCTTACCTCAACGAGCGCGGGCGGGCGGGGTTTGTCATGGCGTCTTCAGCCACCGATGCAGGCCACAGCGAGAAGACCCTGCGCCAGAAGCTGCTGCAAACCGGGCACGTGGATGTGGTCATTGCCATCGGCACCAACTTCTTTTACACCCTCACACTGCCCTGCACCCTATGGTTTTTCGATAAGCGCAAACCGGCTGAACGGCGCGACAAGGTGCTGATGCTGGACGCACGCAGCGTGTACCACGTAGTGACACGCAAGCTGCGCGATTTCACCGACGAGCAGCTCGCCAACCTGACCGCCATCGTATGGCTTTATCGTGGGGAGGGGGAGCGTTTCCTTAAGCTAGTACGCGACTACCTGGAGAAAGCGCAGGCTGCTGCCGACCGGCTGCCCGAATGCCTGGCTGCACTGGATGAGCCGGCTCCTAATGCGCTTAAAGTGCTTCAGCCCTTTGCTGCTTCGTTGCACGCCAACGGCGAATTGAGCGCCGAGGATATCCAGGCTTTCCAGGCACTGGTCGAGGAAGCCCGCGCCGCCTGGCAGAATAGCCAGGAAGTTTGCGCCGGTCTTGTCAGGGATTGGCAGGAATACCGCGCTTCCACCCGGACGCAGACGCTGGAGAGCAACGCCGACCAGCACGCCTGCCGGCAGCAGCTGGCAGAATTTGAGCCGCGCTTCAAAGACGCCCAGCGATTGTTGAACGAAAGCTACAAACAGATGCAGCGCGCCCAGGAAGCTGCCGAGAAAGGCCTGGCGGCACGACGCAGTGCCAGCTGGGATGGACCTGCTCTACGTAAAGCCATGGAAGCCTGGAACGCCGCCCGTGAAGAAGTGGTGGAAGCCTTGCGCGAATCGCTGTACTTTGCCCACCAGGCAACATTGCTGCAGGAGCGCTTCCCAGAGGCGCAGTACGCCGACGTGCCTGGGCTGTGCAAGGTGGTGACGCTGGAAGAGATTGAAGCCAAAGACGCCAGCCTGACGCCGGGACGGTATGTAGGAGTTGCACCTCAGAACTTAGATGGTGAAGTGGATTTTTATCAAAAGATCCAAAATATTAGGGAAGAGTTAAATGCATTAAATTCAGAAGCGTTTGAAATTTCTAAACGTATCGACTCCAATTTGGCGGAAATAATCGAATGAAGTGGCAATTACTACCCTTTGAGGAACTATATTTAATCCCTTCTCGTAATGGTATCAACCGTCCGAGCAGAATGCGCGGAAATGGTTATAAGATGATCAATATGGGAGAATTATTTGCTTACGGAAGAATTCGAAACCCAGATATGGAACTGGTTCCTCTTAATTCTCGAGAGATAGAAGAGTTTGGAGTTGAAACAGGCGATCTTCTTTTTGCAAGGCAATCCTTAATTGCATCTGGAGCGGGCAAATGTTCAATAGTTGTCGAGGTTCCTGAAATTACTGTTTTTGAAGGGCACTTAATTAGGGTAAGGCTTGATCAAACAAAAGCAGACCCTTTGTTTTATTATTACTTTTTTAGTTCTCATGAAGGGAATGGTTCAATCCAGTCTTTAGTAATGCAAGTGGCAGCAGCAGGGATACGTGGAAGTGAACTTGCGAAGTTGCCTGTTCCTTTACCTCCCATTGATATCCAGCGCCGTATTGCCTCAATTCTCTCCGCCTATGACGACTTAATTGAGAACAACAACCGGCGCATTGCCCTGTTGGAAGAATCGATGCGGCTGCTGTACCGCGAGTGGTTTGTGCGCCTGCGCTTCCCCGGGCATGAGCACGTCCGTGTGACCGACGGCCTGCCGGAAGGTTGGGAGCGAAAAGGCATTGGAGATATTGTTAACGAAAGCAGGGATTTAGTAGACCCGAATGAAATAGAACCAGACACCCCATATGTTGGGTTGGAGCATATTCCCCGTAAATCAATCTCTCTCTCCAACTGGGGTAAAGCCAGCGATGTAGCCAGCAGTAAGTTCAGATTTCATCAAGATGATATTCTTTTTGGGAAGATCAGACCATATTTTCACAAAGTGGTATTTGCACCTGTAGATGGTATTTGCTCATCTGACACAATTGTATATAGAGCAAGTTATCCTGAGTTCTTTGGTTTTGCTCTGGCAGTCATTTCAAGTGAGGATTTTGTAAACTTCACCTCAAAAACATCCAAAGAAGGCGCTAAAATGCCTCGCGCAAATGTTACTGAAATGAAAAAGTTCCCAATTCTTTTTCCCAAAATTGAAATCCTAAGGGGGTTCAATATAATTGTTGTCAATCTAACCAAACAGATTAGCAATCTAGTATTTACGAACAATAAGTTATCCGAAGCCCGCGATCTGCTCCTGCCGCGCCTGATGAGCGGGGAGATCGATGTTTCTTGGGAGGGTGTTTTGCCATGAGTCATGATTATTCCGAAGATAAACTGGTTCAGCAAACCACCGCCGCCTTCCTGGCCGATCCGCTCGGCTGGCAGTCGGTGTACGCCTACAACGATGAAACCTTCGGAGCGGGTAGCCTGCTGGGGCGAAAGGTTGACACGGAAGTCGTCCTCATCCGTTCGTTGCTGGCCGCGCTGCGGCGGTTAAACCCCGGTCGTCCGGAGGAAGCCTACCATCAGGCTGTGGATGCCCTCACCAGCTATGATGCCGCCAAGACCCTGCTGCAGGTCAACGCAGAGATGTACACCCTGCAGCGCGAGGGGGTGCCGGTCACTTACCGCACCCCGCAAGGTAAGGAACGCAATGAACGTCTGCGCGTGTTTGATTTTGAGCATCCGGAGAACAACGATTTTCTGGCGGTACGCGAACTGTGGGTGCGCGGGCCCATTTACCGCCGCCGCCCGGATATCATCGGCTTTGTCAACGGGCTGCCGCTGCTGTTCATTGAACTCAAAAAGCACCACAAAGACCTGCGCGTGGCCTATGACGAAAACCTTTCGGATTACCGCGACACCATCCCGCACCTCTTTTATCATAACGCCTTTATTGTCCTGGCCAACGGCCTGCGCGGGCGCATCGGCTCGCTGACCAGCAAATACGAACATTTCGGCGAATGGAAGCGCCTGGCAGAAAACGAACCGGGCAAGGTGGATTTTCAAACCCTGCTGCTGGGGGTGTGCCGTAAGGCCAGCTTCATGGATTTGTTTGAGAATTTCATCCTCTTCGACCGCAGCAAAGCCGAGCCGCGCAAGATTATCGCCCGCAACCACCAGTACCTGGGGGTCAACCAATCCTTTGCCGCCGTCCAGGAGCGTGAAGTGCGCGCCGGCAAGCTGGGTGTGTTCTGGCATACCCAGGGCGCGGGCAAGTCGTACTCCATGGCGTTCCTGGCGCGCAAAGTTCACCGCAAGCTGCCCGGCGATTACACCTTCCTCATGCTCACCGACCGGCTGGAGCTGGACAAACAGCTTTACAAGACCTTTGTGGGCATCGGCGAGGTTGCCGAAGGTGAAGAATGCCGCGCCACCAGTGGAGCGCATCTTCAGACTCTGCTCGGGCAGAACCACCGCTATGTGTTCAGCCTGATCCATAAATTCAACCTGGAGAACCAGGAGCCCTACTCGCAGCGCAGCAACCTGATCGTTTTCTCGGATGAAGCCCACCGCACGCAGTACGGCCTGTTTGCCCGACGCATGCGTTTTGCGCTGCCGAACGCCGCCTACATGGGCTTTACCGGCACCCCGCTGCTGGGCGGCCCTGAAGACCAGCTCACCCGCCAGATCTTCGGTGATTATGTTTCGGTATACGATTTCTACCGCGCCGTAGAAGATGGCTCGACCGTCCCGCTGTATTACGACAATCGCGGCGAGAAACTGGGCATCACTACCGAGAGCCTGAATGACAAGATCGCCGACGTGCTGGATAGTTACGAATTGGAGGAAGAGAAAGAAGAGCGCGTGCGCCGGGCGCTCTCACAGGAATACGCTGTCATTACCGCGCCGGCGCGCCTTGAGCGCATCGCCCAGGATTTTGTGGCCCACTACACCAAACGCTGGCAAACCGGCAAGGCTTTGATCGTGTGTGTGGATAAATTGACCACCGTCCGACTGCACGCCCTGATTGAAAAATACTGGCAGCAGGAAATTGCCACCTGCAAGAAACAAATCCAACAGACCACCGACGAACAGCAGCAAGCCGAACTGGAAACCTATCTGGAATGGCTGCAAAGCACCGAGCGGCTGGTCATCGTCAGTGAAGAGCAAAACGAAGTCAAAACCTTTAAAAAATTCGGGCTGGATATCACCCCGCATCGCAAGATCATAAAAGATACCAATCGCGACCTGGAAGAAGAATTCAAGAAAGAAGATCATCCTTTCCGCGTGGCGGTGGTGTGCGCCATGTGGCTGACCGGGTTTGACGTGGAAGCGCTTTCTACACTCTACATCGATAAACCGATGAAGATGCATACCCTCATGCAAACCATTGCGCGTGCTAACCGGGTGAAAGAGGGCAAACCCAACGGGCTGATTGTGGATTACAACGGCCTGGTCAAAAGCCTGCGCCAGGCCCTGGCGGTGTACGCCGCGGGAGCCGGCGGAGAAACTGCTCCCGACCCGCTGCCGCCGGTCGATCAATTATTCAAACGATACGACGAAGCGCTGCAAAATTGTTCAGCCTACTTGTCCGAACTGGGTTTTGAGCTGAGTGATTTGATCGAGGCCGAGGGGTTTGACAAACTGGAATTGATCCAAAAGGGAGTTGAGGCTGTCTGTTTGAACGACGAAACGCGGGCGCGTTTCCGTGCATCCGTTCATGAAGTTCTGGAGCTTTCGCAGACTCTGCTCAGCGAGAACCGCCTGTATTGGCCGGTCTATAAACAGCGGCAGGATGCCCTGGAAGCATTATTTGAACAGGTCGAGGATCACCGCCAACCGGAAGATATTTCGGACATTTTGAACGATGCGTACAAAGTGATTGGACAATCGGTTGGCGTTTACTCCACCGGGCAGCCTGGAGGGGATTCTGGCAAGTTATTTGACATCAGCCAAATTGATATTCAAAAACTGAAGAAGGAATTTGAGCAATCCCCACGCCAAAACCTGGCGGTTCAAACCCTCAAAGAGCGGGTGGAAAAACGATTGGAGATCATGCTGCGCCGTAACCCGCGCCGGGTGGATTTCTCAGAGCGTTTCCAAAAGATTGTCGATGAATACAACCAGGAAGCCGACCGTACGACCATCGAAAAGACATTTGAGGCGCTGCTAAATCTCGTTGAATCCCTATCTGAAGAAGAACAACGCACCGTGCGGGAAGGATTGGATGAAGAAAGCCTGGCTATTTTTGACCTGCTGTGCGAAAAGAAAAACGACCTTAATCCCCGAACCCGAAATCGCGTTAAGAAAATTGCTCAAGAGCTGATCGAAAAAATCAAGGCGGAAATTGGCAAGGTGGATAACTGGCGTGCCAAAGATACAACCAAGGCGCAGATCCGCAGCTTGATTTTCAATTACCTGTACGATGAGCAAACGGGCCTGCCGGTGGATGTGTACTCACCCGAAGATGTAAATACCCTGGCAGAAGAATTGTTCAAGCATGTGTATGTGCAGTATCCCGATGCCGTGGAGAATGTGTATAGTTAAATCCTTCCGTTCCCCAGCAATGACATAATCCAAAAGATTACAGGAGTCATCAATGAGCATTTATGATCAAATCAAGAACGAAATCAAGCAGGCCTTCTATGCCCACAATTTTTCAAACGACGGGCAAAGATTTGTCGCTTGGTACCTTCGTAACATTCATCTATGCAGTATGGATGAAACAAAATACAACATCACGGATGGCGCAAATGACAAACAAATCGATGCGGTTTACATCGATGAAGATAACAGCGCGATCTACATCATCCAGGGGAAATTCATTGGAGCTCCACTCGTGGATGCCGAACCATTGCGCGAAGTGCTATCTTCCTGGGCCCAATTGAAGAATTTGATAAAGCTCCAAGAAAACTGTAACGAAAAATTACAGCAAAAATTATCCGAGGTTTCCGTTGCTCTAGAGGATGATTATGAAATCATTTTCGAGTTGATCACAACGGCTCAATTAACGCCGGCGGCCCAACACGATTTGGCGGTTTTTCAAGAAACCATTGCTAAACCCGATGATTTAACTTGCTCAATCAACATGATAGACGAAGAAGAACTCAAGCGTAGATATGATCTGGCTTTGGAGAAAGATAATCCGTCGTTAAAGCACAAGATCCAATTAGAACCTGGAAAATATATCCAGATGGAAATTGCCGGCACGGAAGCGATTATGGCAGCAATCCAATTAAAGGATTGCATCACGTTCCCAGGAATAAAAGATGGCACCTTATTTCGAAAGAATGTAAGGCAATCGCTTGGACTGAATAACCCCGTAAATAAGGCTATCCGATCCACAATTTATAGCGATAAATATCGCGATTTTTACTTTTTCCATAATGGCATTACTGCAATCTGCAATCACATGCACCTATCTGAGGATGGCGTTTTACAACTAAATGGTTTATCTGTCGTTAATGGTTGCCAATCGCTCAACACCATTCTTTCATGTAGTGAGCGGGTCAAACAAATCCCGGATGCCTATATTATGTTCCGATTTTATGAGATTCCACAAATCGAACGGGCAGACCGCATCAGTATATCTACGAATTCCCAAAGTGTGGTCAAACCTCGCGATTTACGCAGTAATGATAAACGAGTCTTAAATCTTAAACATTCTTTTGAACAGGCTTTCCCAAACGGTTACTTCATCTCGAAACGTGGTGAAATTGCTCCTCCTTCAAAAGACAAGGCAACAATCCTTGATCTATCTGATCTAGGGAAATATTTGATCTCCTGGCATTCGCAAAGACCAAACATTGCTTATAGTGAAACAAAAATTTTTGATAAGTATTTTGAACAATTATTCAAGAGAGATTATTCACCCAATGATGCACAAGCTCTGAATTATTGGATGCAAGAGGTTATGAAGGTCTGGACATCCGAAAATATTCTCGGATTAAACGAAACACTGCTAGCGATGAAATCATATGCGCCTTACCATCAACTTTACGCTGTATCTATGTGTTATTCAATTGTCAGCAATCTCCCTGAAATGGTACCCGGCCCTAAGGCATCCTGGGATCAAGCAGTCGCCAAAAACCAGGTAGAACAGATTGTAAAGATTGCCGGAAGTTGTCTCAATACAGCCTTGGAGGCAGCTGCAAATGAACCTCAACCTGCTAATCGAGTGTTCAGTCCACAAAACTGGGTTAAAACAAAGACCTGTCTGGCAGGGATAAACGCCGCAATTCGACAGTATTTCAACATGCTGCCCACAATACCAGGAGCAAAAGATTTAAGCATTCAATTAAAAAGTACTCTCACTTTACCTCGCGATTCCTTTGACTATCGTTGGGCGGCAGATTAACGGAGATCAGAAAAGGTGTTTTTATGTCCCAACCAACTCCTCAAGAAATTAATTTTCACAAAGATATGATTAATATTTACCGCAGAGCCAAAGAAGAATGCGGCTATAACGCAACGCGATTTCTTCAAATGGTATCCAACGAAGGCGGCCTTAAAACTGCTAAAAAGCTACTCGCAACCTCTGAGCCGTCTGATGGTTTCACAGAATTATGGAGAAATCACCGTCTTGATCTGGCCATGGAGAATCTAGTTCTTAAACCTGAATATCAATCGCTTTTCACGGATCAAGAAATCGAAATTGCTAGAGAACGGCTCAAATCTTATGGATTTATCAGTAAATAGAAGTGTATCAATTTTCAGAATGAAGGGATGACGGGGTGTTTTTTTGCTAATGCTTGTTACGGAAAAATAGTCACTGCCATTCATAATGCTCCACCGCCGCCTGAAGGTTTCAAGTTGGGACCGAACCATATCAATATGAGCGTTGAGGTCAGGGAGTATCGTCCCTGGCAATTGGGTGATATTCTCATAACCATCAAAGACCATCCAACAGAGAACGATGTGTCACTCCGTTGACCCGTTCCCCCTTAAGACTCTAGGGGATCGAAGTGGATGGAACAAAGTGCACACTGTTCCCATGGATCAAGAAGGTTTTTCCTTGCACAAAAAAATATGCCGATTTATTTGTGCAAGAATTTTCAGTCCCTCATCTGCTAGATTCTCCAATTGACCTAGCATGGTGGTGCAATTTATGCCTGCTTAGAGTCAAGTTTTCGGGATAAAGGGGTAATTCTCAGTCGAATGGTATTTCCATATCTCTTTACGGTAAAAGGCGCTTCAGTGCCCTTTCTGTTCAATCAACGTCTGCGGCATAGTCTGCGTCAACGTCTGCGGCGTGTCAACAAGGCGTCTGCGGCACGTCAGCAAGGACGCAGACCCTTATTATTTGTCGAAAATTTTGTTCAGTCTTTTCTGGACTTTGAAACCATCAACCAAACAATAAGATACGTCATCAGGATTTTTTGGTCATTTAACCTTCAGGTCCGTTAACCTAAATAGCGGGGGAGATGCAATAATTCTCTGTTGCTGGACGATCCTTCACTTTCACTGTATGATTAACTTGTAGTAAATCGCATTCTGTGAGCAGTCCGTGAAACTCGATCAATCCCGATTGGAATATTACATCACCCCCGAACAGGCCGCCAAACAGCTTGGGTTGGATTTGGATTCTATTTATCAACTAGCGGATGAGGGAAAACTTCAGGCAGCCGTGATGACCGATGGAAGTATTGGAATCAGTCAGATCAGCGTCAACAATCTGCTACCCAAGGAAGCCTTACCTGAGTACCAGCTCAACGCAGGTCTGAAAGGCGTTCCGATCAGCATCAATGAAGCCGGCCGGAAATACAAGCTCAACACTTCTACCCTCACGCGCTGGATGCAGCGAGGGTTGATCCACCAATTGGGCAAAGAGGGTCGAAAAACACTACTGGATGAAGCGGATGTGGCTTACTGCGCCAGAGTCTATCGCCAAAACAGTGGTCAGGGCAAATGGGCATTTGATGATTCAGGGCGGCCATATAAAAAGTAATCCCCCGAATAGTTACTACATGATATTGATTAACATGGAGTAATATGTTACAATAAATTCAACCGACGAGGTTGATTTTTTTACCTCAATATACTCCAAGTTATATAGTATCTTGTAGAATAAAGGAGATTGCATGACAGAAACAATGAATTTTGGACTCGACCTGGGAATGGGAGCGCTCAAACTGCATGGAAATCAGCAGAGCATTCAATTGATCTCTCAGGTCGCGGTCAATAATGGTCCTCTGGTAGGGCGCATGCTGGGTTTGGGCAGTTCCCGCCT
>Ga0255341_1005739_pt1 | contig 12056 bp, 4 predicted proteins | sample wastewater_treat_8_FD_192418 | JGI IMG/M metagenome (GOLD analysis project Ga0255341, IMG submission 192418) | Wastewater microbial communities from Lulu Island WWTP, Vancouver, Canada - plant12 | ecosystem: Engineered > WWTP > Wastewater > Unclassified | place: Canada: Vancouver, British... | reverse complement strand
TCGAGCACCCGGGAGAGCCACTCGGCGTCCACCTTCCGGCGGGTGAAGACGAGCGTCGTGCCGAGCTCGCGGTTGAGCAGCGAGAGGATGCAGGGGCGCTTGTTGTCGATGTCGACGAGGTAGAGGCGGTGGGTGATCCCGCGCGCGGCCTTCCCCTTCGGCGTCACGTCGAGCCGCAGCGGCTCGGTGAGGAAGCGCTGCGCGAGCCGTTCGATCGGCGGCGGCATCGTGGCCGAGAAGAGCATCGTGTGCCGCTGCTCCGGGAGGTGCTCGAGGATCCGGTGGATCTGCGGCATGAAGCCGAGATCGAGCATGTGGTCCCCCTCGTCGAGCACGAGCTCGCTCACCGCGTCGAGGCGCACCGTGCCGCGCTCGAGATGGTCGAGCAGCCGCCCCGGGGTGGCGACGACGATCTGCGGCTTGCGGGCGAGCGCGTCCATCTGGTGCCGGATCTGCAACCCGCCGATCAGCGCCACCGCGCGCAGCCGCCGGCTGGCGCCGAAGTAGTCGAGGAAGCTCTTCGTCTGGAGGGTGATCTCGCGGGTGGGGGAGAGCACCAGGGCGCGCACCCTGCCGTCGGCGGGCAGGCGCTGGACGATCGGCAGGCCGAAGGCGGCGGTCTTGCCCGAGCCGGTCTCGGCGAGGCCGATCAGATCGCGCCCGGCGAGCGCCGGCGGGATGACGAGCGCCTGGATCGGCGTCGGCCGCTGCCAGCCGAGCTCGGCGACGGCGACGCGCAGCTCGGGCGTGAGGCCGAGGTCGTCGAACGACTGGCTGCTCTCCGGGGCGGGTTGTCGGGGCAGATTCGATTCGTGCATGCGTCCCGCCATTGTACGCGGACTCAGAAGAGCCGCCGCTGACGGTCGTCGCCGGCCTCGTCGGCGAAGCCGGAGAGAGCGACGCCGGCGAGGCGGAAGCGCGTCTCCGGCGGCAGGCCGCTGGTGGCGAGGAGGCGCACCGCGAGGGCGGCGACCTCCGCGGCAGCCGCTGGCGGCCGCTCCGGCGTCTGGCTGCGGGTGTGGGTGCGGAAGGCCGCGGTGCGCAGCTTGAGGGTCACGGTGCGGGCGATCCGCCGGTGCCGCTCCGCCCGCGCCCAGGCGAGAGCGGCGAGGCGCGCGAGCTCGGGCCCGAGCGCCGCCGCCGCGAGATCTTCCGGGAAGGTGGATTCGGCGGAGAGCGAGCGGGCCGGCCGGTCGGGCTGGACGGGGCGCTCGTCGCGCCCCCAGGCGTACTCGACGAGCCGCGGCCCGAACCGCCCGAGGCGGCGCTCGAGCCGCCGGGGGTCGGCCTGCCGCAGGTCGCCCGCGGTCACAAGCCCGAGCTCGGCGAGGAGCCGTTCGGTGGCGCGGCCGACACCGGGGAGCCGGCCGACCGGCAGCGGCGCGAGGAACGCCTCGGCCTCCCGCGGCCGGATCACGAAGAGGCCGTCGGGCTTGCGCCAGTCGGAGGCGATCTTCGCGAGCAGCTTGTTCGGCGCCACCCCGGCCGAGGCGGTCAGGCCGAGCTCGGCGCGGATCGCGGCGCGGATCGCCTGCGCGGTCGCGGTCGCCGACGGCAGGCCGGTGCGCTCCACGGTCACGTCGAGGTACGCCTCGTCGAGCGAGAGCGGCTCGACGAGATCGGTGTGGCGGCGGAAGATCGCGTGCACCTCGCGCGAGACCGCCTTGTAGCGGGGGAAGTCGGGGCGCAGCCAGACGGCGTCGGGACAGAGCCGGGCGGCGCGGGTCGCCGGCATCGCCGAGCGGACGCCGAAACGCCGCGCCTCGTAGGAGGCGGCGCAGACGACGCTGCGCGGCTCGGGGCTCCAGGCGACGACCACCGGCCGCCCCCGGAGCTCGGGCCGGTCGCGCTGCTCGACCGAGGCGTAGAAGGCGTCCATGTCCACGTGGACGATCTTGCGCGGCGCGGCGGGCGCCGAAGTCATGGCAGCTCCCGCGAGGAATCGGCGGCGTCGAGATCCTCGGCGCGGAGCGGGGCGACCCGCACCGTCCGGAAGCGGGCGAGCGTGACCTCGCCGGGCGGCTGCCCCCGCCGCTTCGAGACGTCCCCGGCGCGGGCCACGTGGACGGCCACCTGCCCGCCGTGGCGCCCCTTCGAGTAGCCGGCGGCGAGGGCCGCCGCGAACCGCTCGGTCTCCCGCGGCAGCCGGTCGCGCCCGTCGGGGTTGCGCACCACGACGTGAGAGCCGGAGTCGCCGGCGAGGTGGAACCAGAAGTCGCCGGGCGCGGCGAGGCGGAGCGAGAGGAGGTCGTTCTCCTCGGCGCTCCGGCCGACGAGCACCGTCAGGCCGTCGGGGGAGACGAAGCGGCGGGCGATCCGCCGCCCCTGCCAGATCCCCTGGTCGGGATCGGAGGGAGGCGGCGGACCGGAACGGGAGCGAACGGACATGGCGGGTAGACGGATATCCCCAGATAGGCCCAGATAGGCCCAGATAGGCCCGGAAAGGAGCCTCGGGGGCGATTCTCTCCCGAGCGGGGCCCTGGGTTACCAGATCGCAGAATTCCTGTTTTGCGGTGCCTTGCCCCGGATCGCGGGGGTTGTGCCGGCGAATCCGGCGTGACAGGATGGCTCGACATTCAATCTCGATGATGCGATCGACTCCAGACCAGTCCGTACGTCATCTCTTCCGGAGGGTAGGTTCGCTATGAACACCACGCGTGCACGCCTCGTCACGGTCTGTCTCTCGCTGCTCCTGCTCGGCGCGAGCCTCGGGTTCGCGGCCCCGCCGCACAAGGTCCTCGCGGCCCCGGGTCAGCTCGATGCCAACGCCCCCGGCGTCGTCCTCTGGCACGACTACGGCTCCTTCGCTCTCTACAAGGTGAGCGACGCGGCCCTCGACGCGCTGCCGGCGGCGGTGCGCGCGCGGGTCCAGGTGGATCCGGAGATGGACACGATCCTCTTCGACCGCCATCCGCTCACCGTGACCGGCGGCAGCCCCGACCTGCCCGCGCGGCTCGCGAGCAAGCCGCCGGCCGGCGCCGCGCTGCACCTGGTCGGCTTCGTCGGGCCGATCCAGCAGCGGTGGCTCGACGAGGTGGAGGCCACCGGCGCCCGCCTCGTGCAGTACGTCGCCAACAACGCCTACCTGGTCTGGGCCGATGCGAAGAGCCGCAGCCACCTCGATGCCCTCGCGGCGGCCGGTGAGTTCGTGCAGTACAGCGGCACCCATCAGACGGCCTACAAGCTCGGCGCCTCCATCGAGCAGCGGATCCTCACCGAGGCCGATCCCGACGAGCTGGTGCCGGTGGTCGTCCAGATGTACGCCCACCCCGGCAAGGCCGCCTCGCAGAGCGTGATCGCCGGCCTGGCGACGGAAGTGATGGCCGGCTGGTCGCCGATCCTCGCCTTCGAGAACATCCGGATCAAAGTGCGCGCCGGCGCCCTGCTCACCATCGCCAGCCTCCCGGACGTGGTCTGGGTGGGCGAGATCTTCCCGCGCGAGCTGATGGACGAGGTGCAGACCCAGATCATGGCCGGGCACCTCAACGGCAGTCAGACCGGCCCGAGCGGCACCGGCTACAAGGCTTGGCTCGACGGCTTCGGCTTCAGCCAGAACCCGGCCGATTACCCGATCCTGAGCGTCGCCGACGACGGCGTGGGCAACGGCGCCATCGCCGCCGGCGCCGGCGACCCGACCCTGACCGTCCTGGGTGCCGGGACCACCTCCCGCATCGCCATGATCAACAACTGCACCAACGACCCGCTCGGCGACGGGCGGGAAGGTCATGGCCACATCAACACCAGCATCGCCATCGGCTACGACCAGCGCGACGGCTTCCCGTTCAAGGACCCCAACGGCTACCTGCGCGGCCAGGGGGTGAACCCGTACGGGCGCTCCGGCAACACCAAGATCTTCAACAACGCGGGCTCCTACAACATCTCGCAGTGCGGTGGCACCGACACGGGCGTGATCCAGCGCGAGCAGCAGAACGGCGCGCTGATCAGCACGAACTCGTGGGGCTGTTCGGGCTGCGCCGGGACCTACGACGACTCCTCGCAGGCCTATGACGTCGGGGTGCGCGACGCGAACCTGACCGTCCCCGGCAACCAGCAGATGATCTACGTCTTCTCGGCCGGCAACAGCGGCTCCAGCGCCGGCACCATCGGCACCCCGGGCAACGGCAAGAACATGATCACCGTGGGCGCCTCGGAGAACTACCGTCCGAGCGACGAGGGCGGCAACTGGAACGACGGCTGCGGCATCGGCCCCACCGGCGCTGACAACGCGATGGACATCATCAGCTTCTCCAGCCGCGGCCCCGCGCCCGGCGGCCGGGTGAAGCCCGAGGTGATCGCGCCCGGCACCCACATCCAGGGCACCGCCTCGACGGCGTCCGGCTACAACGGCGCCAGCGTGTGCGACCAGTACCGGCCCCCCGGCCAGACCGTCTTCGCCGCCTCCTCCGGCACCAGCCACTCGACCCCGGCCGTGGCCGGCCTGGCTACGCTCTACTACCGCTGGCTGCAGACGACCTACGGCGTGAGCGCGCCGAGCCCGGCGCTGATGAAGGCGTACATGATCGCCCACCCCACCTACCTGACCGGCGTGGGCGCGGGCGGCAACCTGCCGACCAACAGCCAGGGCTACGGGATGCCGAACATGGAGCTGGCGTTCGACGCGACGCCTCGCTCGCTGCTCGACCAGACGCACGTCTTCGACAACACCGGTGAGACCTGGACCTGGAACGGCGCGGTGGCCGATCCGTCCAAGCCGGTGCGGATCGTCATGGTCTACACCGACGCGGCCGGCGCCATCGGCACCAGCCCCCAGGTCAACAACCTGAACCTGACGGCGGTCCTGGGCGCCAACACCTACCTGGGCAACCGCTTCACCGGGCAGTGGAGCGTGACCGGCGGCACCGCCGACAACGCCAACAACTACGAGGCGGTCTTCCTGCCGGCCGGCACCAGCGGCCCGCTGCAGATCACGGTGACCGCGGCGAACATCGCCGGCGACGGCGTGCCGGGCCAGGGCGACACGACCGACCAGGACTTCGCGCTGGTCTGCTACAACTGCGCCCAGAACCCCGACTTCACCCTGACGGCGACGCCCGCGAGCCTGGAGATCTGCGCGCCGGCGAACGCGGTCTACACCGCCAACATCGGCTCGATCCTCGGCTTCACCAACCCGGTGACGCTCACCGCCACGGGCAACCCGGCGGGCTCCACCGCCACCTTCAGCGCCAACCCGGTCACCCCGGCGGGAACCAGCACGCTGACCATCGGGAGCACGGGCGCGGCCGCGCCGGGCAGCTACACGATCACGATCGGCGGCACCGCGAGCGGGGTCGATCCGAAGTCGTTCGACGTCGGGCTGAACCTGTACAACGCCGCGCCGGCCGTGGTCACGCTGACCAGCCCGGCCGATGGGGCGCTCAACGTCCCCGCGACGCCGACCTTCGTCTGGGACGCGGCGGCGCAGGCGGCGACCTACGAGATCGAGGTGGCGACCGACGCTGCCTTCACCAACGTCGTGGCGTCGGCCAGCGGGCTGACCAGCCCGACCTGGACCGCCAACGTGGCGCTGAACACCAGCACGAAGCATTACTGGCGGGTGCGGGCGGTCAACACCTGCGGCACCGGCTCCTACTCGGCCGTCTGGAGCTTCACGACGGTCGCGGCCCCCGGCGATTGCGGTCCCGGCACGATGGCGCGGATCGTCCTCTCCGACGGCTTCGAGGCGGGCGCGGGCAGCTGGACGCACAACGCGGCCGTGGGCACCGACACCTGGACGATCTCGACGGCCAACCCGCACGCCGGCACCCAGCACTTCCGCGGCACCAACCCGTCCGCGCACTCCGACCAGCGGCTGATCTCGCCGCCGATCGCGCTGCCGGTGGGCGAGAACCCGGTGGTGCTCAAGTTCTGGCACCTGCCGAACATGGAGAACAGCGGCACCAGCGCCTGCTTCGACGGTGGCATCCTCGAGGTGACGACCAATAGCGGCGCCACCTGGACCCAGGTGCCCAACGCCGATCTGCTGGTGGGCCCCTATGTCGGCGCCATCTCCAGCAGCTTCGGCAACCCGCTCGCCGGCCTGCAGGCCTGGTGCGGCCCGACGACGCAGGCGTACATGTACACGATCGCCGACGTCAGCGCCTACGCCGGGCAGACGGTGCAGTTCCGGTGGCGGATCGGTTCGGACAGCTCGGTCGGGCGTACCGGTTGGGACGTGGACGACGTGATCGTGCAGAGCTGCCAGCTCCTGGGCGGCACGGATCCCGACATCTACGTCAGCCCGGCGGCGCTCGCGAGCACGCAGGCGCCGGAGGTGACGACCACGCAGACGCTCACCGTGACGAACGCCGGGACCCCGGATCTCAACTGGAGCGTCGCCGAGGATCCGAACACGAACTGCGCCTCCCCGGCCGACGTGCCGTGGCTCTCGGTGAGCCCCGCCAGCGGCACGACCGCGGGCAGCTCCACCAGCCCGGTGACGGTGACGTTCGATTCGCACGGGCTCGGCGTGGGCACGTTCACCGCGAACCTCTGCTTCACGAGCAACGACCCCGATCCGGGTCCGGGCCAGGGGACCGCTCTGGTGATCGTCGCCGTCTCGCTGACCGTCGAAGTCGGCCCCGGCGAGTGCGGCCCCGGCACGGTTCCCGTCCTCCTCGTGGACGAGAGCTTCGAGGCGGGCGCGGGCAGCTGGACGCACAATGCGACCGTGGGCACCGACACCTGGACGATCTCGACGGCCAACCCGCACGACGGCCTGCAGCACTTCCGCGGCACCAACCCGGCCGCGTTCTCCGACCAGCGGCTGATCTCGCCGCCGATCGTGCTGCCCGCCGGGCAGAACCCGCTCACCCTCGAGTTCTGGCACCTGCCGAACCTGGAGAACAGCGGCACGAGCGCCTGCTACGACGGCGGCATCCTCGAGGTGACGGCCGACGGCGGCACCACCTGGACCCAGGTGCCCGGCACCGATCTGCTGGTGGGCCCCTATGTCGGCGCCATCTCCAGCAGCTTCAGCAACCCGCTCGCCGGCCTGCAGGCCTGGTGCGGGCCGACGACGCAGGCGTACATGCGCACGATCGCCGACGTGAGCGCTCACGCCGGGCAGACGGTGCAGTTCCGCTGGCGGATCGGCTCGGACAGCTCGGTTGGGCGTACCGGCTGGGATGTCGACGAGGTGAAGGTGCAGAGCTGCATGCCGACCGGCACGGGCGATCCGAACGCCAACGTGACCCCGGCAGCGCTCACCGCGTCGCAGCTGCCGAACACCACGACCAGCCAGACGCTCAACGTCGGCAACACCGGCACGGGCGCGTTGATCTGGCAGATCGCCGAGGATCCGAACACCAACTGCGTCAGCCCGGCGGACGTGCCGTGGCTCAGCGCGAGCCCGCTCTCCGGGGCGACCGCTCCGGCCGGCAACGTGCCGGTGACGGTGACGTTCGACTCGACCGGGATCGCGGTGGGCACGCACACCGCCAACCTCTGCGTCACGAGCAACGACCCCGACGCGGGCCCGGGCAACGGCACGAACCTCGTGATCGTGCCGGTGACGCTGACGGTCCAGCAGCCGCAGGATCCGAACATCGACGTCAGCCCGGCGAACCTCGCGGCGACGCAGGCCGCCAACACCACGACCAGCCAGACGCTCAACGTCGGCAACACCGGCCTGACCGCCCTGACCTGGAGCATCGCCGAGGAGCCGGCCGCGATCTTCATGCCGCCCACCCCGGCGGCCGTGGATGCCCGGCGGGCTCCGGCGACCGTGGGCCGGAGCGTGCCGCGCCGGATCGTCCGCCCGGAGGCGGTGCTCCTCAATGAGGGCTTCGAGGGTGGCGTCGTCCCGCCGGCCGGCTGGACCCGCCAGGCACAGGCACCGACCACCTGGGGGATCAACACCTACGATCCGCACAGCGGTACCTACTATGCCGATATCGAGTACGACCCCGGAATGAACCAGCAGAGCGAGTGGCTGCTGAGCCCCGAGCTCACGCTCAGCTCCGGCACCCTGTCGTTCTGGTCGTTCGCCAGCGTCTACTGGTGCCGCGACAACTTCGACAACTGCGACCTGGAGGTCTGGCTGGTGGTCGGGCCGACGGCGGGGGATGGCGACGACATCTATGTGGGCGACGCCGATCCTTCGTGGCCCGCCAACTGGACCTGGGCGCAGAGCACCTTCGACCTGACGCCGCTGCTTCCGGGCGGTCCGGTGCGGGTGGGCTTCCGCTACGTCGGGCTCGACGGCGCCGAAGTCGCGCTCGACGACATCGTGCTCGACGGCGAGACGGGTCCGGTGATCTGCGCCAACCCGGCGGACGTGCCGTGGCTGAGCGAGGTGCCGACGAGCGGGACGACCGCTGCGGGCGGCTTGACGCCGGTCACGGTGACGTTCAACTCGGCGGGCCTCGCGATGGGTACCTACACCGCGAACCTCTGCATCACGAGCAACGATCCGAATCCGGGCCCGGGCAACGGGACGAACCTCGTGGTCGTGCCGGTCGAGCTGACGGTCGCGGACGTCGGCCCCGGCCCCTCGGTGCTCGAGATCCCGACGCTCGCGCCGGTGGGCGGGGCGCTGCTCGGCATCCTGCTGGCCGGCCTCGGCCTCGGCGCCCTGCGTCGGCGGCGTGCATGAGCCGCTGAGCACAGCACCACAGGCGTTCTGACGACGGGCCGGGGGGCGACCTCCGGCCCGTCGTTCGTTCGAGGGTTTCGAGATCGGCTCGGGCGTCGCACCGGAAGGGAGATGCGAAGGCGATTCCCCTACTCAACGAATCCGGTGCCGCCATCTGCGACGACCGCCGGAAGGGAACGCCGATCGTCGCCGGACTCCCTTTACAAGGGGCTGCCGCAGGCGTAGATTGCGCGCCTTGATACCGCCAGAGACGGTACGGCATTCGGTCGTTTCTGCCATCGTCTGAGAGACGATCGGGCTGACGGCAAGGCTGCCGATGACCCCTGCGTCTCCGCAGGAGGAGGATGCATCTATGGCACGCAAGATCGGTATCTACCTGCTCACTCTCCTGACCGTGCTGAGCGTGTTCTCTCTCGGCAGCGCCTCGGCCCAGGTCAAACGGGCAGTCGCGCGCGAGAGCGTGGACGCTCCGGCGCTTCCCACCGCGCTCGATCTCGAGCTGGCCCGGCAGGGCTCCGGGGTGCCCCCGGCGGTACCGCGCCCGGAGGCGGTGCTCTACGACAACGGCCCGCTCGTCACCCACCCCGGTGGCGGAGCGGGAGGCGCGGATGCGAGCGCCCTCCAGACCGCGCTGGGGAACAGCACCTACGGCTTCAATCACTCCCCCAACGCCCCCGGCTTCCGGCTCGCTGATGATTTCACCGTACCGGCGGGTGGCTGGACCATCACGACGATCACCTTCTACGCCTACCAGACCGGCTCTTCGACGACGAGCACGATCAACCACGTCAACCTCCGGATCTGGGACGGCCCGCCGGGTGCGAGCGGCAGCAACATCGTCTTCGGCGACACCACGACCAACCGTCTGACCGGCAGCAGCTTCACCAACATCTACCGCGTACTCGACACGAATCTTCTCGACAGCACCCGGCCGATCATGGCCGACGTGGTGACGGTCAACCAGGTCCTGGCGCCCGGTACCTACTGGCTCGACTGGCAGACCGGCGGCACGCTCTCCTCCGGCCCCTGGGCGCCACCGGTGACGATCGCCGGGCAGACGCAGAAGCCGGGGGCGAACGGCCTGCAGTGGGACGGCAGCACCTGGAACCCGTTGCTCGATACCGGTAACAACACCCAGCAGGATCTCCCGTTCATCATCGAAGGGACTACTGGCGGTACCGCCGGGCCGAATATCAACGTCTCCCCGTCGAGCCTCTTCAGCACGCAGCTACCGAATACCACGACCACCCAGACGCTGACGGTGGGCAACACCGGCACGGCGGACCTAATCTGGTCGATCGCGGAGGATCCGGGTTTCAACTGCGGCTCCCCGGCCGATGTGCCGTGGCTCTCCGTGAGCGCCACCAGCGGCACGACTACGGGCTCCTCCAGCACGCCGGTGACGGTGACGTTCAACTCGACCGGGCTGGTGGGGATGACATACAACGCCAGCCTCTGCGTGACGAGCAACGACCCCGACCCGGGTCCGGGCCAAGGGACCAATTTCGTGATCGTTCACGTGTCGATGACCGTCACCGGAGCACCCTGTACCCCCCCCTCCTGGAGGACGGCTTCGAAAGCGGCCCTGGCAGCTGGACTGCGGACGGCACCCCCGCCTGGGCGGTCGTGAACACCGCCGCCAATAGCGGCAGCTATAGTTTCTTCGCCCCCAATGCGGGCTCGATCTCCGACACGCGCCTGGTCTCGCCCCCGTTCACGATCTCTGCGGCTGCGACCTCGGCAGGGCTCGAGTTCTGGCACCGGGTGCGTACGGAGAACATTTATGACGGCGGCGTCCTGGAGGTGACGACCGACGGCGGCAGCAGCTGGACCGACCTGGGTCCGAATATCACGGTAGGCGGATACAACGGAACCATCAGCTCCAGCTTCAGCAATCCGCTCGCCGGGAGGCCGGCCTGGACCGGCAGCATACCGGCAGGAGCCGGCTTCGAGCGCGTCTTCGTGAACCTCCTGCCCCTGGCCGGACAGACGGTGCAGATCCGCTGGCGCCTGGGCTCCGATACCTCGGTGGGCGCCACCGGCTGGTGGGTCGACGACGTGGTGGCCTGGTCCTGCCCGTCGGGGGGCGGTGGCGGCGACCCGAACATCGACGTCTCCCCGCTGAGCCTCAGTGAGACGCACGCCACACCGCCGCAGACGACCACCCGGACGCTGACCGTGACCAACACCGGCACGGCGAACCTCGACTGGCAGATCGCGGAGGATCCGATCACCAACTGCGTCAGCCCGGCGGACGTGCCGTGGCTGTCGGTAAACCCGACGAGTGCTACGTCGGCGCCGGCGGGGATCTCGCCGGTGACGGTGACGTTCGACTCGGCCGGTCTGGCGGTGGGGACGTACAACGCGAACCTCTGCGTGACGAGCAACGACCCCAATCCGGGCCCGGGCAACGGGACGGATCTCGTGGTGGTACCGGTCAGCCTGACCGTCAGTGGCCCGGCGATGCACACGGTGACGTCGAGCGTGGGGACGCCTTCGGGCACTATCGTGCCGCCGTCGCAGACGGTGGCCCACGGGGCGACCACGACCTTCACGCTGACGCCGGCTGCCGGCTACGAGATCGACGGCGTGACGGGCACCTGCCCGGCGGGCTCGCTCGCGGGCAACGTCTACACGACGGGGGCGATCACGGCGGACTGCCAGGTGGTCGCGAACTTCCGTCCGGAGTCGGGCCCGGCTCCCTCGGTGCTGGAGATCCCGACGCTCGCGCCGGCGGGCGGGGCGCTGCTCTGCCTGCTGCTGGCCGGCCTCGGCCTCGGCACGCTCCGCCGGCGGCGGGCATGAGCCGCTGACGGCAGCGCCTGACCGGCAGGCGAACGGGCGGTGGGAGAGGGCTCCCGCCGCCCGTTTTTCTGTTCGGTCTGCCGGGAGTGCGGACGCGCGCCGGCCGCGGGCTACCGGACGGTGCCCCGGTAGGCGCTGAAGAGCGCGAGCTCGATCTCGCGCCGCGGTTCGGCGAAACCCGCTTCCGCCAGCGCCGCGAGGATCGTCGCCGGCGGCACGCACTGGTCGATGGTGTCCCAGTAGTACTCGAAGAGCTCGCGGGTGGCGCGGCCGCCCGCGCGGGCGAGGAACGGTACCAGCCGGCCGAGGTAGAAGCGGGTGAAGGCGAACCCCCAGCGCGACTGCGGGCGGGTGATCTCGAGCACGAGCACCTGGCCGCCGGGGCGCAGGACGCGCCGGAACTCGGCGAAGGTGGCGCCGAGATCGACCACGTGCCGCAGCGCGTAGCCCATCGTCACCAGGTCGAACGAGGCGGTGGGGAACGGCAGCGCCTCGGCGATGCCGAGCACCAGCTCGCGCACTCCGCGCGCTCGCGCCCGCACGAGCATGCCGGCGCTCGGGTCGAGACCGACGGCCCGCCCCGTCGGGCCGGTGAGCGGCCGCGCGGCGGCGGCCAGCACGCCGGTGCCGCAGGCGACGTCGAGCACCCGGCTGCCGG
>Ga0255341_1005730_pt1 | contig 12076 bp, 8 predicted proteins | sample wastewater_treat_8_FD_192418 | JGI IMG/M metagenome (GOLD analysis project Ga0255341, IMG submission 192418) | Wastewater microbial communities from Lulu Island WWTP, Vancouver, Canada - plant12 | ecosystem: Engineered > WWTP > Wastewater > Unclassified | place: Canada: Vancouver, British... | reverse complement strand
ATCCTTCAGTATTGCCTGAAGAAGGCCAGGAGCTACCATTTCCAATGGTTACGCTCTCCATGCTGTATTTTTGTATTCCTATTAACAACAAAATGATGGAAACCTGGAATGTTGTTGCCGACCGATTATTTAAAATAAGGCATTGCCAGAATTTCGACGGGGTCGAGAGAAACCTATCGCTGTTTGCCCCTCCGATTGATCCCGGTTTATTAGCACGTGCTGCTGCAACCGGACTGGATATCTCTTCTATTGTAGCCGGTTTAAGCGCAGAAACTCCTTATTACCGATTTAATATTCTTTCACAAAAAGCCACCGAACTATCTCAAGAAGTCAGAGGATTAGGCAATTCTTTATTACAAGCATTAGAGAAAAAGGACGCAGAGAAACTTTCTCTTATACGAAGCGAGTTAGAAATAAAAGTTTTAAAAGCTGTAAGGGATATGAAAGTTCTTCAAATCAATGAATCAAAAGAGCAGATTGAAATTTTAAAAAGAACAAAAAAAGTAACTGAAGAAAGAAAAACATACTATGCGAATATTAAGAGAATAACTTCTTATGAGCAACTTAATCTTGATAAGTTAAATGAATCACATGGTTTTCAAGTTGCAGCACAAGGCGTAAAATTAGCTGCTTCAATCATCTTCCTTATGCCAGATATTGACTTAGGTATTTCTGGATTTGGTGGTAGCCCCATAGCAAAAGCTAAAATCGGAGGATTAAACATTGGTCAGGCAACCAGTGCTGCTAGCGATATTCTTTCATTTTTAGGTATGTTAGCTTCTAATGAGGCTGCTAGAGCTTCCATCCTTGGTGGATATGAAAGACGATTTGACGACTGGAAATTACAAGAAAGATTGTCTAATCTTGAACTGAATTCAATTGAAAAACAAATTACAGCAGCTGAAATCCGCATGGAAATCGCAGAAACTGATCTTAGAAATCACGATCTTCAAATTGAAAACGCAAAAACAACTGATGAATTTATGCATTCAAAATATACAAACTTGGAGCTATATGACTGGATGATTGGACAAATCAGTTCCGTGTACTTCAAATCTTATCAGCTAGCATTTGATTTGGCAAAAAAAGCAGAATTATGCTATCAGTTTGAACTAGGAAATGAAGATACTTTTATAAGTTATGGCTATTGGGATAGCTTGAAGAAAGGCCTTCAAAGCGCTGATAATTTATTGTTTGATATTAAACGGATGGAATCAAACTATCTTGATAATAACAAGCGGGAGTATGAGCTTACAAAACATATTTCTTTAGCGATGCTCGATCCCATAGCTTTATTGAAACTTCAAGTAACAGGTAAATGCGATATTGAAATCCCGGAAGTGTTATTCGATATGGATCATCCGGGACATTATTTCCGACGAATAAAATCTGTGAGTATTTCGATACCTTGTATAGCAGGACCATATACATCTGTTAGTGCTAAACTATCACAAGTCAGCAATAAATACAGAACAACTACCGATGAATCTTCAGGCTATCAAGAAAATAGCAACGATGATCGATTTAAATATAACATTGGATCAAATCAATCTATAGCGACAAGCAATGCCCAGAACGATAGCGGTATGTTTGAGTTGAATTTCAGAGATGAAAGGTATTTACCTTTTGAAGGAACCGGAGCAATTAGTACTTGGCAATTGGAACTACCTGATAAGATTAGACAGTTCGATTACAATACTATTTTAGATGTTATTATTCATATAAAATATACTGCAAGAGACGGAGGCTCAACGCTTCGAACTGCAGCTGAAAACGCATTGAAAACTCAGTTGGATTTGATAAATCACGAATTAGTAGCAAATGGTTTGTGTGTTGCAATTAATTTAAAGCATGATATGCCAAATGAGTGGCATTTATTCAAACAATCTGATCATTCGGTTAATTTACGAATTGATAAAGCAAGGTTGCCATATATGGCACAAATTCTGAATCCAAGTATTGTTTCAGTCATGTTCATTGCAAAATCAGAAAGTACACCCACGATAACAATTAATACAGATCTAAATAACCCAGATAGTCAAAATAATCCTATTAGCCTATCAGAAATAAGTGGTTGGGATGATATGGATGGTATCTATCAAGGACAAAATAATTTAATTCAATTCAGCTTGGAAGCACCTTTTGCTTTATCTTGTGATAAAGATCTAGAGGAGCTAATTCTATTGGTGAAATATAGTTTTTCCTAATTATTATCTTCCAAGATACAATACAAACTGATTGCATTCAAATTCTAGTAGTAATCCACCTTAAAGGTGGTAACCGATTCTGATTGCACTTAAAATTGAGCGTGTCTGGATCGGTATTCAGAAGAGGTAAATGTCATAATCGGTTCTACTAAAAACCAGATAATCCGTGATCATGAAAAATAAAGTGACTGCTACTATAATAGTCATATATGGATAACAAAGATAAGTTTACGGACAAAGCAGAGAATTACGCAAAATATCGGCCATCATATCCAAATGAACTGATTGATTACCTGCAGAAAGAAGTAGGTCTTTTGAATGGCATTATTGCTGATATTGGGGCAGGGACGGGTATTTTGACAAAGCTACTTGCTCCCATCGCCAAAAAAGTGTATGCAATAGAGCCAAACCAAGCTATGCGACACGCTTTTGAACAATTCTGCGAAAATATTCAAAATATTGAATTAATCGATGGTTACGCCGAAGAAACAGGCTTGCCAGATAATTCGGTTGATTTCATCACTGCAGCTCAAGCTTTTCATTGGTTTGACAAAAACAGATGCAGCATTGAGTTTCAAAGAATCCTCAAAAAAAACGGAAAAGTTATTCTTGTGTGGAATAAAAAAGAGTCCGGTAACCTTTTCATGCAAACCCTTGAGTCGATTTTGCTTAATTTCTGTCCGAATTTTACGGGTTTTGCAGGGGGTACTAAAACAAGCTCTGATGAAGAAAATCACTTTTTCTTAAGAAACCAATTCGAATACAGAGTGTTTGATAATGTCATGTTAATAAGTCAGGAGGAATTTATCGGAGGTACTTTGTCCTCTTCATATGCACCCACAAACAAAGATAAGCATTACAATGAATTTATAGCAGCTTTGACCGCCCTCTTTCAACAATTCAGCGTTCAAGGATCGCTTTTCATACCAAATAAAACTCATAGCTATGTAGGCGAGATGATGAGCCGGTAGGATGAAGTGATGAAATTTCAGATCAAGCATGTTACGTTTGCTATAGACATTGTCGCATTTGACAAAGATGGGACATTGGTTGGCAATGTGGAAACATGGCGGTACATTTTTGATTGCTATATGCAAACTGCTATGGGCATGGGACTGGACATACAACACGAAGCAAAAAGGTTGTTTGGCTACCAAGAAGCTTTGCCGTATTCTCCTTTGGTTATTTATTATGCCAACGAAGGTATTACCTTATTGGCTGCAGCAATCTGGTTGACATACGGAAAACCATGGTCGGAATGCCGACTCTTATCAGAGACAATCATTCAAACGAGCAATCAAATATTGGATGAAACAAAAGTATACAAGCCAAATCCCGGAGCCATAGAAGCCATCCATCTCTTCAGCCAGCATGTTCCTGTCTGCATCGCTTCCTCTGACAATCAACACAACATTCAAAAAATGATTGATATATTCCACATTCGTGAACAAATCTCCATGGTAGTGACTTCAGACGAAGTAAAGCATGGTAAACCCAGTCCGGATATTTTACACCATATCACAAACAAATTTGGGAAAAAACCAGAATCTCTCCTTTATATCGGAGACAACCTGGTGGATGTTCAAACAGCCAAAAATGCCAACGCGAAGTGTATCATTGTTGGACAGGAGCTTAAGGAAGCAGATCTATGTATCCATGATTTGCAGGAATTAGTTAATGGGATTACAATGATAGAGTAATACTGTTTTTTGGGGTGCTGAAAGCTTTTTGCTAGTAGGCTGAGAGGAGTTGTAAAACTCAAACCCGTTGAACCTGATCTGGATAATTCCAGCGAAGGGAAATGACAATCTGGGAGTCTCTTTCGGCACCCTTTAGAGGAAAGGAGGAGATGAAAAGATTGCTGACAGCAGTTACAATCGGCGGTTCCGATCCGACAAGCGGAGCAGGAATCCAATCCGATATCAAGACATTCAGGGATTTTCAGATCCAGTGTTTTTCCATTGTGACAGCCATTACTTCACAGAATTGTAGCAGCGTGCATAGTGTATTCCCGCTTTCGGCGGAAATCATCCGATCCCAGATGAAAGCAATATTTGACGACTTGCCGGTCGGTATTGTAAAAATCGGTATGCTATGCCATTCAGAACAAGTTTCCGCGATCGTAGAGATATTGAGTTCTTATCCATCTCTTCGGGTCATTGCAGACCCTGTACTATTGGCCAAAAATGGTACGTCATTATGGTTAGAGAAAGACCCATCCAACCTCATACAGCTATTATTTTCTCGGGTATTTCTGTTGACCCCCAATCTGATCGAAGCTGAGAGATTGACCGGTTTACAACTAACCGAGAAATATGACATCATGAAGGCTCTTTTGAATTTAAAAAGAATGGGGCCTGCCAATATTCTGATTAAAGGAGGTCATGCAAAAGGTAATCAATGTACTGATTACTTGTTTGACGGAAAGGAAACCAAGTATTTTTCAACACCAAGATTAGCAACTGACAGTGTTCATGGTACTGGTTGCATGCTTGCCAGTGCCATATCTGCCAATCTTTTGTTAGGCAGAACATTGATGTCGTCTATAAAGATATCCAGGCGGTATGTTAGAAAAAAAATGAAAACAGCCCTTTCACTAGGTAAGGGTTATTTGAAACTAATGCAATAAAGATAAGGAGAAAAGTATGAACCAAAGAAAAAAACTCATCAAAGGGTTTGCTCAATTAAGAGAAAAACAGCCGCTGATCCTCCATTTAACCAATATTGTCGCGATGGAAGAACAAGCTCATATCACCTTGGCAGCGGGAGCAAGGCCTATCATGTCTGATTCCTCTGATGAAGCAAAAGAGTTAGCCTCCATTGCTGATGCTTTGTTATTGAATATCGGAATGCCCAATCACGACCAAATGGATTCCATGAAATTTGCTTTGGAAAAAGCGAAAGAAAGGAAGATCCCCGTAATGCTTGATCCTGTAGGGTATGGTGCTTCCCGGATCCGAAACCAGATTGTGGACGAGTTGATACAGATGGGCGGTATCAGCATCATCAAAGGTAATAGCGGAGAGATTGCCACCTTATTTGGGAAAAAAGGCGCCGTGAGTGGAGTGGATTCAACACTTAGTCAGTCCGATGAGATCAAACAGATAGTCGTCCAGCTTTCACAACAGAAATCAATTACCATTGCAGCTACGGGAAAGCAGGATTATGTCGCCAATGAGAGCCATGCGGCTGTACTATCCGGAGGAAGCAAGCTCTTGACAAAAGTCTCCGGATCGGGCTGTATGGCTGGATCTTTGATAGCCTGCTTTATGGCAGCAGGACTCGATCCTTTTTACGCGGGTATTGCTGGTATTCTCATGATGAAAATAGCCGCTGAAAAAGCTGAAAAAAGGTCTCTCGGCTCAGGTTTGTTTTCAAAAATAATGATTGACGAAGTTTTCCACTTTTCAGAGAGTGATTTTTCCTTGAGAGGGATGATAGAATGGAGTTAGTCAAAGCATTACGACTGTACTTTATACCTGATCCGGATATCGGACTGGGAGTGGAAGAGACAATTCAGGCTGAATTAGCCTTAAAAGGAGGCGTTACCGCCATTCAGCTTCGATCCAAACAAAGAAACGCGATTGAATTATTTCATATAGGACAGAAGCTACGAGATATAACCGTACATCAAAATGCTCTGTTGATTGTCAATGACAGAGTTGATATCGCGCTCTCTGTCCGAGCAGACGGTGTGCATGTCGGACAATCGGATCTGCCCGTATCTATCATCAGAAACACATTAGCAAAGAATCTTATCATTGGCGTATCGGTTTGCACGCTCGAGGAAGCCAAACAAGCCGAATCGGACGGAGCAGATTATATCAGTGTTCAAAGCCTATACGCGACTCAAAGCAAGGAAAACGTACCGGTAGTAGGATTGAAGCTATTAGAAAAGATCGTCCATTCTGTCTCTTTGCCGGTGATCGGCATCGGAGGTATCAGCACATCCAACGTCTCTTCCGTTCTTTCCGCCGGTGCATGCGGAGTTGCAGTGATTTCCGCTCTTTCCGGGCAGCAGGATATCGAATCAAAAGCCAGAACACTTAGAAAGGTGATGGATCAATATGAAAACGCAAATTGAGAGTGCGAAAAACAGAATAATCACCGATTTTATGAGACAATGCGCTGAAGAAGAGGGAGTATCGATCGATCAAATTCATCAGTCACTGACCGACGGTACGGCTGTGATACCGGCAAATATTCACCATGAAACGCTTACCAAACCTGTTATCATCGGAAAAAATTACAGAGTGAAAGTGAATGCTAATATTGGCACCTCTTATGGGTATTCCGACAAGGAAAATGAACTCAAAAAACTCGATATTTGCCTTCAATCCAAAGCAGATGCGGTAATGGATCTGTCTACTTGGGGTAATCTTGATGATATCAGGGCAGCGATCATGCAACGATCCGACATTCCTGTCGGAAGTGTGCCTATCTATTCGACTGCTGTAAAAGCGTATGCCGAAGGGAAAAAAGTGATCGATTTCAGTGAAAAAGACTTTATTGACATGATTCGAAAACAAGCAGAAATGGGAATTGATTTCATGACATTACACGCAGGAGTTACCAGCGAAGTGGTTCGATACTTGAGAAAGTCTTCCCGGTATTTAAAGATGGTGAGTAGAGGAGGATCAATCTTAGCCGGATGGATGATAACGAATAATCGTGAGAATCCTTTGTTGACCCAATTCGATGAGATTTTGGATATAGCCAGAACCTATGATGTTACCTTGAGCTTGGGAGATGGATTACGTCCCGGATCGATTCTGGACGGAACGGATACATTACAGATTATGGAGCTGTTATGCCTGAGCGAGTTGGTCGATCGAGCAAGGAAAGCAGACGTTCAAGTGATGGTGGAAGGACCGGGTCATATTCCTATTGACAAAATCACAACCAACATCCAGCTGGAAAAAAGTCTTTGTAAAGAAGCTCCTTTCTTTGTACTTGGACCAGTAGTAACCGATATTGCACCCGGTTATGACCATATTGTCGCAGCTATCGGTGGGGCTCTGGGAGCTTCAACAGGGGCTGATTTTTTATGCTATGTCACTCCGGCTGAACATCTTTGCTTACCGGACATGCAAGATGTGAAAGAGGGCGTGATGGCCTCCAGGATAGCAGCTCACGTCGCTGACCTAATCCGAATGAACAAGCGAGCTTGGGAACAAGAAAGAAAAATGGCTTTAGCACGAAGAGATTTAAATTGGAAAAGCCAATTCCAGGTTTCTCTAGATCCGATATTGGCAAAGAAACGATACGAGGATCATGCTGTCAATAAAACTGAGGGTTGTTCCATGTGCGGACCATTTTGTGCGTTACAAATCGTCCAGGATTACTTTACCCAATCATGACCAAAAACTGATATAAAATGATGAGTTTTATAACCTCACAGGAAGCATCACTATTTTACATGTATACTTTTAAAATCAAAAAAGAATAAAATCGTTTAAAGTTTTGACATAGTATTTTTGTTGACTTTTTTATTTTTCTCGTTACTTTTAAATTTAATAAGCATTGTAAGGTCTCGATTTCATTGACAAAAAAATGCGGTGGATATTGGGTATGAGAGTGATCCTGATAAAAGAAATCAACCGAAATGGAGAAGGATTAGTAGAACTTCTTTCTCTGGGTGAATATCCGATGATAAAATATGGTCCATTTGAAAGCATTGAGAAAATAGCAAATTGCATGATTCCTGCGCTGATGTCGAAACCTAGTATAGAAGTAACCAAATTGGATGCCACTATCCAGAAAACTGTTATTGTTCACCGGGGTGAATCCTATGGAACTAAGAAGATTAAAGAAGTAAAAGGATAAAAAAGGGAGGAGCGGGGGAATGAAGAAATCTATTATTGTATTTCTGTTGGTTATTATTCTTTTATTACCCACTGCCTGCAAAAAAGAGAAGAAGACAGGATCAGAAAATGTTTATCCAAAAATAGAAGATATAAATATAAACAATGAGGAGGAAGATGAATCTGAAAATACATTTCCAAAAAATGAAGTTACCAATGAAAATAAAGAGTCTATTCCTATTAATCAGAACAAAGTAACACCACAATGCAAGAATGGTTACCTTTTCAAAGCTTTTTATTCTGATAAGCTTCAGATCAAGCAATTTAACTTTGATACTTTAAAAGAAGAACTTGTCGGGGAGCTTAATGCTTGTATTGAAGATGATTGGGTGATCTCTCCTGACAGGAAAAAAATTGCTTATTTGGGACGATCGCCAAGAAGAGAATTACCTGGACTTGGAAATTATGAAAGTCCCTATGATCTATATGTCATGAATGTCGATGGATCTGACATTAAAAGAATTACTTTCAATATTAAATTTTTTCTTTATGGACCAGCAGATAGTTTCAAGACGATCTTTACACCAGATAGTCAGGAAATCATTATAAGTAGTGACTATTGGAGTGATTCTCCAGAAGTAGCTACTTACCTCATCAATTTTGCTCAGAATACATGTACGAAATACGATGAGAATAATCCTCTATACTGGCCAATGCAATCTTATATCGAACAACAAGGGATGGATTTTTCAGATAACGATTTTATTCGTAGATATTTTCCCCCAGTTCTCCCAAATGGAGATAATTATCTTGTTTGGCATCAAAGTGATTCTTATCCTGGGCAAAGAACAGAGTTAGGAACATTCAATTGGAAGAAAAAAGAGTATAAGAAGATTTGTTCATCACCAATTCCTGATGCTGATATTTTATCCGCCGTTTGGTCATTTGATTTCTCAAAGATCATTATCAAAGTTGATGAAAGCGATAAGCATTACATAGGTTCTATACCCTATCATATATTAATATATGATATTTCAACAAAAAGCTTTTTTAAAGTCCTTGATATGGCTTACAATCCAGAGGAGATTTGCAGTGAGTTCTATACCATGGTAAACAGAAAATATCTGCTCTTTTTCCAATCCAAGAAACTATGGTCTTTTGATATCGAGAACCATAAGAAAGCAGAGATCATCACCTTTAAAAAAACTTGTTCTATCTGTCCACTTGATGAAAACAGATGTATTATTAAAGGAGATGAAAAAGAAGTTTACTTGTTCTCCTCCTCCGACCATTCATTAGTAAAACTTTCCATACCGGTAAATTCATCCAATTTTGTGATGCTGGATCATTTTCTTTATTTCACTACGGATAAAACTTTTGCTAAATATGACTTTCCATCAAAGACTTTCCAGGCTCTATATGAATCAGATTTTCAAAATAAATTTTCTGTTTTTTTCTTACCCAAAAATCAACTTTTTTATTTTTATAGTAGTTTAGATGATATTCTAGTTATCCAAGACAAGACAGGTCGTCAGATCACAAAGATTAAAAATATTGATTCTATCCCGTTTCCAGACTATTTGGACTCAACAATCCGTTTTCATAGCGATCATTTTTACTATTTTACCCGTCAATCTCAATCCTCCGATCTCTATTATGCTAAATCCATCCAAGACAAACCGATTAATCTCACCCAAGGTAAGTACCCTGTTCTACGATCAGAGTTATCCCCTGATCAGGATAAAGTTGCTTTTTATTCTTTGGATTCAATAGCTAATACGGCTTCAGTTCACCTGATTAACATGAAAAATCCGAAGAAGGTAATGACTTTAGCTACATTTACATTCGATTACCCCGTCTACCCCTCTTGGGGCTGTTTCCCAAGAGAGTATCCCGAGGAACACTTCTTAACTTTAAGCTGGTCAAAGGATAGCCAGTGGATTTACTTTGTAACACGAGATGCCTCTAAACGCTTTATGATCTATCGAGCCAAAGCAGATGGGAAAGAGATGACATTACTAAGCGATCCGAAAAGCTCCTCTTTTGGATCAATGGTCAGTCCTGATGGCACACAAATAGTCTATGTAACCGGTGAAGAACGCAAAATTGCTCTCATGAATGCAGATGGATCCAACAAAAAAACAATATCGGATGGGATTGTCACCCATCAGTGTTATTTTCCTGCATGGTCTCCGGATGGAAAAATGATTGCTTTTAACCAATTGATGGTGGAAGATAGATATAATACTCCCAAAAGTCCTACTAACCAGATTGTGATCGTAACACCACAAGGTAAAGTCATCAATAAAATCGACTGTACATTGATGAATCCCAAGAATGCATATCTTGAATTTATCCAAACAAGGAACTTCTGGTCCTATTCATCAAACTGCTTCTCTTGTCTGCTATTAATTAATAATGCTCATCCAGGTGGAGAAGGAGGGTATTACAATAATAGTTCCCGTATCTGTATATTGGAGAAATTGGTTACTGAGAATAATCCAATACAATCCACTACACATTCGTTTAAATGGGCGTTTTCAAAAGATATGCTAATGCTTTTTGAATGGATTGATAGTGATGAGTATGGTGTAGAATGGTTTAATCTTGATTTAAATAATGCTGTCCAGCTTTATGATTGTAACACCAAGCAGTTCACCACCGTTACCAAAGATGTTTTCTATGTATTCGATGCAGCTTGGTCTCTGGAGGATACGGAGGTGTTGTATGCCGGCACTGATATCTATTCTGGACAGGTGGTATTCAAAGTGGCCAAGGCGGATGGTTCTACTGAAGAGTTATTATTATCCTTTGGAGAGAATCCTTTGGAACAACCCTCCTCCATCGCAGATATTGATGAGCTGGTATGGCTGAAGGAGTGAAAGGAGTAAAATAAATGTTTAGAGGTAGGAAAGATAAATGAAATTAATGAATATTTCTGATAAAAGATATATTACCTTAGTCGTATCGATGTTTTTAATTTTTCTTTTCAGCAACAATGCTTTGTTTCATGCCGATTTTTCTAAACAGATGTCTCCTTCCAATGTATATTCTCATGTTAAACGAGCATTTGATAAAGAAAGAGGGGCGTTTCTGGTTGATGAGCATGTTGAAAGTTACCAATCTGATGGGAATATCATTGCTTATGTGAAATCTGCCAACCCCACTGTCATCAATTTGTATGATATTGAAACCGATGCCATCACTGAGATTTCATCTATTCCTGGAAATAAAAGCATTACTAACTTCTGTCGCGATGTCTTGGTATTTGACGTCAGAATAGAACCAACCAATACCGATGTGTATGTGTATAACATTTCTACCGAAACGATAAAACCGATATCTACGGAAGAAGGTATTCAAAAAGGGGGCGCTACAAACGGAAAATACGTTGTCTGGTGGAATGCAAACGAATCCGGCAATCTATGGGCATACAAGCTTGATGATGATACGCAATTCAAGGTCACAGAGAATAATTTCCCAAACTACAATGATTGGTACATAGAAAATTGCGATGACTATTCTTTAAGAAATGACTTGTTGGATTACAAAATCTCAAAAGCTGATTTTCTGCTCTATGAGACCACCATGTCGACCGATACAATATTAGAATGCAGCAGAAAAAAAATAGTCTCCTATGATCTGCAAAAGAAAACCAAGCATATTCTGACGCAAGGCACTGAAAATGACTTTGGCTTTTATGGCGCAATCTATGAAGATACAGTACTGTATTCTTGTGCAGAGATTATCGATAAGCAGGATCCGAAGCACTTTCAATATACAATATATCGGTATTACCCGTTATTAAAACTGGAGAGAGATGTAAATACTAACGAAAAATTACATTTATACACTAAAAATAATAAAACCAACCAGAAACCAAAACGTTACTATATGCCTTCTTTTTTTAAAGATGATTTTAATCATTACTGTTCTTTTGCTGGGCAAGTATTTGATTTGGATCAAGAATTAAAAGTGTATTCTGGTTCTGGTTCTGGTTATGATCGTACATGTTTTCTAGGAGACAGTCAAATAATTGTCGGGATTAATAATCCAGGGAAATAT
>Ga0255341_1005725_pt1 | contig 12083 bp, 10 predicted proteins | sample wastewater_treat_8_FD_192418 | JGI IMG/M metagenome (GOLD analysis project Ga0255341, IMG submission 192418) | Wastewater microbial communities from Lulu Island WWTP, Vancouver, Canada - plant12 | ecosystem: Engineered > WWTP > Wastewater > Unclassified | place: Canada: Vancouver, British... | reverse complement strand
GAAATCATCGGTTTCGGCGGTCTTGCCGGTCAAGGGAAAATAGGGATTGGGAATGGCATCATGGGGCTGTATGAGTCCCGCGGCGAGGTCAAGGTCTTTGGTCAGACCTTGGATCTTGAAAAACTTGGCGAGGCATTGCGCCATGACATCGCTTTTGTGTCGGAAGATCGCCGCGGAGCGGGTCTGCTCCTTGGCGAGTCAATTGAACGCAATGTTATTTTTTCCGCTCTTCAGATCCACAATCGCTTTACCTCACGAATAGGCTTCATCAGGGTTCTCAACCGATCTGAATCAAAAGCACACACACAGGAGATGATCGAGTTGCTTGATATCCGCTGCACAGGGTCACAACAGAAAACAGGCAGTCTATCGGGCGGGAACCAGCAAAAGGTATGTCTTGCCCGTGCTCTTACGATGAATCCTCGCATCCTGATCGTCGCCGAGCCGACGAGAGGAATTGATATTGGAGCAAAAAAATTGGTGCTTGAGCATCTTCTTCGACTTAACCGCGAACAAAACATCACTATCGTGATTATCAGTTCTGAGCTCGTTGAGTTGCGCTCGCTTTGTGACAGGATCGCCATTATCACCGAAGGAAAAATCAACACCATTCTCAAACCCGACGATTCCGACGCGGATTTCGGTCTGGCTATGAGTGGTCTCAAAAAAGAAATGGTGACAAAATGAGTAAAACAAAACATTTTATCGACCAAATTGGATTGCCTCGACTGATCATCGGCTTGTTTTTTATCATTCTTATCATCGCATCTGTGCCACTGGGATTGCCCATGGATGCTGTTTTTTCAGACATTCTGAGGCGTTGGCTGATGTACAGTATTCTGGTACTCGCTATGGTTCCCGGTATTCAATGTGGTATTAGCCTCAACTTCGGCGTCTCGCTCGGCATTGTCTGCGGACTTTTGGGCGCGACGACAGCTGTGGAACTCAGTTCGCAGAACGAAGGTGTTGGTCCTTGGGCAGCTTTAGGTATTGCTCTTGTCATTGGAGTAGTTCTTGCCGCCGTTCTAGGTGTCCTCTACGGGTTACTTCTCAACCGTGTTAAAGGATCTGAGATGACCGTCTCAACCTACGTTGGATTTTCAATTATTGCCCTGTCCAATATCATTTGGCTGACCTTACCTTTCAAGTCAGGTGAGCTTATCTGGCCGCTACAAGGAATTGGCTTGCGCAATGTCATCAATCTTGAGGGGAGTTTTGGCGGACTTCTAAGTGACCCGACGGTCACGTCAACTCAACCTTTCCCGCTTAATTATCTTGCTTTCGATATCGGTGGATTAACGATTCCGATTGGCTTGATTTTAGTTTTTGCGCTCTGCTCCTTCTTCGTTTGGATTTTCTTCCAAAGCAAGGCCGGCGTGGCGATGAGTGCCGCCGGTGAAAATGAGCTTTTCACAAAAGCGGCGGGCATTTCTGTTGATAGGATGCGCATTTTAGGGACGGCTGTTTCTACCATTCTGGGAGCTGTCGGCATCATCATCTATGCGCAGACATTCGGCTTTTTGCAGCTATATAATGCTCCGCTGATGATGAGCTTTCAGGCGGTTGCCTCCATCCTTATCGGTGGCGCCAGTACGATGAGAGCCAAGATATCACATGTCGCCATCGGCGCGTTGCTCTTTCAGGGAATCATGAGTACAGCGTTGCCTGTCGTCAATAAGCTCATGCCGAACTCGATGTTGCCGGAGGTTGTACGCATTATCGTCAGCAACGGCATCATCCTCTATGCATTGTCCAAGACAAGAGGAGGTCATCAGCATGAAAAATAATGGATGGGTAAAAAAATTCCGCTCTTTCGTCTTTGAAAACAAGGTGATGCTACTCTTTGTCGTTCTGACAACGGCCTCCATTATCATCTCCGGTTTACCGTTGACTGTGATTGCTGGCAGCGTTTTTGAACGTTTTGGACGCAACGGCTTCCTTGTATTGGCATTGCTTGTGCCTGTATTGGCAGGACTTGGACTTAACTTCGGTCTCGTTATCGGTGCGATGGCGGGGCAAATCGGTCTGTTTTTCGCCATACTCGCCGGCATTAACGGCATCCCTGGCATGCTTGTCAGCACGCTGATCGCTACGCCACTGGCGATGCTGTTCGGCTGGATGGTCGGACGCCTGTTCAACCGTATGAAGGGAGCTGAGATGATTGCGGGATTGATTCTCGGTTTCTTTGCCGATGGTTTTTATCAGCTCTTCTTTCTCTTCGTTCTCGGTGGAGTGATACCCATCACACACGAAGGGTTAATGCTACCGGGCGGTATTGGCGTCAAGAACATGATCGATCTGAAAGGCTACCGAATGCCCCTTAATGACGGCTCCGGAGGAGAGACGGTCAAAGGGTTTATCGAAGGCGCTTTTGACAAACTGCCGATAGGTGACTTGATTACCGCGATCACAATTGCTGTCATTGTGTATTTGTTAGTACGCGGTGTTATGGTCATGATGAAAAAATCAACGTTTGGTCTACGTGACCTTGCCCTCGGTATTGCGGCTGCCGTCAGTTTCTCGCTTTTGCAGATACCCGCCATCAAACAATTGCTCAAGATTAATAATCTCAATTTTCTGACGACGCTGACCATTGTCCTTATCGTGATCGCCGTCTGGCAAATGGCGCGCTTAGTTTACGCATTCATTTTGCATAAAAGGGAAGGCACAGAAAAAACGGACGTGGAAGTGAAATCGCCAAGCGACGTACTTTCGCAATCTCCCGATCAAAAATTCCTGCAAAAGAGTGATTCACGCCGTTCGTTGCTGATACTTTTGTTGTGCGCTGTCATCTATGGATTAACTTATATTCCTCCGATTAGAACCATCATGCGATTTATAAGAATTCCCGTTTTTACCTATATGCTGATCGCTGGAGTTTGTTATTTTACACGCTGGCTGTTGCGCACACGCATCGGACAAAACATGCGTACAGTCGGACACAGTCAAGTCATCGCGAATGCATCAGGTATTAATGTCGACCGCACGCGGGTGATCGCCATGATGATTTCAACAGTGCTTGCCTGTTGGGGGCAACTCATCTTTTTACAGAGCCTCGGCACGGTCGCGACCTATACGCAACACGTTCAGGTGGCTCAGTTCTCCATCGCCGCACTGTTAGTCGGAGGTGCTACCGTACAAAAGGCGACCACGAAGAACGCCATTATTGGTATCTTCTTGTTCCATTCGCTCTTTGTCGTCGCACCTGAAGCAGGGAAGCAGCTGTTCAACGACAGCCAGATCGGTGAACATTTCCGCGTATTTATCTCTTACGGTGTCATCGCCCTAGCGTTGGCCATGCATGCGTGGAAAGCAAAAATTAAGCCGAATCTGGGGATCTCTGCCGTTACCGGCAAGAGCGACAAGGATAACAGCAAGATAGCTGAATCATCATAAATCCGGGGGACATTGTCGCCCCACAGCAAAGCCGCTCTATCCGGAGCGGCTTTCTTCGGCTTTCTTCTTTATGAATACTCTGCGCTACGAAATATCTAATGAACTTGCGCTTTCACCGGCTGAAAGTGTATGATTGACAGCCTGTTGCTTCTCGTCCTATCTGATACAATCATGATGGAAAAGTGCTGTATATCGCATAATGCGGCGCGACCCTACACAAAATGGAACGATAGAGATCTGTTGACGGAAGGAGAAGATACTCGATGGCAAAAGCAATGATTATCGGTGCGGGCGGTGTCGCGCAAGTCGCCGCTCATAAATGTGTTGAGAATAAAGAAGTATTCAGCGAGCTCTGTATCGCGAGCCGTACGGTCGCTCGTTGCGATGAACTGAAGAAGAAACTGGACGGTCGAGGCGTGCCGATCACGACTGCGCAGGTCGATGCCGACAACGTGCCGGAACTTGTGGCACTTATCAAGGCGGAGAAACCTGATATCGTGATGAACTTGGCGCTTCCTTACCAAGACCTGACCATCATGGACGCCTGCCTTGAGACGGGCGTTGACTATCTCGATACAGCGAATTACGAGCCGGAAGATACGGCGAAGTTTGAATATAAATGGCAATGGGCATACCAAGATCGCTTTCGCGAGAAGGGTTTGACGGCGATTCTCGGCTCCGGGTTCGATCCCGGCGTCACGGGCGTCTTCTCGGCTTACGCGTTGAAGCATGAGTTCGATGAAATTCACATGATCGACATTCTCGACTGTAACGGTGGCGATCACGGCTATCCCTTCGCGACGAATTTCAACCCCGAGATCAATATTCGAGAAGTCACTGCGAACGGGCGCTACTACGAGAACGGGCGTTTCGTCGAGACGAAGCCGATGGAGATTAAGCGCAGCTATCACTTCGAGGGTGTTGGGGAGCGCGACATGTATCTTCTGTACCACGAGGAGCTCGAGTCTCTTGCTAAACACATCCCGGGCGTTCGACGCATCCGTTTCTTCATGACGTTCGGCGAGAGTTATCTCAGACATTTGAACTGTCTGCAGAATGTGGGGATGACGTCGATTGAGCCGATCATGTTCGAAGGTCGCGAGATTATCCCGCTTCAATTCCTGAAAGCGGTTCTTCCCGATCCGGCGTCGCTTGGTCCGCGTACTGTCGGCAAGACGAATATCGGTTGTATTTTTATCGGGAAGAAAGACGGCAAGGACAAGACATGGCGTGTGTACAATATCGCGGACCATCAGGAAGCCTACGCGGAAGTCGGTTCGCAGGCAGTTTCGTATACGACTGGAGTGCCGGCGATGATCGGGGCGTCTCTCGTTCTGCGCGGTCTCTGGAAGAAGCCGGGTGTTTGGAACGTCGAACAACTCGATCCCGACCCGTTCATGGAAGACTTGAACCGATTCGGTCTGCCTTGGATCGTTGACGAAAATCCCGTCCTCGTTCCATAACGAACAAGAGCATTTAGGTAAATAATTGCCATGACAAATACGAATAATGATCAAACATCCATACGCGGGCATGTCGACGATGTGGGCGATTCTTTCGAGTCCATGACGCGCCGTCAACTCATGCCCTCCGAACTTCGTGTGCGGGAACTTCGGACGCCATGCTACCTGATCGACGAGAGAATGCTTGAGCGGAATGCGCGCATTTTACGACAGATAAAACAGGTGTCGGGCTGCAAGATCCTGCTCGCGCAAAAAGCTTTTTCGTGTTATCCGCTTTACGACATGTTGGCGCGCTACTTGGACGGCGCGGCGAGTTCGGGATTGTACGAGGCGAGGCTGGCACGTGAAGAGATGGGTGAGGACTGCGAAGTTCACGTCTACGCGCCCGCCTACGATGAAAGTGAATTTGACGACTACCTCGGCATGGTCGACACGATGGTGTTCAACTCGTTTGAGCAATGGGAACGTTTCCGCGAGAGAGTATTTGAACATAATCTCTCAGGAGAACGCCAAATTTCATGTGGGTTGCGCATTAATCCCGGTTATTCGGAGGTGGAAACCGGTCTGTATGACGCGGCGAGCCGTGATTCTAGACTCGGCGTGCCGGCAGAGGATTTTAAGATAGGCTGCGAGAAAGGTCGGTTCGATGGGTTGAACGGTATTCATTTCCACTCTTTGTGTCAACAGAATGCCGACGTGCTGGAGCGTACGCTCGACGCCATTCGCAAGTCTTTCGGTCCCTTTCCGGAGCGACTGTCTTGGATCAATTTCGGCGGCGGTCATCACATCACGAAAGACGACTACGATATCGACCTCCTTGTTAAACTTATCCGACGGACGGCGGACGAGACGGGAGCGACCGTTTATCTTGAACCCGGCGAAGCCGTGGCGCTCGATGCCGGTTGGCTCGTTGCATCGGTGCTTGACCTCGTCAAAAAACCTGATTATGTCATCGCCATCCTGAATGCATCGGCGGCTTGTCATATGCCCGACGTTCTGGAGATGCCTTACACACCAAAGTGTTTTATCGTACCTACGTCCGGGCGTTCCAGTAGCGCCTCCGTCTGGTACGAGGGCGTCGAGCCCGGCGTCAAACCGTACAATATCCAGCTGGCTGGCCCGACTTGCTTGGCGGGCGATGTGATCGGTAACTATTCATTCGACGTGCCGCCGCTACCCGGCGATCTGATCGTATTGACTGATATGGCGATTTACACGATGGTGAAGAACAATACGTTCAACGGGATACCTCTCCCGTCTATCATGTTGCAGGACAAAGAAGGCAACATCGTCAAGCTCAAACGATTCGGCTACGAAGATTTTAAAGGAAGACTCGGCTGAGTCGGCTACTTCCCGGGTGAGATCTGAGAGATGAGAATACGCAACATCAATTTGACGGAAGGGACGATTTGGAAGCAGATTTTTGCTTTCGCATTGCCATTGCTCATCATGAATTTGATGCAGCACTCTTATTCTGTCATCGATTTGATGATTGTCGGGAATTTCAGCGGCGTCGAGTCGATGGCAGGTATCGGTGCGACGGCTTCCATTATCAACATGCTTCTCGGGCTAGCCTTGGGGCTGTCGACCGGCTGTTCCGTTGTCGTTTCGCAGGCCAACGGAGCGCACGATTACGACAAGTTGTACAGGGCAGTTCACACAAGTTACGCGCTCGCACTGGTGAGCGGAATTGTCATCAGTCTCATTGGAGTATTCCTTGCGCCTCATATGCTCATGTGGATGGGGACGCCGGCAGAAATCTTGCCCCATGCGAAGACATATTTGCGTATTTATTTCGCGGGTGGACTGTCCGTCATTATCTATAACATGGGTGCGGGGATCTTGCGAGGTGTCGGCGATACGCGTCACCCGTTCATCTATCTGTCGATCGGTGTCGTATTCAATGTTTTACTCGACTTGCTTTTTATCGGCGTATTCGATTGGGGCGTAGCGGGAGCCGGTTGGGCTTTCGTTATCGCGCAGACGCTCGTCGCGTCGCTGGTGACTATCAGCCTCGCGCGAAGCTTAACGCCCTTCAGATTGTTCATTCGTGACATCGCCTTCCATGGCGAAGTGCTCGGAGATGCGCTTAAGGTCGGCATTCCCGCCGGCTTACAGGCGGCGATCGTTGCCATCTCCAATGTCTTTTTGCAGTCCGTCATCAACACGTTCGGGAAGCACGCTGTCGCCGGGTATACGGCCGCCACGCGAAGTGACGGATTCGTGTTTGTGGTGATCAACGGACTGGCACTCGCCGTCATGACTTTTGTCGGCGTCAATATGGGAGCCGGACGATACGATCGAGTGAAACGTGGACTTAAAGAGAGTCTCGCTCTGACCTTCGTTGTTATCGTTTCCGTTTCGGCGGTAATTATTCTGTTCAGGTATCCGATCGCTTCCCTGTTCAATTCCGATCCCGACGTGATACGTTATTCAACGCGAACTATGATGTTTATCTTGTCGTTTTACTGGTTGTTTGCACTGTGTGAAGTCATGGGCGGCTTGTTGCGCGGAATCGGTCACTCCATTTACCCGATGGTGATCAGCCTTGTTTGCATGGCGGGTGTTCGTTTAGCTTGGATTGCCATTGTTCTGCCTACTTGGAATAGCTATGACGGACTCCTTATGGCGTATCCTGTTTCATGGCTCGTCTCCTTTATCGCTTACATCGCCTATCTGAAACTGAAACGAGGCATTTTCCCGAAAGAAAACGAAGAGGCCGATGGAATCATGGCTCCTGAAGCGGAGGCATGAGGCATAGGTTGAACTCTTCCGGAATATGATATCCGTCGCGATCTTTGAATAGGGTACCGACGAGGAGTTTTGTGGCATTTGGCTGGGGACGTAATGCCTCCCGAGTGTTATACTTTCAGCAACACCACCCTTGCTTTATAGAAAGCAAATACCCGCCGTTCTTGTTCGATATCGATAGAACAACTACCCGGATGGCGGGAATAACAGATAGAGGCTCCAGAATGACTGATTCTAAACATGACAATATTCGCGAACAGATGGATAAGTTTCGTTACTTTCCTCTCGAAGGGCGTAAGGAAAAGGGCGATCGTTTTCTTCAGCCATGGCTTTTTTGTCATGTATACGCTTCAGGTAGCAAGCGAAAAGGAGAAATTAAACGCGCTTACAAAGAAGTCATACGGTTTTTCGGACAGAAAGAGCTTCAAAATATGCGCAAAGACGCGGGGGAGGATGCCGATCGCATCATCGAAGCGGAAATCTACGATTCGGCAAACGTTTATCTGACGATCTGCCGCGACGATGACGGCTTCGGTAAAAAGCTGTTCGGGCTACTGCGCATGAAGGCGGACGAGAAAGAGAACAAGATCATTCGCGATGTCTACAATGGGTTCATTCCGCTTCTCGCACGTATGGAAGATTTCGCTGAACGCTTGGTGATGATGCGCGCCATTGATCTGGCGTGTCGGTCGATTTATCCGCAACGACTTGATGATATGAAAGCGTGGATTGACTCCATTGAGGACGCCGATGTGCGTTCTGTTTTTGATGCTTTTGAGACTCCCGAAGAAGCCTCTGAATCATAATCTGGGCTTCGATTGCGCCGATACACGTGCAGGAATCGATGCCGAGAAAATGAATGAGCATCATGGTTCTGTCGATGTTGGCGAAGGCGCTTCCCGACTCGATCGTGGACACGTAACTCATGCCGAAGCCGAGTTCAGAAGCGATATGCGTCTGTGTGAGGGAACGGCGCTGTCGTTCCAACTTGAGGATGTAACCAACCCAATCGGCTGTCTTGCGATGCATGCGGTTGATTTTTTGCGGATCTGTCAGCGACAATTTGTCGGTTTTAGGGCGAGGACACCTTTGCCGGTTGGATGGAGAAGATTCATTTGTGAAAAGGCTCACTGTCATACGAACTCACTACGTCGACGTACGGGTTGTTTGCTTTGGATGACACATTCATTGTAGCATGCTGGGCGAAATCCATTTTCGCCCAGAGCGAAATCTAATACTATTCCCTTCTGTTGAGGCTACAAGGATACCTGAGTAGATGAATAAGAAAATCAGAGATACAAACACTTCCATCGAAGAGCTGACCGCGAAAAAGTCAGGTCGAGCGATTTTGGTCGCCGTCGATCTGCGTCCATACGATGGAGAAAGGGTAGAGCGGTCACTTGATGAGTTAGAAGATTTAGCGAAGACAAACGGTTTTACCGTCGTCGATCGCATCGTGCAGAGGCTCGATAAAGTAGATCGCAATACGTTTGTCGGATCGGGCAAGCTCCGGGAAATTGTAGAACGGGCAGAGGAAATCGATGCCGACTTTCTAATATTCGACGGTGAGCTTTCACCCGCACAGACAAGAGGGATTACACAGGCGACGAAATTGAAGGTGAGTGACCGCGTATCCGTCATTCTCTCGATCTTCGCCGATCATGCGCGAACGGATGAGGGGAAAATTCAAGTCGAACTCGCTTACTGGCGCTACCGGCTGACGCAGTTGACGGGGCGAGGCGTGGAACTGTCGAGACTCGGTGGAGGGATCGGTACGCGCGGTCCGGGAGAAACGGTCTTGGAGCAGGATCGACGGGCTATCAGAAAGCGTATGGGTGTTCTACGACGCGAGTTGAATCGCATGGAAGACCGGAGGGAGAGATCGCGATCCCTGCGAGATCGACGCCATGTCATGACGGCGGCAATTGTGGGTTACACGAACGCAGGCAAGTCGACTCTGTTGAATAAGCTGTGCGACGAAACGCTTGACGCAGGGGATCGGCTCTTTATGACGCTCGACCCGACGGCGAGAAGGCTCGATATTCGCGAAGGACTATCTCTCATTCTCGTCGATACGGTCGGTTTCATCCGAGATCTTCCGGCATTTCTCTATCAAGCCTTCAGAGCCACCTTCGAGGAAGCCGCCTCCGCTGATCTCATTCTTCTCGTAGCGGACGTTTCCGATCCGGACGCGGCGATGCATATCGAAGTCGTAGAAAAGCAACTGAACGATTTGGACGCCGGATCGATTCCGGTTCTCTATCTGCTCAATAAAATCGATCGCATGAAACCGGAAAGCTTGCATGATGTCATGATGTTGTTACGTAATGAAAAAGCGTCTCAAATCCTTCAGGTATCGGCAATAACGGGAGAAGGGTTAGATGAGCTACTCTCGAATCTGGCACGTTTCGTTGAAGACTCGTTGCTCGAATACCGAGCTGTTTTTCCGTATCAAGAAGCCGGACTTGTTGCCCATGCGCGCGAGTACGGGACAGTCGATGACGTGAAATATGAAGACGACGTGATTGTTTTGGAGGGGAAAATAAAAAAGAACGAGGTCGGACTGCTCAAACCTTGGATTGTTCCCGCGCCGTAAGCGCTTCTTCTTCTTTCTCATAAAGGACGCGACAGATCTCATCCATCAAGGCGTGGACGGTATCGTAATCCGCCGGGTCGATGGGGGAGCAGAACTCGACAGTCAATTTCTTTCTGCGAAAACGTTTCCAGTCGATCGGTCGAGGTACGGACATATACCGCGAAAAAACCTCGAAGCCTCCGTTAATGTAAACGGGAACTACAGGTACGCCTTCCTTATTGGCAAGATATGCCGCGCCGTTCTTCAGCTCTGCGATACGCCCGTCATACGTTCTCGTTCCTTCGGGGTGGATCATGACGATGCTGCCTTTTCTGAGTGCGCGTCGCGCGAGAATCAATCCGCGGATAGGGCTTCCTTCGCGGTCGATTGGGATGGCTTGCCCGACACGAAACATTATTCGCCCGGTAAGTCCGAAATTTCTTTCGAGGTCGGAACCGGCAAGACCTGAGAATAACGGAAGTTGTTCTCTGGGGATGCCGCCCATAATCCATAGACCGTCGAACATCGTCTGATGGTTAGCGACAATAAGATACGGCGTCTTTCCTTGCGGGATGTTGACCTGATTGATGTAGCGAAGACGCAACAGTAAGCGGCTGAGCAGCATCGCGAGATAATAGAGAAAGTAACCTTGCCAGCCTCTCTTCTGCATCTCCGTCGGTTTTCTGTTCCACTTGCACATCGGCCGGATGAATTCTCCCGTTCACGTATTTCGTAATAAGCGTTTTTTATGTTTAGGTGTCATACATATAAACGATAACGATTCTATCACATTGAACCGCACGAATAGACGTTTAATCGGTCTCGTCGAATGACTTATCCTTTCGTCTTTTCGCAAAAAAGTCACGGAGCACGTCGCCGCATCGCTCTTGCAATACACCGCCAATGACTTCGACACGGTGATTGGCCGGGAGATCAAATACATTTGCAACGGATCCCGCCATGCCGGATTTAGGGTCGTACGCTCCGAAAATGACGCGTCGTAGACGCGCTTGGATGATCGCGCCCGCACACATCAGGCAAGGCTCGAGTGTGACGTAAAGATCGCAATCGAGCAGTCTCCATGAGCCCAAGACTTCCGAAGCCTCACGAATTGCCATGATCTCGGCATGTCCAGTCGCATCTTCGCTTGCCTCGCGTGTGTTGTAACCGCGCGCGATGATCCGATCGCCGTGTACAATAACGGCTCCTGCCGGAATGTCGCCCAATGCGGCAGCTTTTTCCGCCATTTTGAGCGCGTCTTCCATGTATTGTTCATGTTCATCGTGCAACATATGTAGAGAATCCCGCTGTATATCGTCGTTGCGCCTTCATCGAAATGAGTCGTGAAACCGGGCTCCGGATTGCCTTTCGCCGGGCAGTTTGGGGTTCAGTGAACGATTGCATTCCGAATGATCTCGTACCGTTTATCTTACCATGTGTCACGCATTGCGTGTTTTTCTTTATCTTTGTGGTAAGATGCTCATGTGTGTGCATTGCATGGTGTCGTCCAGATTAATCGAGAGCGGCGTTCCGTGCAGGCGACTGTTGATTAAGCGCAGTTCCTAAACACGTCAAATATTGACCGGTAGGTAGGAAACCGAGCGTAGACCGAGAGAGAGTTGAGATTGGGCGATGGCATTAAAAGAAGGACGTTGTATCAATTGTGGGTCGTTTCTATTTTTAGATCCGAAGATGCCGGAGGGGCACTGTTTTTTCTGTGACTGTGTTTTCAAGAATGAAGAAGCTTTTCGGGCATTGACGAATCCGGAGGAGTTTGAGTTTCCGAATGAACCGCAACCGAAGTATGAGGGACCGTCACTCACGCCTGCACAAGTGCAGCGCGGACCCATCGTACCGGTAGTCAGTCGGTCGGCAAAGAAAACGACGCCGGCTGATGA
>Ga0255341_1005717_pt1 | contig 12096 bp, 12 predicted proteins | sample wastewater_treat_8_FD_192418 | JGI IMG/M metagenome (GOLD analysis project Ga0255341, IMG submission 192418) | Wastewater microbial communities from Lulu Island WWTP, Vancouver, Canada - plant12 | ecosystem: Engineered > WWTP > Wastewater > Unclassified | place: Canada: Vancouver, British... | reverse complement strand
GTCAAGTAGTTCCTGTTGTTCTTCTACTGTTCTAAATCCCGAAGCAACTACTAAACACATACCATCATCTTCTGCATCTTGTATTAACTGTTCAACCACTACTTTGGCTCTTATATCAAGATATTGTTTAGTGTTAAGCCAAGAAGCTCGTGGAGATAATGGGACAAGATTTTCAGGAACATAGCCTTCTTCCAAGCACTGCCCTCTATACAAATGATTTTTTACATCAACTTGTACACAATCTCTCGGTTTTTCCTCATCTACTTTTTTATCTTTTTTCAAAAAGACAATCGCAACCCCAACAATAATCAACAAGAACACAATCTTTAAGATATTTCGTATTTTACTTTTATTTTCTTTTGATTTATTTTTTGTCCTCATCTGTTTTATCTCCTTTAATCTAACTTACTCTTAACTAAATCTATAAACTTCTCCATATTAGAATTGTAAAATGTTTCAAAATCTCCCTTTTCTCCAGTCTGTTTCCATAAAACAAACAAAGTGTTTCTTAATCTTTGCGAGGGAGTCTTTGTATCTATGTCAGCATCTACTACATACTTGGGAGCTTCGGGTTCATCAAGTGGAGTAAATAATCCAATAAGATTTATTCCCTGTAATCTCATGAACTCTGCTTTCTCTTCTGGGGTCAGTTCTGGCGTTCCCAGTGTTATACCTAACGAACCATCAATCTTTGATCTCACTCCTGTTATAACTATATTGGTCTGTATAGACTTCATTCTATTTCTCCTCTTATGGCTTTCATTTTCCACTTGGCTACTTCCTCATCAGTTAGTTCACCAAGTTTCCAACAAGTTACGATATAAGCCAACCAACTTTTTGCTCTGTAGTAATAATTCTTTTGTTCAATCAGGGGAAGATTATCAACAGCCGTTCTTGCCCTGTCTGTAACTGTAGATTTACCTATTACATGCATTGTACGCATTTTATTTTTTCTCCTTTAACTGATGTTCCATACACAACACTCTTCCATATTTATCTTTGGAGTATTCCTCAACCCTTCTGGAAACTTCCTTTCCACAAACCTCACACACAGCGTTATCTGCTAACTCATCAAATATAGTTAAGTCATCGTCTTTCTTAGGAGTTTTATTAACTTTAGAAGCCACAACCTTCTTTGTACCATCATTGTCAGTGTTATCTTGGGTATCTGCATCCTTAGTATCATCTATGGCGAATAATCCATTAAGAGCGTATTTTCTGGCATAGCTTGAAGTAGCCCCCGTGATCTGGGATTCATCCATGCCTTTTTTGGATTCAGGCTCTCTTGCATAAGCAATAGCTGAGATAAAATGATCACCATCATCTATGGTAGCATGAGCCTTAACATAATACCTATCACCAATATTTACCACCTCATCTGATATTGTTAGTGATATATCCCCAAGAAGAGGTTTTACCGCTTCTAAAATATCTTCACAACTTCTGTAGTTGTAATTACCGAAGCTGTTAAATTGAGACTTAGGAGCTTTTAACTCCTTTTGAATGGCAGCTAATTTTTTATTTAGTTCGTTCATATTACACCCTTTCAAATATTTACTAATTATTAGTATACATATTTTTTATATGTTGTCAAGTATCTTTACTTCTTGGGGGAAATACGATTCTTCTTCACACCGTATTTATCTAATATCTGGTGTATTCTAGTGGCAGTTAGTGGGTAAACATTATCACCATCGTATCGTGCATATTTAACACCAAGTTGGGGTATGGTGTACTTCCAACCACCTTTTTCGTTTTTTGATAAATAATCTTCTATGAGAGCCATGTCTCTCTTTGTTTCTTTTTGAGGTACAATTCCCATCACTAATCTTCCTTTCTACTAAACAAACACCAATACATATATTTGTATATTATCACCTATCAAGACACTTGTCAAAAAGAAAGGCGGCTAAAAGATTTCCCTGATAACCGCCATGAGCCCGTTTCAACAAGATACATGAATATCCCAGTGTTTTCCACCAAGATAGATATTTGCTACTCCAACTCTGGTTGGGTTGTAGTTTTTCATTTGAGCATAGCTTCCCTCATACGATAGAAAGCCACCAGTAAGAACTGTGTATTGTTTCTTAATCTTTACACACTTATTTCTTTTATCGTAGTATCGTTTTTCCTCTGAATCGGAAACAAGCGAGTGCGTGTGTCCGTAAAGATATAGATCCGCCTCAGTATGGGTTGCTGTCCTTTTTGCTGCCATCAACTTCGTATGTGTGTACATCCCACCTGTTGAACCATGCTGTGCATGACAAACATAGTTTTGATTTCCTACTCTAAAGTAGATAAAAGCTGAATACCCTCCGTATGGAACATCCAGGTACCGAGCCAAAACACTTGAAGGATCTATTCCTGTATCCCTAAAGGCTCTTAACTCATGATTCCCAGTAAGAAGAAGTATTATTTTATCCTTTATCGGGTAGAGCAGATCGGCTAATGTGTCTAGCTGTTCCTGCGGGGATTGAGTTTGTTCAACCCATCCTGAACCAACTGACGCCTTATTAGCACATTCCAAGAGGTCGCCCATTAAAACAACTTTGTAGTCGCTTTTCTTTATGAAGTCTAAAGTTGCTAAGAACTTATCAACATCACAAGTAGGGTGTCCTAAGTGAACATCGCCTAAAGGCACAAACCACAGCTTATCAGCATCTACCTCGCATCTTACCGACTCAACCTTTTTTACTTTTCCCTTGAAGTTATCAAGATTTTCTATCATAGTTTACCTCTGTTTTTGCGGATTCTCTCATCATCCATCTTTGCATCCAACTCCTCATCACATTTTTCCCAGAGTTGCTGCTCAAGTTCTCTGATGAGGGTTTTGACTCTCTTACCCTCTCTTTGTAGAACATATAGCTTTGACAGCTCATTCAACAATTCTGATTTTGTGTACTCTCTCATTTTATATCTCCTTATTTATTGTCAAAGTGCCACAAAAAAACCCCGATAATTTTCGGAGTTTATGGGCATTTATTGTTTCGGACTCATAAAATATATTATCCCATTGCAAAAATACTTTGTCTATAATATTATTATTTTCAATGAAACGCCGCCCAAAAAATATGAGAATAATAACTTATAAACAAAGACAGGACTACCTGTCTTTTTTTGTACCTACAGACCTGCTGGGTGATAGCTCTGTGGGATTACTGTTATTCTCGTAAACATAACAAGACATTAGTGGTATTTACATTATACCGTCTTATAATCTTACGGATGTACGGTGTCCCACTATAATGGAAGTTTTCCATCAAATATTTCGTAAAGATCGTTTTTTAGAGGAGTTTTTGAGTCGCCAACTTTTTCAACGGGATAATATTTAGAGAAATAATTTCTGAACGCAACTCCTATCTCTTCTGGTTTCCCTACTTTAAGAATCCTTTTAACTTTTAGTTTTTCTTTTTCTTGTTCACTCATAATAGATTATTTTGATATACTTCCCTTGCTACATCAAAACTTTCTTTCGTATAAATGGCAACATCCCAAGTATTTGTTCCACCATTCCACTGCTTAACTAAAACCCAGTCGCCAACATTTTTTGTAGCGTATCCCTCACGAACACCATTAAAATATTGTTCTATTAAAAAGTTATGTCTGTTTCTATTTCTGATTTTTTCCTTTTCTCTTTTTTCTATATTCATAGCTTCCTTGTAAAACTTTATACTTAGGACAGTGGTTCTAAATCTACTTTAATTGTACTAACTTAATACATAGGGTTATAAGAACCGTAAAACAGGAAGAATCCTGCTTAATCTTTTGTATTGTTGGTCGGTTTTTGTGTCCGAAATACTGCACCTTGTCACCACAAGAAACTACTCTTGGTCTATTTCCCCAAGTTAGAAGAAGCGGTAGCGTGACGGGACACTACTATTCGCTATACTTTTTTCGGTCAACACAGGGTCATCGTGTCACCGAGTACTTATTAGCCACCATTTTATAGTCTTTCTGTTTGACTGCGGTCTGGCTACAGCGTACCAGCTTTCAGGTAACCGTATCTTTTAGAACATCTTTTTGAAAGGTGTTCATTAAAATAATGTTGCTACAATAAAAAATACAACCCTCTCGGGTTGCTATTGATAATCTTGTTAAGTTGTGTTAGTATAATGTTATTCATTTGACTATGAACAGTTTACAACAACTGTAAAATGTTGTAAAGCAATCGCCGTTGGATTATCCAACGGCTTTTGTTGTATCTGTAAACGAACATATCGTTTTTCAATCAAAAAAGCACTTTTTAGAGGCTTTTGTATTAAAGAGGTAAAATCCCTTAGAAGCGTGTGAGACCTCCCGCCTTGCCTTTTGGTTCATTCAAATGTATCAGTTTATCAATGAACTTCAGTCCTGCTATTGCTCCAGCAACAAGTATTGCTTTAATATCAAACTCACCTGATGATAGTGCATCTATCGTAATAGGGATAATTGCCAATACAACAACTCTACCTAATTCTTTTAATGATTCTATTATGTTTTCTTTAGACATAAACCTCACCTCCTGTGAAATATTCTATCAAATAATTCTGATAATAAATCCTTTGCAGAATAGTCTTTTAGTGGATTTTGCGATAACAACTTGGCTTCCAGTTCTTTTATCTTGGCATTTAGCTTCGGAACATTGATTTCATAACCTTTACAGCAGTCTAGCAAACTATCTCTTTCTCTGCTAACTTCTGCGAATTGTGCCTGTAGTTGCGATATTTCCGCTCTATGCTCTGCGTTGGCTTGGTCAAGCCTTTTTATTTCTTCACCTAATTTTGCTATTTCTTCAGATTGACTTTTAACAACTTCTCTTAAATCTCTTGCTTCTTTTTTGTACTTTTCTTTTTCTGTCTTTTCATATTCATATTCTTCTACAAGTTTTATCCAATCATTTATAAGTTCATTATAAGTCCAATGATTATTGTACCTTTCAATCTCTTTTAATTTGTGAGTTTCTTCAACTTCAGTTGGTATATCAGAATCAAGAAACGAGTTCATACCAAATGCTTTTAGAATACTATCAGAAATAGTATCCGCTATAAAATCGTATTTTCGTAGGGTTTCATAATCTTCTGGCTTTCTCCAACCAACACCACATTCAATTATTACGCAAGGTGTTTTTGCTGTTAGATGTTTCCACATATAGTAGTAACGAGTATTAGCATTTGACCTGTTAACATACTTAATTCCTGTAGTAGGAAAGTAGTTATCCTTTATTACTTTTGCTATTCTCTGGCTTTCTTCTGTAGCATCATCTGTTGAAGGTTCTGGATAATCTGTAAATCCACCAGTATCATTGTAAATGTCTGCATCATAATGTACTGCTAAAAATAAATCCCAATCCGTTCCAGTAACCTTTGTATCCTTATTAGCTAAAGCATCTGTTTCATAGACTTCTAAACCTTTTGATCTTAATCTTTCTGCTATCATTGGTACTATTTTAGTAGTCCAATCTTTCTCTCCAGTAGCTCCCGTGTTGCCACTAGTTAAACCTTTGTGTCCGCTCTGTAAACAAATGCGTTTTAACATGTTATTTTGGTGCGTTAATAAAAAAAGTAATCGCCCCGCCTACTACTGCGGTTATTATCAACCCAACTAATCCATAAACGGTTCTTTGTAGGAACATTAAATCGGATTTCACTATCGCTTGTTGGTCTTTGGTTACATATTCGGCTTCAAGTTTTCTATCTATCTCAATAACCTTTTTCTCAATATTCGTTAATTTCTCAGTCATTAACTTCACATCAACCTGTGATTGCGTGTATCTCGTTTCTGATGTACTTTTTGCCATAATATAATTATACTCCCTATGAGATTTATTTCCCTAATACCCTTTCAATATACTTATCACTTATTTCCCCGTTTTTATACCTAACTATTAAGGTTTGGGCTTCTTTTTTAGTTATTTTACCTTCCTTGTGTGCCTTGATTAGCTTATTCTCAATCTTAGTATATTTAGTGTGTTCTGCTGTGGTTACAAGCTTTAGATTGTCTTTACTATTATCTCCACCTAGCTCTAAAGGTATGATGTGGTCTAGTTTCATTGTCGGTTTATCTGCTCCAGCCTTCTTCTTTATCTCCTGAGACTCGCTTACATCCATTCTTTCAACTATGACAGTATCTCCTCTAACTCTTTTTATTTTTTCTCCTGCAAATATTCTGTTAAATGCTGTAACTGGGTCAACATTTAGTGCTGTTGCGTAAGTGTGGACATAACTTATTATGTCTCCCTCTTTTACTTCAGTCATCTCTGGGATTGTATTGCTTGTTCTATTAGGAACTATAGTCATACTAGTTGAGAATCCTAAACCATCTAAAATAATAGAACCTAGTACCCACTCTGAGTTAGGATTATTCATTATTGATTGCATATTCTGTACTGGTAAAGGAACAAAAGCACCTTTTACAGTACTAGTTACTGTCAAAGGATTACCTTGACGATCCTCGCCCTTCAAAATATCTAGGAATATACCAAGCATTGGAGATGCTTTATTTTCAAAAAATGAATAAAATACATCTAGTGCTGTCATAGCACCGTACTCCCTAGTATTTAACTCTATCCAGTTTCCAGAACTTGACTTAAACCACCAACCAAGTTTTCCATCATGATAGGTAGGTACTAATCTTGCTGCTAATGTGGCTAAAGAAGCCATTCCCCCTGTTATATCTACCCAGTATCCGAATATTTTAATCTTACCGAAGTTACTGCTTCTTGGATCTTCGTCAACTGAATCTGGATCAAGCAACTTTGCAAAGAACATTATTGATGCTAGAGTAAATGTAATACTTGCAAGATTCTTTGCTGCCTCTTTCTTTGCAAAGGGAGTAGCCTGTTTATCAAACTGATGTGCTGTTAGTACATCAAAGTTAGATTTCAAGAACTTAATTGAGAAGAATAAAACATTTAATGTTCTTGCTGTCTCTGGGGTTACCGCACCTAAACTACCCCTACCAGTTAAAGAACCTACTAAATGACCTATCCCTCTAGCTTGTTCTGGATCGTAAGTATTTATCCCGTGTTTCTCAGCTAGAGCGATATATCTATCTGCAAGGTCTGCTCTTAGTTTTAGAGCTCCCCCATTAAAAGCAACTTCTGAAGCCTTAAACAACCTGCCAAAAAGAGGAATCTTCTCTGGTATTGATGATGGGAATGCCTCTTCTGACAATACATCTAATTGATAACCACCAGCTTTATATTTTCCATTAACAGCATTGGGTCTTGAATAAATATCAGCCCTGATTAAGTCCATTACTTCTACATTAGTACCTAGTGTCTTTGCTATATCTGACCACGATTCTAGAAAGTGTTTAACCCATATACGAGACTTTCTGGTATCAAGCAATACTTTTATTCCCTGCCTACCCCATAAGGAGTTATCCAAAGAAGCTAATAATGACTTAGCTGTAGCTGGAATAGTATCAAAGATAGCTTGAACCATTTGCACAAGGGGTTTTTCTTTGAATGTAAACTTACCAGCAGACAGTTTAAGTTCATTAACATAGTTCTCCATAGCTACTTTAGCAGCACCATACTCTAGTCTTTCTGTCTCTGATGGAAATATACCGTCTTTGTTAGCCTTAGCTTTGGTTTCTGTTATTCTTCTAGACAAGTCTGCTATTACTTTGGCTTCTTCTTGGGTGACCTCTATCTTTAGTCTTGCGTTTACTAAATCATTTAAGAACTGCTCACCTTCAGCTGGGTCTAAAACATCAGTTAATCTTTCTATTCTGGATATTAAGTCCGATCTTCTTGCTGGAGTTATATTAGCTACTCTTTTTGCCCAGTTAATCATTCCAGCTTGTTGGTTTTTTAGTAACAGTTTGCTCTCAAACAAAGCATTAACATTAGCCGCATTTTCCTTACCTACATATTCTTCAAAGAAAGATCTTCTCTCAGCACTGCTCATTAAAGCCAACTTATCTGGATTTATAGTCCCATCTTTTAGGGCTCTTCTAAACTTATTTGCATATTCTGATATTAAGCACCACGCCATGTTAACATTCTATGGAGTCAATAAATGACAGCCAGTCTCCTTTCGTTATCTTTTTAACCTCTTTATTAACCTCGTCTTTTAGTTTCTTGACTTCCTTATCTACATTATACCCTTTTCTCTTCTCTACTATTCTCCTTCTAGCTTCAATAACCTCTCTTATCTTAGTAACTGCTGAGTCGGGATTTCTCTCCGCTAATACTCTGAGTCTCTGTCCCATCGCAGTAGCTTCTGTAACTCTAACTGATGAAGCTAGTTGCCTTAATAAATCTACATCACCATCAGCAAGTGCCTTATTTTCAACAACAGTAAATACGGATTCGGGTAGCAATCCATATTTAGGTTGCTCTTTCCCCAGAGCTATTTTAACTGCTGAATCGTAGTCTTCTTCAACAAGTTTAGTGGCTCTACTTAACTGATTCTTTATGTCTATTTGTCTATATTCGGGAATATCTTGAAATCCTTCGGTAAGTTGATTTTCTATAGCTTTCATTTCTACGCCCACACCGAGTTTTGATACTCTCTTTCTACCATACCCAGCGGTTTTTAATACCGTAGGTTTAGGAGTTGCTTTTCTTTGTGCCGTTTTTGTTATTTTTCTTCTTTCTTTAGCATATTCTCTTACAGCTGATTCTAGGGTTTGATAAACCTCTATTGGTTGTAAGTCTTCATAAGTAAGTTTTGTTTTTATCCATTGTAGACCTCTTACATCGGTTTCGGTTTTTGCATCTGGTCTCATTTTTCTAAAAGCTGGGTTGTGCTTTCTTGAGATATTATCAAGAATTGCTACAGCAGTATCAAGAAGACCAGCGTTTCTATAGTCCCAAACCCACTCTCCATTTTCATCTACATTTGCGATCTTTTCTACTCTTTCTTCAGTTACTCTATTTAACACCTCTTCTGATATTTCAAACGGGTTAGAAAGAATACTAGTTTCATCAAGATCGTATATTGTTATAAAATCCGCTAAAGATTTATTAGACTCAAAAAGTGGTTTTAACTCTTCTCCATAGTTCTCTGGAGTCCAAGCCTCTATGGTATCTCCATCAGTCAGGTAAAAACTATCGTCATCGTAACTTGGTATCGGAAAAACTCTATCATCCCCATACATACTATAAGGGTCATAAACCTCGCTCTCTTCTTCCCATAATTTCTCTTCCAAATCAAACTTTATGTCTTCAAATGTTATTCTCTTATTCCTACCTACGCCCTCTCCTTCCTCTTTCATAAGCTCCAAAGCTCTTTGAACAACCCAACCGTAACCATCAAAATCTTCACTTTCAATAATATTGTCAATCTGCTCTTTAGTGAAACCTTCTACATCGGGTAATACGGGGTTTTGGTAACCTTCTAATCCTTCAATAACATTTCTGGCATCAGAAATACAATCATTTACTATATGTTCAACCTCTCTCGTATAGCTTAATGGGTAAGTAATCTCGTCTGGAGCAAGTGTTAATTTACCATCACTATCTTTTTTAACAACAATATAATCTTCCTCGCTGTCTCTCATTTTTACTACATCACCAACGCCTAAATCCTCTTCATCAGTGATATATGGAGCTATATCTCCCCCATAATCATCAATGTTACCTAATTCTCTTATAGTTATGTTTTCTTCTCCACTCTCGTATGTATCTATAACCTCATAAACAATGTTATTAAGAACTATCTTATCGTCAGCTCTTATATTTCTTAACTCGTAACCATTTTCAATAAAAAGAGGCTCTATCTCTTCAAACGGTATTTGCAACGAATCATTAGTATAATCTTCTTCTAATAAAATGTCTTTCCCATCTATCTTTTTTATACGCTTATAGCTAGTATTAGCTTCTACATAATCTCCTTCTTTAGCCATACTAAGTTCAGGAATATCCATACCATTTTCAATAGTACCTTGATTGAAAATCTCCCAAAGAATCTGATACTTCCTTTTTTCATTAAAGTACATGTCCCCAGTTATATTCTCTTCAGCCAACAGGTATAGTTCCCCACCTATTTTTATAGGAAAAACAACTCCTCTGCTGACAGAGTCATGTATTGGTTTAAGCTCTGGAAATAACTCTAAATCCCAACCATTCTTTATAGTTTTATCGTATTCTCTTCTTAATCCCTCTTTCTTTATAAAACCCTCATCGTTGACAACATATCCCTCTCTGTGATTTATGAATCTTTCTAAGACAGCTGTAGTGACTGTTGTAGGCACATAAAAATCTACCGTATCTCCTTTTTTCTTAATAAACTTATGTGCTGCTCTGTTTATTTCTTCTCTTAAAAGCCTCTCATAATATTTAGAACCTATGCCTACAAACTCTTTTTCAAGAGCAGGGGTTTCTTTATCTATTTTCTTAAAGTTTTCCTCTTCCTTCTGTAAAGTAGCTTCTAATTTTGAAAGTTTCTCTTCAAGAGGTGGTAACTGTTTTTCTAATTCTTCAATAGAACTCTCATAACCCTGAGGTTTATCATTTTTTAACTTATTTATATTTTTCTTTATTGAGTTTATTTCTGCCTTCTGTCTTTCTACATCACCTCTAGCTGTTCCTAATCTTTCCAAAGCAACTGTGTATTTAGACTCATAGGTATATTTAGACTGATGTGGGTCTGACTGCTTCTCTAGTACATATACTGCTGGGTGTTCTGGATCAGAGGTAACATAGCCTACTCTTGTATGTCCAAACATTCCCCAGTCGGTAGCTTTCTCATTTTTTATTCTTTCTATGTACGCTGTGGCTTCTTCCATGCTTCTTCCAATATAAATAACTGGTGCAGATTCAATATTTTCTGGGGTTATTACATAGTCTTTAGGTAGAACAAAGAAGTAATCAATATCTAAATCTGGGTCTGTTCTCTTCTGTATTTGAAAGTTCTTACCTTTATTTTTCTCTCTTGCTAACATAAAATCAAGGAAGTGATTAGAACTCAAAGCTTCTTTTCCACTAGGAGTTCTTATAAAAGGTGTGTTGTAAATATGTGTCTCTAGCTTATCAAATACCATCTGATCCTGCCCCAGATTGCTTTCCTTAAAGCTTTTCAAGTACCCCTCACTGTAAGTAGCAAACTTATCAGTTACTATTACTTCCATAGGCATTGCGTTTGCTTTGGCACTGTTTATAAACTCTTCAACATTAACAACATCATCAAATGAGGATAGCGTTCTTTTAAGCAAACTTTTATCCAATTCCGATACACCGCCCTTATCTATAAATCTCTGCAACAAAACATCTTTCTTTATTGTTTCCCCGATACTTCCAGACTTTAAGGCATTTTCTATCTCTTTGATAGTCTTAGTTGTGTATCGTTGCCGTTTCTGAAGCTTACTAAAGTGCTCGTACATCCTTTGTTCTTTTGATTTAACATAATCTCTCTTTTTGTTTATTATATCTTTGTAAAGGTCTTGTATCTTATTCTCCCCACTAACAAACCTCTTAAAGAAGTTGATAATGCTGTCGTATAGTTTTCTAAATCTTGTTTTGTGTTGTTCCTGTACAACATATTTTGCGAAATCATTTGCTAACCACTCCTCTGCTTCATACTCGGACTTGATCTTTTTATTATTCATTACCCATTTCAATATCTCAGCTTTTCGTTCTGGTCTTGTAAATAGGTCTAAAAATGCGTGGAATGCTTCGTGTGGTGGAGTTGATATATCTGGATTCTTTAAGAAGGTAACCATACCGTCTCCGTATTTTCCAAGAACCTCTGCTCCATAATCGGATAAAATATTATCAACAAAATCTATCCCCACCTCGTTAACATCAAAGTATTTTCTAAACATCTCAGTAGCCTCTTCCTTACTTATTCTCATTAAAGAAATCTCATTATTGAGAACTTGGTATCTATCTTCAGACTTCTTTTTAGCTCTCATTTTCTTTGATGTCTTGACATCTTTGGGATTTTTCTTTTTGAGATTTTCTCTTATCTTCTTAGTTTGTTTACTTACCTTCTCATTCTTTTTCTTTGACTCCATTACCTTCTTTTGATTCTTGATGGCTCTTTTCTTGGATTCAGAAATACCCTCTTCTTTTAATCTGTTGTAGAGATCTGTGAGAGCGGATATAGTTTCTTTTTTAGTTGTGGGCTGGTATTCTTTTATAAAAGCGTCTATTATTTTATCATCAAG
>Ga0255341_1005712_pt1 | contig 12105 bp, 11 predicted proteins | sample wastewater_treat_8_FD_192418 | JGI IMG/M metagenome (GOLD analysis project Ga0255341, IMG submission 192418) | Wastewater microbial communities from Lulu Island WWTP, Vancouver, Canada - plant12 | ecosystem: Engineered > WWTP > Wastewater > Unclassified | place: Canada: Vancouver, British... | reverse complement strand
CTCATAGAATTCGGTGGATTGATCAGCAGATCAGGAATAAGGAGTATCCGAATTGCAAGATAATTGCGGATCATTTTGAGCTCTCCCTTCGACAAGCCTCCCGCGATATTGAGTATCTTCGCTATTCTTTGGAAGCACCTTTGGTATACAACCATGATCACCAGGGATATGAATATCAGCATGAAGCTTTTTCGCTGCCATCTCTGTTTATAAGCCAGGAAGACCGTGATGCAATTTATTTTGTTGCCAGGTATTATCAACAAGCAAATTCAACTCAAGCACAGAGAATTGCTGATTTACTGCTAAAGATTTCAGGGGAGTCAACAGAATCGTCTTCGTATAATGTTTCCCTTCCAGGTTTATCATTAAATCAATCGCTTATCAGTAGATATCGACAGGTTGACAGAGCGATACAAACTCATCATAAGATTCAGATCAAATATCATAGCGAGAGTAAAGAAGTCACCGTTAGAATTGTTCACCCTTATGAGTGGTATCAGGTGCAGACAAATTATTATTTGGTTGGGTACTGTGAAAAAAGGCAGGATATTCGATTTTTCCGATTAGACAGAATCAGACGGTTGATTCCATTAAACGAAACCTTCCAGATTTTGCCCTCGTTTCAATCCGGAAAAATAAAACCCTTCCAACTGCCTCCTTTAAGAAAACCATTTCATGCAGTAGTACAATGGAAAAAATCTGTCATACTCCCAGATGATTTTTCACATAAATTTAAACAGATGGAATCATTCCGTTTTGATATAGAATTTTACCAATCCTCAGATTTGTTTTCCTCCCTGATCCAATTGAATATACCTTTTACCATCTTAGAACCAGACTGGTTGAATGAGCAACTTGTTCGTTTTCTGGATCAGTTTTATCCCAAATAATTTTTTCACTACGACATGATATGTCATTGCCCTGTCATAGAATATTGATATCAAACGAATGATGGAGGAAAACAATGAAAAAAGTATTGGATCAAGCTCACATGACACCGGCATGGTGCTCCTATGCAGGGAGTATGTACAGTGTTTTACAATCTTCAGGACTATGGAAAGAGGAATTCTGGAAGCTGTACGGTCTTTCCGGAATGGCATTTCAGTTTATCGTACACGAAGATTGCTGCCCGAGTTCGGTAACGGTGTATGATTGGGTTAATGGTCATTACCATGCGATGGATCGACTTGGTGTTTTCACAACTTGCGAAGAGCTGTTTTATAGCAAATATCTGCACACCTTTTCGATGATGCAGAAACATTGCGTTCAGAGCATAAAGCAGAGCATCGACAAAGGAAGAGTAGTGATCGTATGGGCTCCCACTCCATGTCTTGAGTTTGGACTGATCAAAGGATATGATGAGGAAAACCAATTATTGATCACAGAAGCAGTCAATGATCCCCATCCCGATCCTCTCCCATATGATAATCTGGGTTTGAGCGAAGTACCTATCCTGTATTGTCAATTTGTTCTGGATTCTTCACCGATCGATATCAACAAAGCCGTGTATCAAAGTTTACGGTTTGGTTTGAACGAATGGAACAAGGAAAATCATATTCAACCTCAGTATGCCTGCGGAAAAAAAGCGTACGACTATCTTATCCAGTCTATGGAAAACCAACGACTGAATGCTTTTGGTCTGTCCTATATCCTCGCAGTGTACCAGGAATCCAAACAAACTCTGCATCAATTTCTGGAGTGGGTAGGATTATCCAATCCGTCCTTTTCAGGCTTGGAGGAAGCAGCCATGCTATATCAGCAAATTGCAGACTATTTCAAACAACTCACTACCCTTTGGCCTTTTCAACCCAGCTTAAAGCAGGAAGCCTCTCCTCAAAAAGAGATAAGAGCCAAGATCAAAGAACTTGCACAAAAAGCGAAAGAGAGAGAAACCAGAGCAATGAAAGTCATTGAAAAAGCAATCCAGAACGGATAAACTCGCATTCTTGCCAAATAGAGGAATCATAGTACACTTTTATTACTTTTGGTAACAAGGAGGTGTGTGAATGGAAAAAGGAATAAAGAAATCGGTACTTCGGACATACCTGCTTGGTTACCTGACTCGCTGACACTGTTCTCTATTCCAGCCGTTCAGTTAACCTCCGGGTGTGCCCTTATGAATGATTAATCGACTTTACACCCTATTTTGGAGGATATTTTGAATATAGAGCAATACGGATGGAATAATGAGTGGCAGAAAAAGTTTTCCCTGATTACCCAGCCTGGTTGGATTCCGGGGAGGATTCTGTCACAATCAGTAGACTTATACCAAATCATCACAGCATCTGGTGAAATGAATGGTAAAATAGCAGGAAAATGGTTGTATAAAAGTATTACAGCGACAGACTTCCCCGTAACCGGTGATTGGGTAGCGATTCAACCCTCATCCGGTTCAAACGCTGTGATTCATGCTTTGTGCGAAAGAACCAATACCTTGATGAGAAAGCAGAATACAAGACAGGAAGCGCAGTTATTGGGTGCTAATATTGACTATGCATTCATCATGACAGCGTTGGATCATGATTTTAATCCCAGAAGACTGGAACGCTATCTGGTCATAGCCTGGGAGAATGGAATTCAGCCTGTCATACTGTTAAATAAAGCAGATCTATGCGATCAAACTGAGGATCGACTGCGTGAAGCAGAAGCAGTGGCCATCGGTACTCCGATCCATATGATTTCAGCCAGGCAGATGACCGGATTGGAATCGATAAGGTCTTACTGCCAAACCGGTACTACGATTATCCTGATTGGATCATCGGGGGTAGGAAAATCTACCTTGACCAATGCATTATTGGGGAAATCAATCCAATCGACACAATCAATTCGGGAAGATGATTCACACGGTCGGCACACCACCACCAGGAAATCCTTGTTTCTACTACCCAGCGGGGGATTGTTGATGGATACACCCGGTTTGAGAGAAATTCAACTGTGGGGTGATACAGCAGGATTATCAAGTGCTTTTGCAGACATTGAATCACTCTCCAAAGATTGCCGGTTTCAGAATTGTCAGCACGAATCTGAGCCGGGATGTGCAGTCAAAGCAGCTATCGAATCCGGGAATTTATCGCCAGACAGGTTAATGAGTTATAAAAAACTGCAGAAAGAGCTGCAATACCAAGCTTCAAGAGAAAATTACTGGGAGTTGGAAGCCAGGCGTAAAAAATGGAAAACCATTTCCAAGATGATTAAAAAGATGCATTGAGTGATGTACCCCTTTTTTAGTACAGGGGACTGTCCCCTGTACTAAAAAAGGGGAGAGAATTAAAATTCGTCTGGCATCGTCTCCAGATCAGCAGCGGTTAAGACAGGCCCATGTTTGCAGACATAGAAACTACCGACATTACATCGTCCGCATTTTCCCAATCCGCATTTCATTTTATTTTCCAGCGTGGTGTAGATATTTTCCTTGGCGAAACCTAGCTCTACCAATACAGGCAGCGATAGCTTAATCATGATCGGGGGTCCGCATAGGACGGCAATCCCGCCTTTCCCATTGATACCAGATTCTTTCAAGACAGTCGGCACAAAACCCATTTTGCCATCCCAGTTATTGCAACCATACTCTGCTTTGTCTCCACCGGGATCCAACGTTTTGATTAAGTTGATGTCCTTTGCATCTTGCCACTGTTGCAGCTCATCCTTATAAACAAGATCCTGGTAAGTTTTCGCTCCGTAGACTATGTTGATGTCCTTGAATTTATTTCGCATATCAAGTACGTTCCAGATAACGCAACGAACAGGAGGCAATGCGATCCCGCCTGCAACAAAGGTAATACTTTTTCCGGTAAATTTCTCTTCTACGGGGAAAGTGTTGCCATAAGGTCCACGAAAACCGATGGTATCTCCGGGATTCACGTCGCGAAGCTGTGATGTCACTCTGCCAGCAACACGAAAAGTACACTCAATGTACCCTTTCCGAGTAGGAGAGGAGGCAATACAGAAAGTGGATTCTCCGGCACCAAATGCAGAATAGAGACCGAATTGACCAGCTTTGAAAGAGAACTTCTCCGCTTCTGCAGGATCTCGGAATTCTAGCTTTAACGTTTTGATATCCGGGGTTTCATCCCTCACTTCTGCCACTTTCATCAAATAAGGTTTGTAAATATTCTCACTCATTTACTTTCCTCCCTTTTTCGCCAGATTGGATATTCGAGTCAGAATCTCCAGAATGTTCATACCGGCGCCGCAAACACGGCTGCATCTACCGCAACCGGTGCAGGAAATGACTTTAAACAGATCGACATAGTAGCTGTATTTATGAGCTATACGCTGTCTGTATCTTTGGTAGTAAGCTTCTCTCGGGTTATGCTGTGAAGCATGTAAGGTAAAAATTGGCATAGTGCAGGCATCCCAATTTTTTGTACGAATTCCGGACCACATGGAGGCATCATCGGTAATATCAAAACAGTGGCATGTCGGGCAGACATAGGTACAAGCCGCACAGCTCCAGCATTTCGAGGTTATCTTCTTCCATTCTTCACTCTCAAAATTCTCTTTTATCCATGGTTTGACAGCGTCCTTGTCAAAACCAACCGGAATGTCTTTATCCTGAATGGTTTTAAAGGCAGGGTCAGGTTTCTCGGTAGCATTAAATAATGCAGTATGCTTCTCGAGAAATGCTTTCCCTCTGTCTGTGACAGCTTTAGCTTTCCATGCTTCTTTGGAGATACTCTCCAGTAAAATATCCGAGCCAATCTCTCCATGAGGAGAGTATCCCAGAGAGGTGCAGAAGCAATCTTTGTCAAATTCGTTACAGGCAAGGGTAATCACAATCGTCTTGTTGCGCCTATCTAGGTAGAAATGGTCATTATAGTCCCACCCGAATAACTTTTCCATCAACATCAAAGAAGCAGCATCACAGGGATGTCCGCCAAACAACACGATCGGTTTCATCGGAGGAATATCTTCCAATTTGACCCCTTCCTGATCAATTTTATACTTCAAGATAGGTTCATAACGGGGAAAGATGGCTTCCTTCACTGAATTAACAGTGATGAAAAAGTCATAGTGAATAGGAGTGTCCTGACTTATTTTGGTGATGTAAGCTGCTTCTTCTTTCAAAACAGGCGCGAACACCTCTGTCTCGCCTCCGGCGATTTCATGCAATAACTGGGTCATTTTTTCTCGGTTGATGATAATTTCAGCCAATGGACACCTCCTTATCGAATAAAGTTTTCATGATCGTCTTTTTCAAACACAGTCAACGGAGGACAAGCTTCCAGATCATACCCTGATTCAAAGTTGAATTTTTCCTTCACTTCTTCCTGCAGAGTGCGATTAAGAAGCATTAATGGAATGTTAGCCGGACAGACCCTCTCACATTCTCCACAATCAATACATCGACCCGATAAATGATAGGCTCGGACAATATTCCAATCCAAATTACCCCTGAGATTGGAACGGGTATCAATCCATTGTGGTGTGTTTAAATCAACGATACAACGGTTGCAGTAGCACATCGGGCAAGCTTGACGACAAGCATAACAACGGATACATTTCGATAATTGTGCCTTCCAGAACGCCCATCTTTCTTCTTTGGTTTTGTTCTTTAATTCCTCTACATCCTGATGAATGATGGTTTTATCCATCGGCACGGATTCTGGTGGTGTTGGTCCGAGGGTAACATCACTGATATGGGGAGCGCGAACTTTGCAATACTGGCATTTCGCATGATGTTTGGTGGGATTCGGCGCTTTTCCGCTTATCACACCTGGGCAATTCATACCGATAATGTACACATGTTCTCGCGTGGATTGATTCTCCGTGATCAAGTTTATGATAGCCCGGATATCACATCCCTTTGCAACGATAGCAACCCGTTTTGTTTTCTTCACCTCAGGACGAGTAAGGTATGTAGCCAGATTATGAACACAATACTCATTAAAGACCAATTTATCAGCCTCTTCCGGTTTCTCAACGAACAACGGACGGCACTGTTTGTCACCACATTGCTCATAACCGATGACCAGATCAACTGTTCCTTGCGAGAGCAATTCTTTTGCTTTATCAATGATTTCCTTCATAGCTTTTACCTCGCATCCTGATTAAGTTGTTTAAATTCGGTATAAGGTCCCATCTTTTTAATCTTTTCTGTCACTTCGTTAACTAAACCTGCAAATTTAATGCCCTCGGAAGCACTGCACCAAGCAAAAGTGACTCTGTCTAAATCTACACCCAATTGGGTTAACAGAGCACGGAACATGATGTACTTTCTTCTGGCATTAAAGTTTCCCTCATTGTAGTGGCAATCGTTAGGATGACATCCGGAAATAATCACCCCATCGGCTCCCCTTTCAAGGGCAGAGAGAACAAACATCGGGTCTATTCTGCCCGTACAGGGAGTTTTGATCACTCTGACGTTCGGTGCATATTTAAAGCGGGAGGTACCGGCGAGATCAGCTCCTGCATAAGTACACCAGTTACAAACAAACGCAATGATGGTTGGTTCCCATTTTTCTTCCATACTTGCCTCCCCTAATGTAATTCTGCCATGGCATTGATTTCAGCAAAAATTTCTTCATCCGTGAAACCTTGAAGATCAATACTCCTGGATGGACAGGTGGGTGTACAGGTTCCGCATCCGGTACATAATCCCGGATTCACATTGGCTACCTGCCTGATCAGATTGCCGGCTCTATCACGGATATCCTTCAGAGAAATAGCGGTGAACGGACAAACGCGGATACAGTTTTGACAACCGGTACAACTGCACTCGCGTACTGATGCCACGACTCCTTCTTTCTCCAATTCTGATTTCGATAACAAACCTAACACTTTTGAGGCAGCACCGGAAGCTTCCGACACCGAATCCGGAATATCTCTCGGACTGATAGCACAGCCTGCAAGGAAGATGCCTGCAGTAGCTGATTCGACCGGACGTAGCTTTGGATGAGCTTCTGTTAGAAATCCATGCTGATCATATCCGATTCCTAATTTCTGAGCAAGTTCCTTCACACCTTTCGGTGAGACCATCGCGGTAGCAAGTACAACCAGATCGGCTCTGATTTTTACTTGTGCATTCGAGAGAGTGTCTGCCCCTTCCACGACTAAATCGGGTCCATCTTGATAGACCATGGAGACTCGACCTCGGATGTATTGGGCTCTGTCTTCCTCTTGGGCTCTGCGGAGAAACTCCTCATAGTTCTTTCCGTTGGATCGGATATCGATATAGAATACATAAGCATTGCCATCATGTACTTTATGACGGTACAACATCGTCTGTTTGGCTGTATACATACAGCATATTTTTGAGCAATATGCTTTGTGATGCTCAGGATCTCTTGAACCAACACACTGAATGAACACTACCGTTTTCGGCTTCTTCTTGTCAGATGGTCGTTGCAAATCTCCCAAAGTCGGTCCGGAAGCACATACCATACGCTCAAATTGGAGAGAAGTTACCACATCTGGGTACTTGCCATATCCGTACTCTCCAAAAGCAGAAGTAGGCATCAAATCATATCCTGTTGCCACTACAACCGATCCGACATCGATTTCAATAAATTCTTCTTTGTCATCATAATGTATGCACTGCTTCGGACATATCTTTGCACAGATCCCGCAACGGTCCTGCGTAAATTTCAGACAATTCGCTTCATCGATCACAGGACGGCTGGGAATCGCTTGTGGAAACGGAATGTAAATCGCTTTTCTGATGCCTAACCCTTGTTCAAACTCAGACTTTACTTTGGTGGGGCATTTGGTCCAGCAGGTTCCGCATCCGGTACACTCCTCTACAACGACATGACGTGCTTTCTTTTTAATAGTAGCCTTAAAATTCCCGATAAATCCATCCAGTTTTTCCAACTCTGAATAAGTCATGATGGTTACGAGAGGATTCTGTGCTACTTCCACCATTTTTGGGGTTAGAATACACTGAGAGCAATCCAATGTAGGAAAAGTCTCGTCAAGCATAGACATATGACCGCCAATCGAGGGTTCCCGTTCGAGCAATATGACCGGTACGCCTCCGGCAGCGATATCCAGAGCTGCTTGGATCCCTGTGACACCTCCACCGATGACTAATGCTTTTTTTGTCACTGGAATCTTGATATTTTGGAGAGGTTTGTTCCGTTTGACTTTCTCTACCATCATTCGAATCAAGTCAATCGCTTTTAAAGTGCCTTCTTCCTTATTGTCGTGCACCCAGGAGCAATGCTCTCGGATATTCGCCATTTCCAGCATATAGGGATTTAAACCTGCTTCTTGAGCTGCCTTCCTGAATGTCTTCTCATGCATACGCGGCGAGCAAGACGCAACTACCACACCCGTCAGCTTGTGTTCCTTGATTGCATTCTTAACCATATCCTGTCCCGGATCGGAACACATATATTTATAATCGACCGAATACACAACGCCCGGTATTTTGGCGATAGTTTCCGCTGCTCTTTTTACATCAACGGTTTCAGCGATATTGGATCCGCACCAACATACAAATACACCTATTCTTGCCATTTCATCACCTCACTAAGAAAGGATGCCTTTGCTTTTCAGCAGAGGGAAAGGAGATACGAACAGACGATCCAGCGCGAGTTTTTTGGGATCCAAACCAAAGGCTAACCCCAATAATTGCGTATAGTAAAAAACAGGAAGGTTAAATTTTTCTTTATACCGTCTCTCTATCTGTGGTTGACGAAAATCCAGATTAATATGGCATAACGGGCACAAAACCGATATCGCATCCGCTCCGTTCTTTTTTGCCATGGACAGTATCTGGTAGGTCATATCCAGAGTGACCTCTGTTTTGGAGATAGAACTGCCAGCACCGCAGCACTTTGTTTTAAAAGGCCAGCTGATAGATTCCGCTCCGGTGATATTGACCAGTTTGTCCATTACCTGCGGGTCCTCAGGATCATCATACTGCATCAGTTCTTGAGGCCGTACGATGACACAACCATAATAGTTTGCTATTTTTAGGTCTTTCAACGGCTTTGTAACTTTCGATTGAAGCGTTTCCAAACCGATTTCCTGAGTGAGAATCTCTGAGAAATGCTTGATTTTCAGCTTACCTGCAATCTCTCTTCCGATCGTTTCTTTCAAGTCTTCCTTGACCTTACTCTCATGAACCAAAGCTTCTTGGGATTCACGCAGATGGGCATAGCAAGCAGGACACTGAACCATGATATCACGCTGCTGCTTTTCTGCGGCTTCTATAGTCAAGGCAGGCAAGGCAAGCGAAGCCAGTTTGTTTTCAGGATGAAGAGAGCTCGCTCCACAACAGACCCAATCTTGCACTTCAGGGATATCCAGGGATAAAAATTCGATTAACGCTTCCGTGGAAAGATTAAAATCCGGTGAAGTGGACTCTAATGAACAACCAGGATAATAGGCATATTTCATTCTTTCACCTCCTGGGCTTTTTTCGTGATTTGAGTAGCTTTTCGCAACACTTTTCTCACTTCAGCGGTTCTCTTAAAATGAGGTAATAAACTGATTTTTCTTTTGATGAGCAACCATGGAAAAAAAATCACATCATGCAGTAAATTGCCGGATCGAATATTAAAATCCAGTACGACGCCTGGCTCATATACACGACCAAATCCCTTGATATTATCTTGGAAAGCTTTTTCAAGGTTTCTTACCTGTGCTTTTGGCCGTATGCCTTGCCTAACCGCCATTCTGCGTAATCCGTCCATCACGCCTTTGATGTCCACTCCTTGGGGACAGCGGGTACTGCAGGTATCGCAAAAAATGCAATTCCAGATTGTCTGAGAGTGTAAAATCTTTTCCTTCAATCCCATTTGGCTAAACCGAATCACCTGTGATGGTGAAATATCCATCAGATAATTGGCGGGGCAGCCTGCGGTACACTTGCCGCACTGGTAGCATTTTTTGACATCCGTGCCGGATTCTTTTTCCAGCTCTTCCGTAAATGCCAGCTGATCAAGATCTTTTGTGATTTCTATAAGCATAATGCTCCTTTCCTATTATTTAATATAGGCCATATGTTCTAATCGATCAATTCTATCTTTTATGGGAGGGTGTGTAGCAAAAAGAGAAGAAGGATTAAAATGTAACCTTGGTTCGGTAAAATACAACGGCGCCACAGCATCATTGGAAGTAGTTGCTTGAATCGAAACCGATTGTAATTTACGAAGAGCATTGGCTAGTCCCGCTGGATCTCTAGTCATCATCGCAGCACTGGCATCAGCCAAGTACTCTCTTTGCCTTGAAATAGCTAGCTGAATTAGCTTGGCAACTATGGGAGCCAAGACAGCAAAAATAAGACCAAGCAAAAGTAAAATACCTCCTCCGCCTCCACTGTCATTGTTTCTTCTGCGAGAACCGCCAAAAAACCAGCTTTGCCGGAAAAAAGAAGCAATTAAAACGATCATGCCAGCCATGACAGCAACGATGGTCGCATATAAAATATCTCTATTCTGGATATGAGACATTTCGTGAGCGACTACTCCCTGCAGCTCTTCCCGGTTCAGCAATTGAAGCAAACCTTCGTTAACTGCTAAGCTTGCATGATCCGGATCTCTTCCGGCTGCAAAAGCATTAGGAGAAGGATCCGGTACGATATACACTTTCGGCATGGTTAACCCGGAAGAAATACTCATCTCCTTAACTACATTGTAAAGTTGGCTGGAGGAATTCGGATCGACTTGTTTCGCTCCGACTGAAGATAGTAATACGCTATCCCCAGAGTAATAACTGATTAAAAACAATCCCAATGAGAGGAAAGAACCAATAAAAATACCCAATATGCCACCATTTTTAATCCATGCTTCCCCGATAAAGTAACAGGCAGAAACAATTACCAGCGTAAAAACAAACACCAGCAAAAAAGAATTTCGTTTATTGCTGGCTATCTGTTCGTATATCATATTGTCAAATCCACTTTCGGAGCGTCTTTAACCTGTGCTTGATCCACCTCAAAATACTCTCTGGCTTTAAAGCCAAACAAATTGGCAAAAAAGCTGGAAGGGAAAGTCTGGATAGATTGGTTAAAACGCATCACGATATCATTATAAAACTGCCTGGAAAAAGCTATTTTATTCTCTGTTGTGGTTAATTCCTCTTGTAATCTCAAAACATTCTCGTTGGCTTTCAAATCCGGGTAGTTTTCCATGACAACAAAAATGTTATGCACAGCTTGTGTTAACTTGTCTTCAGCAGGACCTGATTCAGCTGGTGTTTTGGCTTGCATAGCAGCGGCTCTTGCATTGGTAACGCTCTCTAGCACTTCCTTTTCATACTTCATATACCCTTTAACAGCTTCAATTAAATTTGGTATGAGATCATACCTTCTTTTTAATTCTACATTTATCTGTGCCCATGCGTTCTCAATACGATTTCGCAGAACAATAAACGAATTATACTTTGATATAGCCCATAAGACGACCAGAACAATCGCTCCAATAATCCCAAACCACATAGTATTACCTCCTTACAGTAAACTCAGGTTAAATATACGTTAATCCCTCATATACAGGGAATTTAGCGGTAAGTTGCTTCACACCCTGTGCTACATTATTTAAGTGGGTAGCGTCGTCTTTATGACTTAATGCATCGTAAATCAACTCAGCAATCATCTCCATTTCAGGCTCTTTCATACCCCTGGTGGTCAGAGCCGGAGTACCAATTCGGATTCCGCTGGTAATCATCGGCTTTTCCGGATCAAATGGAATCGTATTTTTATTCACAGTGATACCAATGTTATCCAGTACCGTTTCGGCTTCCTTTCCTGTAATACGGATAGGGCGTAAATCCACCAACATCAGATGATTATCAGTTCCGCCAGAAACGATTCTGAGCCCTTTACTAGCGAGTGATTCGCTGAGTTTTTTAGCATTATTGATCACTTGCCGTTGATATACTTTAAAGTCTCCGTTCAAAGCTTCCTTGAATGCTACGGCTTTCGCAGCGATCACATGCATTAAAGGTCCGCCTTGAAGGCCTGGAAAAACAGCTCTGTCTAAGGCTTTTGCATGCTCTTCTTTACACATTGCCAAACCACCTCGAGGTCCGCGCAATGTTTTATGGGTGGTAGTGGTGACAAAATCAGCGTATGGTACCGGACTAGGATGGAATCCCGTCACAATCAAACCGGCAATATGTGCTACATCCGTCATTAGATAGGCGCCTACTGCTTTC
>Ga0255341_1005709_pt1 | contig 12111 bp, 9 predicted proteins | sample wastewater_treat_8_FD_192418 | JGI IMG/M metagenome (GOLD analysis project Ga0255341, IMG submission 192418) | Wastewater microbial communities from Lulu Island WWTP, Vancouver, Canada - plant12 | ecosystem: Engineered > WWTP > Wastewater > Unclassified | place: Canada: Vancouver, British... | reverse complement strand
AGCTATAACCGATGAAACCTCAGCCCTCTCCGACTCTTTCCAAGACGGACTCTTGGCACCGCCTATTTACACAAGACCGGCAGAATTCAATGGATGGAGAGTACCTGAGGTACTCTTGAGCGGAAATCCCAAACTCATTAAAGCATGGCAGGAAGAGCAGGCACTCGAACGCACCCGCCGTCTGCGTCCCCATCTTCTTAAAGAAGAGAATCAGAAATAGCGACCCTATTTAGAGGTATCTGACGCTCAATAGCATGAACCTCCATTGCCAGAGGTTCTGCGGGACAAACGCTGGTACATCCCCCACAACCGATGCATAAATCGCTCTTGATCACCGGATAGAAGAGTCCCGGCTTCCTCTTGTGCTCCTGAAGTTTGATAGCACCTGTGGGACAAACTTCACCACACTTACCACAGACCTGATCATTGCGGAACACCAGACAATTTTTGGCAACGAACTTGACCATACCTATTCTCACCGAACGTTTCTCATTTAGTGTAAGAGGCATCAACGCACCATTTGGACAAACGCTGGAACATTTGTTACAGTCGTAGTGACAATAACCCTCATCAAAGGAGAGTAAAGGCATCAGGAAGCCGTCGATACCATGTTGGGTGATCGAAGGTCTAATAATCTTCGAAGGACAGGCAGCCACACAGGCATGGCATGCCGTGCAATGCTCCTTGAGATGCTGCAGATTGAAAGCTCCTGGGGGGAGAAAATTTACAGCAGGTTCACCTGAAGCATCTAGGGCCGGGGAAGAGTGAAATTTCGAACCCCACTTTCTGGAAGCGGCCACCAATCCCAGAGTACCGAGTGCTATAAGAGCATTTCTGCGACCGGTGCTTTCGGGGGCACCCTTGCCTCCCGAAACTTTCTTATCGGCTTTAGCATCATATTTCTCGCGACCCCAAGCATATTTGAGCGTTATTGCCCTCTTTTTACAGGATATTGTACAATCAAAACACATCACACATCGTGAGTAATCGATAGTTTTAGTAACGCAGTCCAGCGCCTCGGCTTTACATTTCTTGCCACAAAGAGAACATTCAACACATTGTTTATCAGAAATAGCTAGGCGAAACATAGAATGGCTGCTTACCAACCCAAGGAAGGAACCGACAGGACAAATGGTATTGCAGTAGAGACGGCCTCTAAAGGCACTTAAAATGGTCACCAGACAGAAGAATAGAAACGCCACCACAAACGACCAAATAGCAAATGAAGTATAAGGGTTAAATGAGGTAACGATTCTGCCGAATATCGAATAGGGATCCAAAAAAGCAAACGGATATGAAATACCGGCTATCAGAGCAGCGGCCACCACCCCGAGGATGATATACCTCAGCGTATTGTGAGCGGGACGATAGTTATGTCTGCGCTTTTTTTTGCTCTTGAAACGGTCTGCAATCCAGATCACTATGTCCTGCCAAATGCCCAGAGGGCAAAGAAAGGAACAATATACCCTTCCAAACAGTATCGTGACTATCAGTAGTACTATCAGAGGAAGTGCACTTCCTACAAATAGCGCCATCAGAGCAGGGCCAAACTGGAATTTCTCCACCGCAGGTGAAAAAGGTAGTTTTCCGGCCGAGAAAGAGATGAATGAAAAGGTTATGACAATAAAGAAAAGGGCTGCAATGACTATTCTTGCCGTTCTTGCTGTTTTCATCTTCTTAAATTCCTAATTTTCGTCAAAAATAATTTATTATTTTCATATGTTAAAAATAAAGACTATTTTTGCGCCTGTTCAGGAGTCTGGACCAATATTTGTAGGGAACTAATTAACATACTTAAATAAGAATTATTACAATGAAGAAGTTACTACTTTTATTTGCAGTAGGGACCCTTTTCCTCTGCGCCGGTTGTTCGAAGAAATGCCACTGCGTAGCAAAACTTAATGGTGAGGTGGTTTATGAAAGAACTGACGTTATTCTTGGGGACGGCGAGAAATGCTCTGATTATAATACTATGGTTAGTGTCCCTCTCGTTGCTACGAAGGTTGAGTCAAAATGCCTTCCTCAGCTCTTCTAACAAACTGAAAAAGATTAATCTGGGGGTGATCGGAAGGTCACCCTCTTTTTGTAGTAATTCATAATTATAAGACATTATGAAACCGGGATTTAAATATGCACTAAGAGTATTGCTAGGCATCCTGTTCATCATTTCGGCACTGGCCAAGCTCATATCAGTTGACCAATTCGAAATCTATATCTTCGGATTCAGAATGTTTGGGCTGGGCCTCTCCTACCTCATAGCCAGGGCGATTATCGCGATGGAACTTGCCCTTGGAATATTGCTCATCCTCAACATGCACTCGAAAGCAATATACTTCACATCATTTCTGATCCTGGTTCTATTCAGCCTCTTTCTCATTGGACTGGTCATTGCCGGCAATCGAGACAGTTGCCACTGTTTCGGAGAATTAGTGGACATGAATCCCTGGCAATCCCTTTTAAAAAATATAATACTGCTTGTATTGCTACATCTAAGTGCAGGCCTGAACTCTTTTCGCATCCCCTGGAAGCCGCTTTGGTACGCTCTTGTCATTGCCGGTTCCATTGCGACGGTATTTATCCTCTCTCCTCCAGACAACTGGAGGTACGATCAATACAGTCAAAATACTACTGTAAGCGAAAAAGCCCTAAATAATGCATTCTCACAAGGATTGCTGCCATCAGATCTACTCGAAGGTGAGAAAGTGGTATGTTTTTTTAGCACCACTTGTGAATATTGTCTGATGGCCGCACAGAAAATTGCCATCCTTCGCAGTAAGGGAAAGTTCAGCAATGGAGAACTTACGGTTGTTTTCGGACAAGGAAGTATAGAACGTGACCCATCTGTTTTTCTGGAAAATTCAGAGTTGGACTATCATCGATATTTATTCCTGGATGCTACCCCGTTTATCAGGATTACAGAAGGCACTATGCCGTTGACGCTTGTGCTCAACGAGGGAAAAATTACGGAAAAATATAGTTACCGCGACATCAGGTAAGCTTGCAGTGTGTTGCGTAACAGTGATATGATGGTCATCGGGCCAACACCTCCTGGTACTGGAGTGATGTAGGAGCATTTAGAAGCTACTTCGTCGAAGGCAACGTCTCCCACAATTCTATAACCTTTCTCATTATCGGCCGGAATGCGGGTAATGCCCACATCCACCACCACAGCACCCTCTTTTACCATATTACCTTTTAGAAACTCAGGCACACCTAGTGCTGCAATGATAATATCTGCACGGCGTGTGTGTTCTGCCAAATCTTTTGTGCGACTATGACATACGGTTACCGTACAGTCTCCGGGCTCTCCCTTTTGCGAAAGCAGATTAGCTATGGGACGGCCTACAATATTGCTGCGACCCAAGACCACACAATGTTTTCCGCGAGTCTCAATCTTGTAGTGTTCAAGCAGAGCCATTATACCATAAGGAGTCGCTGAAACAAAGGTCGGGAGTCCCAGCGAAAGTCTGCCCACATTTACAGGATGGAATCCGTCAACATCCTTGCGGGGATCCACTGCAGCTATTACTTTTTGCTCGTCAATATGGTCTGGCAGAGGCATCTGAACTATAAAACCATCTATCGACTCATCTTCATTGAGACTTAAAATCAAATTTAAAAGTTCCTCCTCAGTCGTCTCTGTCGGAAGACGGAACACCGAAGAATTGAATCCTACTTGTGCACAAGCGCGCTCCTTTGAAGCGACGTAGGTCTTGCTGGCGCCATCCTCTCCAACTATAACAGCGGCCAAGTGAGGTTTTCTGCCTCCCGAAGCGATAATTTGCTCCACCTGTAAAGCGATTTCTTTTTTTATGGCCTCTGATGTGGCCTTTCCGTCAAGTAGTATCATTGCTTTGAATTCTTATCTGCGTTTTTTCCTCATCATTCGCGAGGCCATTGCATTAGATGAAAAATTTTTCATCATCTTGCGTGTGCCCTCAAATTGCTTGAGCAGACGATTAACCTCCACCAGCGAGGTGCCGCTACCAGCTGCAATCCTCTTGCGGCGACTGCCATTGAGTATGGAGGGATTTTCCCTTTCGTAGGGGGTCATCGAGAGAATGATGGCCTCTACTCCCTTAAAGGAACTGTTATCGATATCCACGTCCTTAATAGCCTTACCAACGCCAGGAAGCATCGATGCCAGATCCTTGATGTTACCCATCTTCTTAATCTGTTGAATCTGCTGGTAGAAATCGTCGAGATTAAACTGATTTCTAGCCATCTTTTTATGAAGTCTGCGAGCCTCTTCTTCATCATATTGCTCCTGAGCTTTCTCTACGAGGGAAACCACGTCACCCATACCCAGAATACGATCAGCTATACGCTTAGGATGGAAGACATCCAGAGCATCCATTTTCTCACCGGCACTGATAAACTTAATAGGCTTATTTACAACTGCTTTAATAGAAAGAGCCGCACCACCGCGGGTATCACCATCCATCTTGGTCAATACCACCCCGTCAAAATCGAGTACTTCATTGAACGCCCTCGCAGTCTCCACAGCATCCTGACCTGTCATAGCATCAACTACGAAAAGAATCTCGGTGGGATTGACAGCACTTTTAATGGCCGATATCTCATCCATCATCTGCTGGTCGATTGCCAGACGACCGGCTGTGTCTATGATTACAAGCGAATAACCCTCACTACGCGCCTTTTTCATAGCATTCTTTGCAATTGAAACGGGATCCTTGACTCCATCCTCGGTATATACATCTACTCCCACCTGCTCCCCAAGTACCTTCAACTGGTCGATTGCTGCAGGACGATAGACGTCACCCGCCACTAGTAGCGTACGCATACCTCTCTTTGACTTACAGTTGAGCGCCAGTTTGGCTGAGAATGTGGTCTTACCGGAACCCTGAAGACCTGCCACCAGCACAATGCCCGGACTACCCTTTACATTGATATCTGAGGCCTCGCTTCCCATGAGGGCAGCAAGTTCGTCATGGACGATTTTGATCATCATCTGTTCGGGGCGAACTGCCTTTAAAACATCCTGGCCAAGAGCTTTCTGCTTTACTTCGTCGCAGAATGTCTTTGCTATCTTATAACTTACGTCGGCGTCAAGAAGCGCCTTACGGATATCCTTAAGTGTTTCGGAGATATTGACCTCCGTTATCCTTCCCTGTCCCTTGATAAGTTTAAACGAACTCTCAAGCCTTTCTATCAGATTCTCAAACATATTCTCTATACTCTTATTCTATACTTTCAATAATCAATACTCAATACTCAATACTCAATACTCAATACTCAATACTCAATACTCAATACTCAATACTCCACCCAGCACCCCGTAACTTGCAACTCGCACCCCGTAACTCGCACCTCGCAACTCACACTACACTCGCAACTCATCACTATAATATGCTTTGGCCAAATCCCTCTGGTTATACTTCATCGCCATCACCTGTCCGTAAGCGCCCGCCGAATGGAGCGCCACAAGATCACCGCGTTTCGTGGTGTTGAGGAGAATATTTTTGCCCCAACTATCACTGGACTCACATACAGGTCCGACAACATCATATTTGAGGAGACGGCCTGTGGATGTAAGGTTTTCTATTGCATGGTGCGCCTGGTAAAGGGCGGGACGAATCAGATCGTTCATACCGGCATCAAGAATGGCAAATTTTTTACGCTGTCCGACTTTCACATACAGAACCCTAGAGATTAGATGACCACACTGGCCAACAATGGCCCTGCCGGGTTCAAAATGGACATTCTGTCCGGGACGAACAATGAGGTTGTCATTTATAATTTTAAAATACTCCTCTAAAGGAGCAATCGAATTGTCATTAGGGTTATCATAATCGATACCCAAACCACCACCGAGGTTAATATTTTTAATGAAAAGGCCTTTATCGATAAACCATTTCTGCAACTCCTCTACCCTCTTGCAGGTGTGTTTGAATACGGCCAGGTCGGTTATCTGGGAACCCACATGAAAATGAAGGCCTATGAACTCGACATTCTCGCATTGTGCCATAGTATCGACAACATCCTGAAACATCCAGGGGCTGATACCGAATTTATCCTCTTTGCGACCGGTACTGATATATTTGTGGGTATGCGCATCAATATCAGGATTGATGCGCAGAGAGATCCTTGCCTTTTTCCCCATCTTACCTGCAAGCTCGTTGATTACACTTATTTCAGGAATTGACTCGCAATTAAATCCGAAGATACCGGCATTTAGCGCTGCTTTAATCTCCTTATCCGACTTACCCACACCGGCGAAGACGATTTTATCAGCGGAAAAACCTGCCTTTACGGCGAGTTTGACCTCATTTCCACTCACACAGTCAGCACCAAGACCATACCCCTTGATAATGTCCAGAATACGATCATTGGCATTGGCCTTCAGTGCATAATGGGCATGATAACCATATTTTTCGATCTGGGACTTATAGATGTCCAGCGTCTTCTTGAGAAGCTCTACATCGTAGTAATAGAAGGGAGTTTCAATCTTTTTAAAAGCTTCAATTGCCTGTTTGGTAATCATCGTAGGGTATTTTGTAATTAATCTTGCAAAAGTACGAAAAAATGGCAGAATATCAAGAAATGTTCTTTTTTGGAAGTGATTTGCACAATCAGGCGATTATTTTTATATTTGTGTCTTGATTTTGCGGAATTAGCTCAGTTGGCAGAGCGTTGGCTTCCCAAGCCGAAGGTCGCGAGTTCGAACCTCGTATTCCGCTCCGAACATCAAACGAGAGCGTTTCCGGTAACCTAAGAAAACTCCTTTCGAATAGTTTAAATACAATTTGTATTATTCAAATATTCACGCGATTTTTGTCAAATTATTATTATACCCGGAATTATTATACCCGGACAAGAACAACCGGTTTTAAAACAATTTAAACATTAGATATAAATTATGATTTATTCACACGAAGTAGAACACATGTGCGTTGTAAAGAAGGGACCTAACCACGGACCTTCACCCATTCCCGGGGAGGGCAAATGGGTAAAAGTAAAAGAGGTAAAAGATATATCTGGTTTCACACACGGGATTGGCTGGTGCGCGCCTCAGCAAGGTGCCTGTAAACTCACTCTCAATGTTAAAAAGGGTATTATAGAAGAGGCACTTATTGAGACAATCGGTTGTTCGGGAATGACACATTCCGCTGCAATGGCCGGTGAGATCCTTCCGGGCAAAACTCTTCTGGAAGCCCTCAATACCGACCTGGTGTGCGACGCAATCAACACAGCGATGCGAGAACTCTTTCTACAAATTGTCTACGGACGCACCCAATCAGCTTTCTCGGAGGGCGGTCTCATAGTTGGTGCATGTCTGGAAGATCTTGGCAAGGGACTCCGCTCCACGGTCGGTACAATGTTCTCGACTAAAGCCAAGGGAGTTCGCTACCTTGAAACTGCCGAGGGCTATGTGAGCAAGATTGCTCTTGATGAAGATGACGAGGTATGCGGTTATGAATTTGTACGGCTCGGCGAAATGATGGACCTTATTAAAAAGGGTATGGATGCCAACGAAGCACTCAAAAAGGCTACAGCACACTATGGCCGATTTACAAAAGAGCAAGGTGCAGTCAAATTTATTGATCCTAGAATTGATTAAAAAAAGAGGAGGTAAAATAATATATGATACGTAAAGTAAAATTCGAAAGCCAGAACCGTCGTATTGACAAAATAAACAAAGTGTTGAAATCTTATGGCATCGCCTCCATTGAGGAGGCAAACAAGATTTGCGAAGAGTATGGAATTGACCCCTACCTCGAGTGTGAACAGACACAGAAAATCTGCTTTGAAAATGCAAAATGGGCTTATGTTGTAGGTGCAGCTATCGCAATTAAGAAAGGTTGCAAGAATGCAGCTGATGCCGCCGAAGCGATTGGTGAGGGTCTTCAGGCATTTTGCATAGCAGGCTCAGTGGCTGACGACCGTAAGGTTGGACTTGGTCACGGCAATCTCGCTGCACGCCTCCTCCGTGAAGAGACCAAGTGTTTCGCATTTTTAGCCGGTCATGAGTCATTCGCAGCTGCAGAGGGCGCCATCAAGATCGCTGAAATGGCCAACAAAGTACGTAAGCAGCCTTTGCGTGTAATTCTCAACGGACTTGGAAAAGATGCCGCTATGATCATTTCGAGGATAAACGGTTTTACATATGTGCAAACAGAGTTTGACTATTACACAGGCGAACTTAAGGAGGTAAAAAGAAAGTCCTACTCCAACGGACCCCGCGCTAAAGTCAACTGCTATGGTGCGGATGATGTACGCGAGGGCGTTGCTATCATGCACAAAGAGGGAGTGGATGTTTCAATTACCGGTAACTCCACAAATCCCACGCGCTTCCAGCATCCTGTTGCCGGAACTTACAAAAAAGAGTGCGTACAGCAAAGCAAAAACTATTTTTCAGTGGCATCAGGTGGCGGTACGGGAAGAACACTCCATCCTGACAACATGGCAGCAGGTCCAGCATCCTACGGTATGACCGATACCATGGGCCGTATGCACTCTGATGCTCAATTTGCAGGTTCGTCCAGCGTTCCCGCACACGTGGAAATGATGGGGTTCCTCGGGATGGGTAACAATCCAATGGTAGGCGCAACTGTGGCAGTTGCCGTATCTATAGAACAAGCAATGAAAAAACAGTGATCATCATCTTTTAGATGAAGATATTTAACCTAAATCATACAATTTAACTAATCAAAAATTCTATTTATGTTCGTTTCCAAAAAACTACGCCATTTGATGATGGCAATGTTCGCATTGGTTCTCTCAGCGGGAACAATGTGGGCTCAGAACATCAATGTCACCGGTAAGGTGACTGACAAGAGCGGTGAACCGCTCGTCGGTGTCTATGTGGTAGTGCGCGGCACTCAAACCGGTACAGCCACTGACATTGATGGTTTCTACACAATTTCGGTTCCTACGAATGGCACCTTGGAATTCACATCAATGGGCTATAAGACCGCTACTGTAGCAGTGTCCGGAAGAGCAAAGATTGATGTGGTACTAGAAGACGACGCTCTATTGCTTGAGGACGCTGTTGTTACAGCATTGGGTATCAAGAAGGAGAGAAAATCCCTCGGATACGCAGTGGAAGACCTCAAGTCTGAAGAGTTGATGAAGATTAAGACAGCCAACCCGATCTCCTCCCTCTCGGGAAAGATCGCCGGTGTCAATATCACCCAGTCTTCAGGTGCTGCCGGTTCAGGAGCACAGATTATTCTCCGTGGTGGTACTTCCGCATCAGAAGGCAAGGACAACCAGCCTCTCTTCGTTGTGGACGGTATCATCTATGACAACTCATCTACAGTTGTCGGTAACTCAGCATTCGACGGCTCCTACAGGAGTGCCACCACCACCTCTAACCGTGTGATGGACATCAACCCTGAGGATATCGAGTCGATGTCAGTCCTCAAAGGCCCCGCCGCTTCCGCACTTTACGGTTCGCGTGCTGCTAACGGTGTAGTACTTATCACCACTAAACGCGGTCAGGAAGGTGTCGTTGAGGTTAACTTCAGTTCAAAACTCTCTACCTCCTGGGCAAAAGCACTTCCCCAGTTCCAGAACCAGTACACGATGGGATTCATGGAGGACCAGTATGATTCTTCAAAGAAATATATCGGTACTGTTTTCAACGATTACTCCTACAACTCATGGGGTAAGGAAGGAGGCGTCTTCTATGACAACATGGGAACATTCTTTGATAACGGTTTGATTGTAGACGAGAGCATTAGTATTTCCGGAGGAACAAAACAGGGCAGTTACTACCTCTCAGGTTCTCTATTCGACCAAAATGGTATCGTGCCCACGACCGGTTACAGCAAGTATACTTTCCGTTTCAACGGTGACCAGAAGGTAGGAATCTTCACATTCAGTGCAAGTGCAGCTTACTCAAAGGCTCATACAGACAAAACCCTTACCGGTGCAGGTCTCTATGGCTCGGCAGGTACAGGTGCCCTCTATGCACTCTACACCTGGGCTCCCTCCGACAATATGAGCAGATATCTCAACGAGGACGGAACTCGTTTCCGTCACTTTGCTGACCGTCAGGACCCTTGGGACGACCGTGATAACCCCTACTGGATTCTCAACAAATTCAACATTTTTGATGATACCGACCGTTTCACCGGCAACCTCAACATAAGAGCCGATATCACTGACTGGTGGAACATCTCCTACAAGATCGGTATTGACCAATATACTCAGGTTGACTCCAAACGTATTGCAGCCGGTTCCGCCATCAAGCAAGTTTTCCAGAAAGGTATGATGTCTGACAACACAAGGCAGTATGAGTATATGACCAATAGTATTATTTCCGATATGAATAAGAAAATTGGAGATTTTGACCTCGGTCTCATGCTTGGTGCTGCTACCGACCAATATAAGATCAAATCAGACTATCTGATGGCCTATAATTTCTCGGTTCCCGACTTCTTCTCATACGCTAACACTACCACCGATAACAAAGCCTTCTCACACGGTTCATCACTCAAGAGACTTATTGGTGTATTCGGTGAGGCTCGCGCATCATGGAGAAATATGGTTTACCTGACCGTTACAGGACGTAACGACTGGACATCCACACTTCCTTTGGATAGCCGCTCCTACTTCTACCCCTCTGTGAGTGGATCATTCGTATTTACACAACTTCTTCAAGATCTGAATGTGATTGACGACAGCATCCTCTCATTCGGAAAGGTACGTGTTTCTTGGGCTAAGGTAGGTAAAGATACCGGCGTTTATGAAACAGCTACTGCATTGTGGCCTGTTGGTACTTATCTTGGAGAAATCGTGGGTGTAGGTAACTCCTGGACCCGTGGTAACCCTTATCTGAAGCCGGAGATGACCAAATCAACCGAGATTGGTCTTGAATTGAGCTTCTTCAAAAACAGACTGCACATTGACTACGCTTTCTATACCAACGACTCATTTAACCAGATTCTAAGTCCCCGCGGACCTCAATCCACAGGTTATATCTTCTGCTCTATCAACGCAGGTAATGTATACAATAAGGGTATGGAGCTCTCAATCTCCGGTACTCCGATTGAAAACAGGAATTTCAGATGGGATGTGGCATTGAATATGGCCGGTAACCGTGGTACAATGGATGGTCTTCCTGACGGCACTGCTGTAATGTATGTGACTGACGTACAGTACGGTCCCGCAAAGGCAGCTTCCTACAACGGCGGCGACTTCATGGCCATCGCAGGTTACAAATGGAATAGAGATGATAAAGGCAATGTAGTTGTTGATAAAAACGGATTCCCTACTTATAATGCAGGTACCTATTACGCAGTAGGTAACCGTGAGGCAACCTTTGCGGGTGGTTTCAACAACACCATACAATGGAAAGGCTTCACATTCAATATGCTCTGGGAATTCCGCGTAGGCGGTGATGTATTTAACGGCACCCAGTATGCAATGGACATAGCAGGTACCAGCCAATTCTCAGCTGATATCAGGAACAAGCCACTTACTATCGATGGTGTCTTCCAAATTGGAACCGAAAAGGATAAAGATGGTAAAGACATTCCTATTTATGAGGCCAGAAGCAATACCTGGGATCCCAAACAAGTTTATGATTTCAATGGTGTGCCTACAAGCGGTCAGAACATCATAAAGAACTACTATACCAATTATCACACTCAAGAGGCGGCTAACTACATTACCAAAGTCAACCTCCTGAGACTCCGCTCACTCTCCGTAGCATACGAATTCCCCAAAAAGTGGATGGAAAAGACAGGCTTTATCAAGCGTGCTTCCATTTCACTCTCTGCAAACAACCTCCTTCTCTTTACCAACTACAATGGTGATCCTGAGGTTGCTGTTGCCGGTGCAGGTGTTGGCGGTTCTTCTTCAGTAGGTTTTGCCTACTGTGATGTTCCTGCCACATCAGGTATGACATTCGGACTCAACTTGACATTCTAATAAAAAGGCAATGATAAATAATAGAAAGATTATGAAATATTTAAAACCAATAATAATGTCACTTCTCTGCGTGATGCTCCTCGCATCCTGCAACGAGTGGCTTAATGTGAACACCGACCCTGATAATCCTTCGTCAGAGAGTGCTCTGTTTCAGAATCGTCTTGCGCATATAGAGTTCTATACCAATAGTGCTCAACAGTTTGCCGCTTG
>Ga0255341_1005685_pt1 | contig 12145 bp, 8 predicted proteins | sample wastewater_treat_8_FD_192418 | JGI IMG/M metagenome (GOLD analysis project Ga0255341, IMG submission 192418) | Wastewater microbial communities from Lulu Island WWTP, Vancouver, Canada - plant12 | ecosystem: Engineered > WWTP > Wastewater > Unclassified | place: Canada: Vancouver, British... | reverse complement strand
CTGACCATCGGGGTGCAGTCCTTCAATGACCCCATCCTAAAACGGATGAACCGCTCCCACGACGCCGCGGCCGCCCTCGAGTCAATCCGGAACTCGCAGGAGTTGGGATACAAGGTTAACATCGAATTCATCTTCGGCTATCCCGGCCAGACCCCGGAGAACTGGGTCGAGGTGGTGGCGCAGGCGCTCCGCACCGGCGTAGATGAAATCCAGTTTTACCGGCTCAAGGTCATCCCCTACGGCGACCAGCATGGGGTCATTCAAAAGGTGCGGGCGATCCATCCCGATGAAATGATACCGGTGGAAGAGACGTTCCTGATGAAGCAGGCGGCCATCGAGCTGCTCGCCCGCAGCGGCTACCATGAAAACCTGCGGCGCGTCTTCACCCGGAAGCGGTCGGACATTTCGCTCTACGCCTTCAATCAGTGCTGCGCCCTGCTCGACCAGCTGGGATTCGGGCTGACCGCGTTCAGCAGCATGCGCGACCGCTTCGGCCTGAACCTGCAGTACTTTGACGAATACTACCGGGCGATTGACGCGGGCCGGCTGCCGCTCAACCGCGGCCTGGTCAGAAGCAATGAAGAGCAGGCGCGCTGGGCCATCATTCTGCCGCTTAAAAATTACTTCATCAGGAAAAAGCATTATGAAGAGGTGACCGGGGTCCCCCTGGCCGGTGCGTTTCCCCGCACCTTTGCAGCGCTTAAGGAGTTCGGGCTGGTGAACGAAACCGACTCCCGCGTCGAGCTGACCCCGCTGGGGGCGTTTTTCGCCGACGAGGTGGTGCAGCAGTTTCATCAGAAGGACTATATGCCGTTTCCCCCGGAAAACTATGCGGCCGGCCCGCTGAACCCGTACCGGCAGTCATCTCCCGAGCAGGCTGTTGAAAAAACCCATTAGCTTTGTGGCTCAGGGGGGAGGGGCTGTTGACGCCACAACAACTTGTCTGGCGGCTTACGTTACCACCCGGCGCCTTACGACTTAAACGGAAGACAGGCAGCTTCATGAGACTTCGATACCGGCCGTTGCCATGCGGGTCTGTCCAGACAAAGTTAGAAAGTCACTGCCGTTCTACCGGTTCCGAATAAATGTGTTGTGGCGATAAGGCCCCTCCCCCTTGAGCCACCTGCTACTGAGCAGTATTTTTCAACAGCCGGCCAGTAATATGTCCCGGGAATAAAAATGAAATATCTTCTTGGTAGTGCCATCCTGCTCGGTGCGGTTCTGACAGCCCCCTCTTCCCCCGCCATACAGCCGGGCATTCCGGCGGAACCGCCGCCCTACCTCCGCGTCACCTCCAAGGCATCCCTCATCCACCTGGGCAGCCTCGATTCCTTTGACATCACCGACGGCGGCACCCGGGCGGCGTCCCTGCTCTTTGACTGCCTCACCCGGAAGGATGCGCAGCCCGCCCGCGAGGCAATCGAGATCTACCGGCAGATCATACCCTCGGAGAATTTCGGCGGGGAATACACCGCGCTGGAATGGGTCGGCGAGTTTATGGCCGCCTCCGGCGCGGAGCGAAAAACCATGCTCGCCGACCCGCTGACGGCGGCCTGGTATGATCATCTCGCCCGGGATGACTTCGAGCCGCTCAAGGATTACCTGAAGAAGAAGTATCACCTGGAGGAGTGGAAGAACCGGGCGACGCCCAAGTCGGAGCCGAAGTTCCGCTTTCTGGAAGACTTCATCCTCTTTAACAATCCCCGGCGCGAGCGCTGGGAAAAAACCAGCCGGATTCTTGATGTCCTGGGCCTGCAAAAGGGCGATGTGGTGGCCGACATCGGCAGCGGACCCGGCTACTATACCTTCAAGTTCGCGGCAATGGTCGGGGAACGCGGCCGGGTTTACGCGGTTGACACCAACCGGCAGCACATCGATTACGTATCGCAGCTGGTGAAGCGCCTGGGGGTAAAGAACGTGGAAACCGTGGTGCCGGTGACCGCGGGGCTTGAGCTTTCCCGGAAGGCGGACATGGCCTTTCTCTGCTCGCTGTATCACAATATATATGCAATGGACACCGACGAAGAACGCGAAACCTTCATCAACGGCATCAAGCGCAATCTCAAGCCGGACGGCAGGCTGGTGGTGGTGGACAACGGCCTGGTGGAAGACAAAAACCTTCCCTATCACGGCCCCCATCTCGCCGGAGAGCTGATCATCAGCCAGCTCCGGCATTACGGCCTGTACCTGGTCAACCGCTACCAGTTCATTCCCCAGCGCTACACCCTGGTGTTCAAGATGTTGCCGGAGGAGCCGCCGCCCGCTCCGCCGGCGCGGCTGCCCGGGGACGACTGCGTCCCTCTGGCATCGAAATCTTCCCTGGTCCGCTCCTCGCCGCTCGCCACCTCGCCGGGTTTTACCCTGGCCGGCCGGCGGGCGGCGCGGCTGATGCACGCCGCGCTGGAAAAAAAGGATCCGCAGTCGATCGGCGCCGCCCTGGACGCCTACCGGAAGCTGATCCCCCGGGAGCGGTTCGGCGATGAATACCTGGCCTGGCAATGGTTCTGCGAGTATCTGCGCGCCTCAACCGGACAGAAGCGGCGCCTGCTTGCCGACCGCTTCGTGCGCAGCTACCTCGAGCGGCTGGCACCCGACGATTTCATCATGCTCAAGACATATCTGCGCTACAAATATTACTTCGACGCCGTGCTCGACGACGACGATGTTGCGCGCGCCGGTCCCGGCGCAAAAAAACTCTCGCTGCGCGACCTGGAACTTCCCGAATCCGCGCCGGTGACCCAGGACCGGCTGAACGAATGGGGTGAATTCATCGCCTTCAACAGTCCTTATCGGGAAAACTGGGAGCAGAGCGGCAGGGTGATCGATTTCCTCAAGATCATGCCCGGCGCCCGCGTTGCGGATCTCGGCTGCGGCCCGGGCTATTACACCTTCAAGTTCGCGGAACGGACCGGCCCCGACGGCATCGTTTATGCCACCGACACGGCACAGGTCATGATCGACTATGTGAAGGAGGTTGCGAAAAAAAACGGCATCCACACCGTCCGGACTATCCTGGTGCGCGACAATGATACCGGACTGCCTCCCGACAGCGTGGATCTGGTTTACATCTGCTCCATGTATCACGCCATCTACATGGGTTCACTTGAATATGTGAAGGACGCCTTCATTGAAAGCCTCAAGCGCGCCCTGCGCAAAGGGGCGCGCCTGGTGATCGCCGACAACGCCGTGCTGACGGATGCGGAAAATCCTTACTATGGCCCCCGCATCGCCCCGGAGCTGATCATCAGCCAGCTCAAGCAATACGGCTTTCGCCTGGTCGACCGGGCCCAGTTCATCCCGCAGCGCTACATCCTGGTATTTCAACTGGAACCCTGACGGTTGCATTTTCGACACCCGCTTAAAAAAAGGGCCCGGCTCACTGCCGGGACCTGTTTCTTACCGGTAGATTTCACCTGAAAGGCATGCGGGAATATCAGCTTCGGTTGCGATAGAGGGTCGGGTCCACCGCCGCCGCCGCGCGGTTGCAGTCGAGTACCCCTCCGAGAAATTCATTAATGCGTTCGCACTGCGCTCCGGTGGATGCAATCATGTCGCTGTAATCCACCTCGATGATCGAGAAATTGGGTTGTGCCGCGATCCAGCGGTCAAATCTATCCAGCTCCACCATGAACAGCTCTTTCAATTTTTCATCACCGACCGCCGCCCCCTGTCTGCCTGAGCGCTGGAGCATTTTTTTCTGCGAGGCCAAAACCTCGTCTATGTTCCGGCGCATGAAGATGACCCGGTACTCCTGGTCGGCGGGCATATCATACAGCAGGCGGTAGACCATCTTGACCACCTTCCCCCGGGCCCCCGGGACCCAGGATGGATCCACCCGGGTCTTCTTTACCGGCTCATACTCATAATACCCCTGGGGATTGTCTTCATCCTTTGGGCGCACATTATCGGTGAGCGCGGGGATGCCGCCCGCCTCCATCACCTGCATCATCATCGACGTCCCCGAACGCGGCAGGCCCGACACAATGGTAATAAACGGCAACTGCTTCATAAACCTATATCCTCACTTTCAGAAAAGGCTTGCACAGCACGGCGAATGCCATGGAAGCAAGGAAAAAATAGCCAACCCACCAGTCGGTGCCGTAAATCTTTGACTCCCGTGTGGGGTAAGCAATGCGGATGGACTGGATCGGATCCCCGGATGTGAACGGCTTCTCCAGGGGATACATCAGAACATCCCCCAAGCTCGCGCCCGGCCGCAGGGGGCTCACCCGCATGAATCCCTTCCCTATGGTCATCCGCTTTTCATAGCGACCGTCCCCGACACGAAAAACCAGCGAATGGTTCCCGTTCTCCAGCGGCTGCAGCTTGAAATAAATTTCTCTTTTGCCGGTAACCCGAACCGGCCCGGCCAGCAGGGGAGCGGCGGGAAGGGAATCTAGGGTTACCTGCGGCAGGCTGTCGAGGCGGTCACTCATTATGCATTTCACCGTAACCTGCCCGTCTTCCGGCCTCAGGGGGCGGGCCTGATACCAGGTTCCCATCTGGGCGAGCAGCAGGCACACCGGCCCGATGAGAACCAGCATCGGCACCACGGAGTAAACAAGAAGCCTGAAAGCGCCGGCGACAACCCTGGCCTGGGATCTCATGGCAACGGAAAAGCTGTCCGGATAGAGCTTGACCGCAAGCAGGTTGGCCCTGATCTCATCCCTGACGCGGCCGATCGCCTTCTGGTTGGAGGTGTGCTTGAACACAAGCAGCGCAAGCACCCCCGCCCCTGCCGACATGACCGTAAGGGAAAGCCATCCCGGGCATGCGGCAACCGGGGACTGCAGCAGGTTTCCCGCGGCGTTGGCAAGCGTATTAACCCCGGCAAGCATCCGGATCAGGAGGGCGGTCATTCAATGTATCCCAGCCCGCGAAGCTGGTCGGCGACGGCGTCATCAGCCTCGGGGGGCGCCTCCAGACGCGCCACCTCTTTCTCAATGATGTGAGTTATAAATTCATCGGTGCCGGAGTATCCCGCCTTCTCCGCCGCCTTTTTCGCGCGGTCATAGAGCTGCGAATCAATCTTGAGATTGGCCATTGATCACCACTGTCAGGTTGTTTAAAAAGCCTGCTAGAAAATATTTCTGCCGGTCATGTCCGGCGGTATGTCCAGGCCGAACCCGGCCAGGATCGAGGGAGCCAGATCCACAAGCGAGGGCTGCGGCGCCGCGATGGGCCGGTTGCTGAATAAAACCCCGGGAACCTCAGAGGCATCCATGCAGTGGTCGGCGCCCCAGGCCGACGGATTATCGAGCATCACTTCATCGCTCATATCACCGAGAACCGTTTTCCACGAAGCGCGGAAGTCGCGGCTGTAGCCGATAATCAAATCCGGCGCGTAGCGCATGGCCGAACCTCCATATACCTTATCCGCCCGGTGGACCGCCCGGATAACCTGCCGCCCATCGCGGTCGCGCACCGCCACAAGCCGTGCCGCCAGCTCGTCGAGAAGACCTTCCCGCTCCCGGCCGGGTTCAACAACACCGTAACGCTCCCGCCCCCGGAGATTGAGATAGAGGCTGTTGATGCCCAGGCCGAATGCCCGGCTCTTGGACCAATCGAAGCCCCGCTCCATGATCGAGGCGCTGTCGGGGGAGCCGAGATAGCCGTTGTCGCGCAGCCAGGTGTTCAGGTTGAACTGCCGCGCAAAATTGGAAAACCCGTGATCGCTCATTATCATGATGTGGGCCGCGTCCCCATAGCGCTTCAGCAGATCCCCCACCACCCCGTCCATCCGGACATACAGATTCTGAAGACAGCCAAAATAGTACTTCGCCGCTTCCCGGGAACGGACCGGGTGCGGTGCGTCGCAGTCCCACCAGAACATGTGCGACTGCAGGTCGGTGCTGGAAAAGTAAAAGAAAAGCAGGCCGTCATCATAGTTCTGAAGCGCGTAGTCGAGCAGGTTCATCCGCTCCTGCAGCACGTAGTCGGCCTGCCGGGCAAATTCAGCATCGCTGAAAATCCTGTTTGACAGGGCCTTGTGGTCCTCCTGAAACCCGGTAGTAGAGAACAGACCCAGACTGCGAAATAATTCTTGCGCAAACTCCGGGGGTTCGGTAATCCGCATTGCCGGTTGGGCGGGATTAATATTGATGGGGCTCACATACAGCCTGAAACAGGGGGCAACCTCCTGCAGGTAAAAGCGGCAAATACCGCTCAGGTGCTTATCCGGCAGCATCGCCGGTGTGGAAAGCCCGAAATCGAGGGTTATCCAGGAGCTCCACTCCCCCGCTTTAAGCACCACCGTATGATTTTGCATCTCAATGACCGCGGCCCCTGCCTCCCGATCACGGTGAACCACAAACGTGATGGTCGCATCCCGCGGATTCTTGAGCAGGGTGTTTTGGGGACCGAGCAGGAGGAGGGGACGCGAGGTATCTCCTTCAAAATAGATTCTCGACCGCTTGCCGCCGCCTTCGGATTCGGTCTGCGCCGGCCCATTCTCGGCAAAGTGCTGGTAGGTCCCGTAACTTCCCTGCAGGTCGGGCGTCCCCATGCCGGAGAGGCAGCGATGGTTGCCGTGGGGTGAAGGGCTGGGGGGATAGTTTGAAGGCAGATCGTAAAAAGTGGAGGGAATGCCCGCCCGGTCGAGATAATCCCAGAAGGGGGTTCCCTGGCGCTTCAGAACCGTCCTGGCCGGCTCATGGTTGAAGGGCCAGAAGTCCAGCGGCAGTTTATGCTCGCCCCATTCAAGATAGCCCTGGCCGGGAACCGTTTCCGCGGCGGCGAAAAATGGATAGGCCTGGCGTTCAGGATCGCGGTGGATGAAGTCAAAAATCCCGTGGGAACCGGGCCCGGCGCCGTTGATGAAGTTGGCCCATGCCACCGGACTCTGGGGCGGAATGCTGGTACCGAGCACCCGATAGCCTGCCCGGCTTCGCAGCTTTTGCAGGTTGGGCAGCCTGCCGGCATTCATCAGTTTTTCAGCCAGTGCGGGATCCATACCGTCAAAACCGATCACCATCACTCTTTTGCCCGCGGGTGCCGCCCTCCGCTTTCGCGCGGCGGATGCGGGCTTAACACCCATGCCCGCCGCCAATACGGCAGCGGCACAGGCCGATTGCTTGATAAAATCCCTTCGGCTGATCTTTTTCATCTGCTCTCCGCTCCGTGTTCCCGCGCTCTACGGAACCGCCGGAGCTTCCTTACCGTTCATGACCATGGTAAGGGGCCGGCCATCCATGTGGGCGGGCACCTTCACGCCGAAAAGGTCGAGCACCGTGGGCCCGATATCCATAAGCTCCGGGTGCTCGTCCGCTATCGGGCGGTTACAGAAAAACACCCCGGGGACAAGCGACCGGTCGATGCAGTGGTCGCCGCTCCAGGCCTTGAGATTGTCATGGAAGATGGCGCCGGTCACCTTTCCCACCGCCGTTTCCCATGACGCCCGGTAGCCGGCATGATAGCCCACGATCAAATCCGGCGCGTCCTCCCGGTAAGGGCCGCGGTATACGGTCCAGGCATTATAGACCTCCTTGACCGCCGGCCGGTTCCTGACCGGATCCCGGAGGCCGCGCAGTTTGTGCGCTATCTCATCGCGCAGCCGCGGCGCCTCGGTTTTGGGGTCAACAATACCTTGAGCTTCACGCCCTTTCAGGTTCAGATACAGGCCCGCCAGCCCGACGGCAAAGGCCCGGGTTTGAGTCCAGTCAACCGCGGCGAGATTTTCCTGCCCGCCGCCGCCTTCCTTCAGCGTCAGGTAGCCGTTTTCCTCAAGCCAGCGGTTTACATCCACGCCGTACCGGAAGGAGCTGAATCCGTGATCGGAAATGACCATGAGCAGGGTATCTTTATCGCCGCGCCGATCAAGGATCTTCCCGAGCAGCTCATCGGCGCGTTTGTATATTTCCTCAATGGCCGAAGGATCCGATGCCATGCCGTTCCCCCGGTTGGCGGGATGCTCCTTATCCATCTGACGCCAGAAGGTATGCTGAACCCGGTCGGTCCCGTCGAAGACACAGACGCACAGGCCCCGCCGCACATTGTCCAGGGAATCAAAAAACATCTTTTCCCGTTCCGCGTCATGCTGCCGGCACTGGTTGAGAAAGTCATCATCGCTTATCAGCTTCTGGTTGAGCGCCCAGGTATCCTCGGCAAGCCCGAGCGTGGCATATGGCCCCTGCCGCTTGGAGAGATAGGTGGAATAAACCGGCGGATGACTGATGGGCATGGCCGGTTTCTCAGGGTCGATATTTACCGGGGTAACATACAGTGTGAATTCCGGCTCCGCGCTCTTTAACAGGAATTTGCAGATTCCCACAATCCGCACTCCCAGCGAGGCTTTGAAAACAACCCGTACCCAGTCGGAATATTCACCTTTTTTAAGCCTCCGGGTTTGCCCGCAGATCTTGAGCACGGCATATTCCGAACCGTTTAGCGCAACCGCAAAGGGACAGATAAGCGGCCTGCCGGATTTGAGCATGGGGTTTTTCGGTCCGACCAGTTCTCCGGTAACGGTGTCGCCGTTCCGCTGCACCTGAAAATTCTCTCCGGCGGTGCTGCGGCCGTTGCCTCCGGGCTCGGTGGTGTAATAGGAAAACATGCCCTGGGTGCCCCGCAGATCGGGCACGCACATGGCCGAAAGCTGAACCCCATAAAACTTCTCGGCGGGAAAGGTGATGGGCACGCGAATGACGCTGCTGAAGATTCCCTGATCGCCGAGAATTTTCCAGAAGGGCAGCCCCCGGCGCAGCAGGCGTATATCCGCTGACCGCAAAGGGATGCGGTATTTTCCGACGGCGAGCGAACGCGAGGGCTCGCTTATGGAGGTGGAACTCAGTTTTACCGCGTAGGTTCTCCGGTCCCGGGTGAGAAAATCGAAGATGTTGTGTTTCCCCGGGTTGGTACCGGTCTGAAACGTGGACCAGGCCACCGGAGAGATGGGCGGCACGGTGGAGATAAGCGGCTTGAAACAGCCCTGGTCGCGCAGCCGGGCAAAATTTGGAAGCCTTCCCTCGGCCATCCATTTTTCGGTCAGCCGGTAATCCAGGCCGTCAAGCCCCAGCACAATCACTTTTTCAACCCGGCTGCGGGCAAAAACTTTCCTGAAGCGGACGGCCCTTACCAGGTATCGGATCGGCCAGGTCAGCAGGAGAAACAGGGCCGAGACAATTGCCGTAAACATTGCCAGGAATGAACCGGCTACGGCAAATCCCGCCCCCGGGCCGATATAGGCGTGCACCGGCTCGGATACAGCGACAAAAAGCAGCGCTGCCGCAGTCATGCATAAGAGCATGCGGATTTGAAGATGCATGGCCATAGGATTCGCAACGGTTCGTAAATACACCGAAGTTTATCATAAAAACACAATATAGACAAGCTATTGCAGCACTGCATGCAAAGCAGGATTTGCTCGACCCTTCAGACATCCGCATCAAAAAGATCTAAAAAAATCCATTGGAATTTTCGAATAGTTTATGGACCTGAATCCGGTTTTGTGACTGGTTTACCTAAAACTTATTAAAGCATAGAAACGTTAACTAGAGAAATAGTATTTGCTTAAATTGTGCTTAGTACCATATAATGGATGCCCGGTGATTCAGACCATAAAACAGCGCCGCTTCTTTGTTACATCACATAAACCCATGGCCTCTCAAAAGCACATCAAGGCTCTAGTACTAACTCTGCTGGCGACTTTTTGCTTCAGCTCAGGGACGCAGGCGGAAGATATTATCGTTAGCATTGGAAGCGGTACGGGAGAAGCCGGGGCGAAAAATAAACCCGTCACCCTTGTTCTGGATAATCCGGCCGAAACAGTTAAAGGCATACAATTATACGTTTGCGACGAAGGCAATTATCTTGCGGCAAAAAGCTGCATGGCCACCGGCCGCGCCGCCAAATTTTTATGCACCTTAAATGAATGCCGGACCGATGCCAAAAGCGCTGAATGCCGTCACTACCCCGGTTGTGCCAATATCGTGCTCTACGCACCGGGCGAGGTCATTGCAGGAGGGAGGGGTCCGGTCGCCGTCCTCAACTTTGACGTATCAGAAAATGCCCCCGCCGGATGCGTTACGCTCGATCCCAAAAAGGTGATTGTCTCCGACCAGGACAGAAAATCATTGAGCGCTATGGCGGAACGCGGCCGGTTCTGCATCAGCGGCGGAAGCGGTGACGATACAACAACCACCGCCGGCCCTTCCAATCCAACACCTGAGAATCCGGAGGAAATGCCTCCAACCGATTCAACCAATTCAATCAGCGCGCCCGGTTCATCCACCCACAGCTCCGGCCCCCTGGCATCCCCTCAGTCAGGACTGAGAACCCCCCTGGGGGGAACATCAGCCGCCGACCGGGAAAGTTCTTATGATGGTGATGCAGGCACTGTGGGTTCATCGGGCTCCTCCTCCCGGAAGCGGACCACCGGCGGCGGAAGCGATGAATATTCCGGAGCGGCCGATGCCCGCTCCGCCGGGGTAACCGCAACCAAAGGATCCGGCAGCAAGGAATCCCGGCTGATTATCTCCCCCCCCCTGTCCGTGATCAATTCGAAAGGCGTGCTGGCCCTCAATGCATACACCATCTTCAACGGCAAGGAGGTACAGGGAAAGTACAAGTGGGAAATCCAGCCGCCAAGCGCCATCGGAAGCACCATCGATGGAGATGGCATCTTTACCGCGGGCATCAACACCTCCGCATCGCCGGTTCAGGAAACCATACGGGTTACCGATATTTCAAATAAAAGCATCAGCTCAACCGCGACGATAACCATAGAAGGCGCAAAAGAACCGCCCGAAGGCTGCACCCTCGTGGTAACCCCGTCTTCAGCGGAAGTTGCCCCGGGACACGTGATCGCCTTCACCGCGACCAGGCTCGGACAAACATGCGCTGAGGGCTCGTATCAATGGAAGGTAAGCAGCAAAATCGGTTCCACCATCACCGCAGAGGGGGTATATACCGCAGGCGTCAACCGGGGCAATGCCGCCGCGCTTGACATAATTCTGGTCAAAGACGGTGAAGCGAATCTCAGCATCGACGCGCTGGTAACGGTGACGCCCGGCGACGAATCCGCGGCGGCCTCAAAATCACCCCATGCCGACGGCCGGTCCGATAGAACCGGGAGCCCCCTATTACCCGGCACGGTAATCGCGGCAGCAGCATTTGTCGCCGTCGTCGGCGTGCTGCTGGCACGAAAAAAGAAGTAAACGCGGAAGCACAGACACCTTAACCCCAAGGAGGCGCACTTGAAATCCATTCCCATCCGCTCAGCCGGGTTTATTATAGCCGTGCTGTTTGTTGCCTGCCTGGCATCCTGCCGTCAGGCCGAAGTCACACTGACTATCGGAAGCGGATCCGGTTCGCCGGGAAGCAAAGATAATATGGTTGAGATAACCATCGATAACCCGGTTACCAGGATAAAAGGGGTTCAGGCGGACATTTGTGATGAGGGAAACTATCTCCATGGTGCGGCTTGCGAGCCGGTGGGAAGCGCCTCCGAATTTACCTGTTCGCACAACGAATTGTCCGACGGCTGCTTCAGAATAATGCTCCTGTCGTTAAGCGGCGATGTGATTCCCGAAAAGGCAGGCCATATTATCAATATAAGCTATAATGTATCCGACAATGCTCCTGAAGGCCGATGTGTAGCTCTCACCACCAAAGAAGTTAGGGTCGCTGACGAAGACACCAACCCCCTGGCGACTGTAATGCGCATGGGTTCATTTTGCTTTTAAGCATGCCTGCGGTTGTTAAAGGTTTTCATGGAGCCGGTCTTGTCAAGTGATTATACCCGCCGCAATTAGTTAATTTCCAGCAACCCGTCTTATCCAAACCAGCGTATTTTTTCTTTTATTATTAATAACTTACTCACAATTCTCAATCGGCGAAAAAATATTCAAATTATAGTCAACAATACTTGACTTAAGGACTAGCAATATGATATAAAGCGACGTAACGAGTTTTAATCAGGCGATACTTTCTGTACCGGAGATTTTGTCAGATCAATGGCAAATTCGAAGCGGCCATGTAAGTAATGGGGTCGCCGGGCAGGTTGCTACCGACAAGCAGGTTTTGCTAAGCCCACGTGCTCACGAGGGGAAGTTCTTTATGAGCAAGGGTCGGTATAAAACGTATTGCATAGCCATCCTCTTCACTTCATTCGCTTTTCCCTGCACTGCCCCTGCCTTTGAATGCGCAG
>Ga0255341_1005683_pt1 | contig 12148 bp, 10 predicted proteins | sample wastewater_treat_8_FD_192418 | JGI IMG/M metagenome (GOLD analysis project Ga0255341, IMG submission 192418) | Wastewater microbial communities from Lulu Island WWTP, Vancouver, Canada - plant12 | ecosystem: Engineered > WWTP > Wastewater > Unclassified | place: Canada: Vancouver, British... | reverse complement strand
ATAGTATCATGAGTGAAGACGATTTAAAAAACCTTTATACTCGATACAAGATCGGTCCTGAACAGTTGCCGAAAATCTATCACGATGATCCGGCAGTTTTGTCAATCGGGGCCAGAATTAGCGACGTAATAAAAATCGTCAGAAAAAGTATGACTGCCGGTCGTGCAGAATCCTATCGTCTTGTGGTAAGACGACCTAAAAAATAACCTTCCGGGGCTGATCTGTTGTTAGACTTAAGTATTCTTTCTCAGGCTTTCTTTTCGCGTGAACACGTTGCCCGTCACCAGCTGGATTCTTATAATCATTTTCTCATCAACAATCTCCAGAAGGTAGTTGATGAACAGCGGGTAATCGAGACGGACATTGAAACACGGGGAAAAGGTAACGAACCGGTCTCTGTTGAACTTGGAGAACTGAAGATCTTAAAACCGCTTGTTCGTGAAGCAGATGGTTCTCAGTCAGAGCTTTTTCCAGGGGAGGCGCGGCTGCGAAACATCACCTATGCTGCACCCATTCAGCTTGAACTGACACTTGTACAGGGCGGAGTCAGACATGAACCTGTCACTGCAACCATCGGACAACTTCCTATAATGGTAGGCTCTGTTGCCTGCAACCTGCATGGCATGACCGATGAGGAGCGGACTGCTCATGGAGAGGATCCGCTTGATCCGGGTGGTTATTTTATTGTAAATGGAACGGAGCGTGTGCTTATGACTCTCGAAGATCTTGCCTCAAACAAGATCATGACCGAGTACACCGAGAGGTATAATGAGCGTATCTACGTTGCAAAGGTGTTTTCACAATACCGGGGATATCGCGCGCTGGTTGTCGTTGAACGCAACAGGAAAAACCTGCTTGAAGTGACCTTCCCTTCCGTCGCAGGTCACCTCCGTTTTGTTGACATGATGAGGGCACTGGGTATGACCTGTGACGCTGATGTTGTCAGGGCAGTCTCAACCGATGAGGAAATTCTCACATTTATGATGCAGAACCTTGAGGAGAGCGAGTGTGAGACGGTAGAATGTGGTGTAATGTATGTCGGTAAGAAACTTGCACCAAACCAGACCCGCGATTATCAACGCAAACGTGCAGAATTTGTGCTTGATAATTATCTTCTTCCTCATCTTAACTACCTGATGCCCCGGATTGTAAACGAGGAAGATGAGGAATGTATGAAAATTGTGCATTCCGTCAGGCTTGCAAAGGCCCATTTCCTTGGCCGAATGGCAGAGGCCTGTTTCGACCTGGTTCTTAACCGCCGCCGGATCGATGACAAGGATCACTATGCAAACAAGCGGCTCAAGCTTGCTGGCGATTTAATGGAAGATCTATTCCGTATCTCTCTGAACCGGCTTACACGTGATGTCAAGTATCAGCTGGAACGTGCCAGCATGAGACATAGGGATCTCTCGATTGCCACTGCAGTTCGTGCTGACGTTTTGACTGAGCGCCTGCTCCACCCACTTGCAACTGGAAACTGGGTCGGAGGAAGGACCGGAGTGTCCCAGCTTCTTGACCGGATTGATCACATGAGTGTTCTTTCCCACCTGAGAAGGGTCATCTCTCCCCTTTCCCGCTCCCAGCCTCATTTCGAGGCCCGAGATCTGCATCCAACCCAGTGGGGTCGTATCTGTCCGAGTGAAACTCCTGAAGGGCCAAATTGTGGTCTTGTTAAAAACTTCGCACAGATGGTAGAGATTAGCAAGGGTGTCCAGTCTGACGAGGAGATAATCAAAATGCTCTACGGGATGGGTGTTGAAAGAATAGGAGTTGAGATCTGATGGAATCGGCACAATCCAGGGTCTTCGTTGATGGGGCACTCATCGGCCTTGTCGATGACCCAAAAAACCTCATCTCTCAAATCAGGACAATGAGAAGGCAGGGAGTCATCTCTACCGAGGTTAATTGTTCTTATAAAGAGTTCAATGGCGATATCATTATCCATACAGATCGTGGGCGGGCCAGGAGGCCATTGATAGTCCTTGAAAATGGTGTGCCTAAAATCCCTCCGGAAGATCTCGTTAAATTAAAAAATAAGGAGATCGAATTTGATGAATTTATTAAAAAGGGATATATTGAGCTGATTGATGCAGAAGAGGAAGAAGACCTGAATATCGCAATCAGACAGGAAGATATCACTCCGGAACGCACCCATGTTGAGATAGATCCATCTTTAATCCTTGGAATCGGGGCTGCACATGTGCCATTCCCTGAGCACAATTCTTCTCCGCGTGTAACCATGGGTGCAGGAATGGTCAAGCAGGCGCTCGGGTTTGGATGTGCAAACATGAAGCTCAGGCCAGACACCCGTGGACACCTGCTTCATTACGTTCAAAAACCTCTGGTGTATACACAGACATCAGATGTCATCGGATCAGATGACCGCGCTGCGGGTCAGAACTTTGTTGTGGCAATCCTTTCGTACGAGGGATATAACATTGAAGATGCCCTCATCTTCAACAAAGCATCCATTGACAGGGGAGTTGGACGATCACACTTCTTCAGGACATATGAAGGAGAAGAACGTCGTTATCCTGGTGGCCAGATTGACCGGATTGAGGTCCCTGACGAAGACGTGACTGGGGCACATGGTTCCGATTATTATGCAAACCTTGACGATGATGGGATTATCAATCCTGAAACCGTTGTCAGGGAGAAAGATGTCATCATCGGAAAGACATCTCCGCCTCGTTTCCTTGAAGAGCCAACTTCTGAACTTATTACCGTGGAAAAGCGCCGGGACACATCAGTGACCATGCGTTCGAATGAACATGGCATTGTTGATACGGTCATCCTGACCGAAGGGGAGAACAACTCAAAACTGGTAAAGGTAAGGACACGAGACCTCCGCGTTCCGGAAGTGGGGGACAAGTTTGCATCAAGACATGGACAGAAAGGGGTCGTCGGACTCATCTCTCCATGTGTAGATATGCCTTTTACAGAGGGCGGTCTGACACCTGACCTTGTCATCAATCCCCATGCAATCCCGTCACGTATGACCATTGGCCACATGCTTGAGATGCTTGGAGGGAAAGTGGGTTCTCTTGAAGGACGCCGTATTAAAAGCACTGCATTTTCAGGAGAAAAAGAAGATACTCTTCGTGCTTCCCTTAAAAAGTTCGGGTTTTCACATTCCGGCCGCGAGGCAATGTGGGACGGCATTACCGGAAGAAGATTCTTTGCAGACATTTATGTCGGTGTTATCTACTACCAGAAGCTCTATCACATGGTCTCTTCAAAAATGCATGCCCGTTCCAGGGGTCCTGTGCAGGTTCTCACCCGTCAGCCCACGGAAGGCCGTGCCCGTGAGGGAGGTCTGCGTTTTGGAGAGATGGAGCGTGACGTCATGATTGGTCATGGTGCTGCCATGGCTCTCAAGGAACGTCTGCTTGAAGAATCAGACAAGGTTACCGAGTACGTATGTGCCAGGTGTGGCATGGTCGCCATGCTGGATCGAAAACAGAATATTACCAGATGTCTCAATTGTGGCAGTGAAACTGATATCTACCCGGTTGAGATGTCGTATGCATTCAAACTACTCCTTGATGAGATGAAGAGCATGACAATTGCTCCCCGTCTCAACCTGGAGGATGTGGTATAAGGAGGAGAGAAGCAATGCCAAGTCCTAAAAGGATCGGGAAGATTGAGTTTGGCCTCCTCTCCCCGAAAGAGATCAGGCAGATGAGTGTAAAGAAGATCGTCTGGGCAGATACTTATGACGATGACGGTTTTCCATATCCTCAGGGCCTGATGGATCTGCACCTTGGTGTGATTGATCCAGGTCTTCGGTGCAAAACCTGCAGCCAGAAAGCAGGCGAATGTCCAGGTCACTTTGGTCACATAGATCTGGCAAAACCTGTCATTCATGTAGGGTATACAAGGCTTATCCGAAAACTGCTCCGCGTCACCTGCAGGGAATGCGGGCGCCTGCTCTTGTCTGACGAAGAGATCGAGAAGATCATCGGACCTGAAGAAGAGATGGGAAGTGACTCAGTAAGTGAAAAGGACGTGAAAAAAGAGCGTATATGCCCGCATTGTGGTGAGCAGCAGCTTAAGATAAACTTTGAAAAACCTACCACATTTGCAGAGATCACGACTGATGAGCGGGGAAAAAAAGTAGAGAACAAACTTACCCCGGCAGATATCCGTGCCCGTCTTGAAAAGATCCCTGATGACGATCTTCAAAAACTTGGAATCGTCGGCAGGGTGGCCCGCCCTGAATGGACTATCATGACCGTACTTCCTGTCCCCCCGGTAACCATGAGGCCGTCCATCATCCTTGAAAATGGTCAGAGATCTGAAGATGATCTAACCCACAAGCTGGTTGATATTATCAGGATTAACCAGCGGTTCAAGGAAAACCAGGATGCAGGCGCCCCACAACTGATCATAGAGGATCTCTGGGAACTTCTTCAGTATCATGTAACCACATACATCGATAACGAAGTTGCCGGCTGCCCTCCTGCACGTCACAGGTCAGGCCGTCCACTCAAGACCCTGTCCCAGCGCCTTAAAGGAAAAGACGGGCGTTTCAGAGGGAGTTTATCAGGAAAGCGTGTAAACTTCTCATCCCGTACTGTCATCTCTCCTGATCCAAACCTCTCCGTAAGTGAGGTTGGTATACCACTAAAGATTGCCAACGAGATGACTATTCCTGTTCAGGTTACGATCTTTAATATTGATGAGCTCAGACGGATTGTGAGAGTAGGACCAGACCGGCCTGATCTCAAATCTCCCTGTGGTGCAAATTATGTTATCAGACCTGACAAGCGTCGTATCCGTCTGGTGAAAGGAACAGGCACAGATGACGGAAACCTTGATTTTGTAGCTGATCAGCTCGAAGTCGGGTGGATTGTTGAACGCCATCTCCGCGATGGAGATATTGTTCTCTTTAACCGGCAGCCATCGCTTCACCGGATGTCAATCATGGCTCACTGGGTACGGCTTATGGATGGGAAGACATTTCGTCTTAACCCCTCAGTCTGTCCCCCATATAACGCGGACTTTGACGGGGATGAGATGAACCTGCATATTCCACAGACAGAAGAAGCCAGGGTCGAGGCAGCCATGCTTGCCGCTGTGCATGAAAATATCCTGTCCCCCAGGTTTGGAGGACCTATCATCGGCGGTATTCATGACCATATATCCGGCATCTTTCTCTTAACCCATACCATCCGATGGTTTACCAAAGAAGAAGCCATCGATCTTATCAAAAACAACCAGGTAGACAGGCTGGGTGAACCCGGAAAAGTAGAGAATGGTAAGCAGTACTGGTCCAATAAGCAGATCTTCTCTAAGATCCTCCCCGGCGATCTGAACATGGTCTTTCGTGCATCCTCCTGTATTGGCTGTGATGAATGCAAGCGGGTTGATTGCGAACGGGATGCCTATGTACAGATAATTGATGGGGAATTAATGTCCGGTGTTATTGATAAAAAAGCAGTGGGTGCTTTTGACGGAGCAATTCTCCATCGTATCATCAGGCAGTATGGATTTGAACGGGCTGCACACTTTATCGATGACATGACCCGTCTCTCAATCAGGGCAATCATGCATGACGGGTTCACTTTTGCCATCGATGATGAAGATCTGTCCAAGAGTGATTATGGCCAGATCCGTGAAGTACTAGGAAGAGCAGCCCAGGACGTAGAGCGGCGTATTCAGATCTTCGAGGATGGCCAGCTTGAGCCAATGCCTGGCAGGACTCCGGAAGAAACTCTTGAAATGCAGATCATGCAGGTCCTTGGAAAGGCTCGTGACAATACCGGAGATATTGCAGGCCGACACCTTGGTCTGTCCAACTCTGCTGTTGTCATGGCTGTTTCCGGAGCCAGAGGTTCCATGCTTAACCTGACCCAGATGGCTGGTTGTGTAGGTCAGCAGGCAGTTCGTGGAGAGCGTATCGTGAGAGGGTACGAGGATCGGACCCTTCCTCATTTCAAGAAGAATGACAGGGGTGCAATGGCCCGCGGATTTGTCATGAATAGTTACAAGTCCGGTCTGAACCCCACGGAGTTCTTCTTCCATGCGATAGGAGGTCGTGAAGGTCTTGTGGATACTGCCGTCAGAACATCGCAGTCTGGATACCTCCAGCGAAGAATGATCAATGCATTACAGGATCTGAAAGTGGCCTATGACATGACCGTCAGAACCACCGGAGGCAGAATCATCCAGTTTGAATATGGTGAAGACTCAACCGATCCGATGAAAAGTTCATTTGGTGAACCTGTGGATGTGGAAGGAATCGTGAGCAATATCCTTAAGGAGGAGATTTAATGGGAGAGCTGAAGATCCCATCAGAAGCTGCATCTGCGGTTCTCCGTTATTTTGATGAACATAAAGTCAAGCGAAGATTCCCGGACGATGTCCCTGAACACATCCGTGAAGTACTCATAGAGATGGTTGAGTACAGGATGAAAGAAGAGGATGCAGAGGCAGAGGACACCATTGATGACCAGACATTTATTGCAAAGATGGAAGATCTTATCCATGCCGAGAAGTTCTATGACTGGCTGACAGAGAGTTTCTCTCCTCTTGCCGTCTCGCCTGAAGATGAAGATGAGGTGATATTTCCACAGACAATTATCACACCATCCGCAAGACCGCGACTCACCACCCTTGATAAAAAGTCCATGGAAGTCAGGGAACATTTCTCTGATTACAGCATGTCTGTTGATAAGATCGGCTCAATCCCTGAACGTATCGCGAAAATCCTTAAAGAACGTATAAAAGAGATCAAACGGGAAGAAATTCCGAATTTCAGGCTGACCCAGAAGCAGTATGTTCTTTTTATGACAGATCTGTTCTCAAAAGGCGATTTTGAAAACTGGATAATGAGGACATTTCCTCTTCCATCTGATACGGAGCAGGAGGTATTCCCTGTCAGAAAAGCAGCTCCTGAAGAAGAGATAAAGATACCAGGCTGGGTTGACAGCGCGGCATTTGAAGGTCTGAACCGGTTCGAACAGGACAAGTTCAGGGCTTTACTTCGCGATCATGTGTCATCTCTTGATGGGCTGACTGAGCATCCTGATATAACCAGGCGAATGTCAAAACGGTTCTTTGAACTGATCGCCATAGGTCTTCCTCACCGCACAAATACCACCCTTGCAAGGATCATCATCAGAAGGGAGACTGAAGGTCTTGATGATCCGTCCCGTATTGTTACTGATGAGCAGTACTCCAGGATCCTTGCCCAGATGGTCAAGGAATATAAACATACAAGGATCGAGCCCTGCGAAGCGGTAGGTGTTGTTGCTGCCCAGTCAATTGGTGAGCCTGGAACTCAGATGACCATGCGTACCTTTCACTACGCAGGTGTGGCTGAGATTAACGTTACCTTAGGTCTTCCCCGCCTGATTGAGATCATGGATGCAAGAAAAGAGCCATCCACGCCAACCATGACCATCCACCTTCGTGAAGGATATTCAACCGACCGTGACAAGGCAAGACAGGTGTCATGGCAGATTGAAGCTGCACCTCTCCAGGAGTTTGGGGATATCACTACCGACATGGCCAATATGCAGATCGTGGTTCATGTCAACAAGGCGGTCTGTGAAAAGCGTAAGATTTCAGTCAGGGAGATCCTTGAGATCGCACCGAAGAAGATCAAGGATCGAAGACATTATCGTGACTTTGAGTTTGAAACCAACGAAGCTGAAGGGCTGCTCATCTTCATACCCAAGGACAGGGGAAGTTACCAGAACCTGTTCCAGCTAAAGGAACATGTAAGGAACGTGATTGTCCAGGGTATAGATGATATAGAGCGTGTGGTCGTAAGAAAAGAGTCCGGGGAATATATCCTCTACACCGAAGGTTCCAACCTGAAAGATGTATTTGCCATCCGTGGAGTGGATACGACAAGGACAAGGACCAATAACATCAATGAAATCTCGCAGGTGCTTGGTATTGAGGCTGCCAGAAATGCCATAATCAATGAAGCACTTGCAACCCTGTCTGAACAGGGTATCATGGTTGATGTGCGCCATATCATGCTGGTAGCTGATATGATGTGCATGGAAGGTGAAGTAAAGCAGATTGGACGTCACGGTATTGCAGGAGAGAAGGAATCTGTCCTTTCCCGTGCTGCATTCGAAGTAACCGTGAACCATCTCCTTGATGCGGCAGTTGCCCACGAGTCTGATATCCTGTGCGGTGTGACCGAAAATGTCATTGTTGGTCAGCCAATTCAGCTCGGTACAGGGGATGTTAAATTAGTAGTAAAGCAGAAAGTATAGGGGTATCTGATATGGATTTCAATACATCGCTCAGGCGTGCAATTAAGACCGGGAAGGTTATCCTGGGACAGAATGAAACAAAGGACAGTATTGAAAAGGGCTCTGCAAAACTTATCGTTGTTGCGGCAAACTGTCCTTCGGAGTTTTCCAGTTATCTTGCTGGAAAAGAGAACTTAAAGACATATACCTATGAAGGGTCAGGAGTTCAGCTAGGCCGAGCCTGTGGTAAACCCTTTATCGTGAGCGCACTTGCAATTGAAGAGTCTGGTGACTCTGATATTCTTTCCCTTTCCAGGTAACGAGGCTGCATGGGAGTAATCCTGAATGAAGAGACGATCGCACTTATCGCCAGGTTTGAGAAGATCACCGGGGCCGGTAGTCGCGATGTCATTGATGATAGTGATGATGATCGCCTTATTTTCATTGTAAATCCCGGTGACATGGGATATGCGATCGGAAAAAAAGGCGTTAATATTAAAAAAGCATCAGAATCTTTCGGAAAAAGGGTTGAGGTCGTGGAATACTCTGATGATCCAGCCCAGTTCATCAGGAATTGCTTCCACCCTGCTCAAGTGAAAGAGGTGCAGTTTTCAGATTACCATGGCGATCAGATCGCGCATGTAGTCATCCGGGACGAAGATCGTGGCCGTGCAATTGGAAAAGCCGGAAAAAACCTGAACCGCACCAAGATGCTGGCAATGAGGGAACACGATATTCAGAATATTATTATTGAATGACCGGTTAACCAGGCTGCATTTCACACCTTTTTTCTCATTCATAATCTTGAAATAGGTGGCAGTAGGATTCACTCATATGGTTTATCATATGAGAACGTGGAAAAGGATCATCTCCGGATTATTGCTTCTCTCTATTTTGGTCTTATGCACACCTGCTGTCTCAGAAACCTGTGTTTTTCCATTACCAGTTGTAACTGTACAGCCTCCAGCCAACATGACTGCATCAGTACAGCTGAACCAGGAAGGAATGTACATAACTGCAATCTTCAGGGGCGGGCATGGACAATCATTGCTAAAAGAGATAAAAGTTGAAGTAATTTCTCCTGACGGATCAAGGAACTCCGGAATGATTGGAAATATTGTGGGTAACTCAGCGGTGATAAAGGGATCCGGATGTGGAGACCAGGTTATTGGTACTGCATATTTCAAAAATGGTATGAATTATGTTATTTTGAATGAGAAGATGCAGTATATCAGGGGAATCTGCCCGGCTGATTTTTACACAGTAGTCGATCCCTGTGAAGAGATTGCCCGCTCTCCTTTCTTCAAACCTGATCCAATCCAGGAGATCCCAGCTAAAAAATATGTTGCCATCCAGGCAAATGCTGATATCAGCAGGATAGAAGTTCAATTCAGGGGTGGATTTGGTCAGAATATGATTAAATCATTGCAGGTTCACAGGATCGGGCCCGATGGTTCCAGGGAGACTAAGGAACTTGGAAACAGGGTAGGAGATGAGGTTGTATTTAAAGCAACCAACAATTGCATGGACAGGATCTCTGCTGATGTTACGTTTATTGACGGAACAAAGTATCATTTCTATGACCAGGTCATTCACATCAGCAGGTACATGAACCTCTAACTTTTTTAAAACCGACGGACCTGGAGGGATTCGAACCCCCGACATTCGGGTTAGAAGCCCGACGCTATATCCTGGCTAAGCCACAGGCCCAAAGATATGCCTTAATTTGTTAACGCCGATACCTGATAATAGTAGCGATAAGAATAGGTGTTTATTTCATCCGGCATGAAAAGTAACCGGACGGACAACATCTACTATTCTGGGCTCGGTGATCGAGCATCTGGTAACATTTGTTCTAATTGTCGTGTTTGAAAGGAACCTGACCTTTACCCGTGCAGATAATTTCTCGCGCTCCATTAGATGATAACCACGCCCGGATTCAACAGTGTGCTTCATTGTAATCGCAACGGAAATGACCTCAACAATAATTCCCGTGTCTCCTACAGCAACATCTTCACAATCAACCATTGTAAGAAAGATCTGTGAACCTGGTTCAACCTGGGTGAGTGATATGATATTATGCGCACTGGTGAGCTCGACGGTTCGTGGTATGCCTTTTCTAAGCTCATCAATTACCTGTGGAAAAATCCCTGTAAGTGCAATACACTTCATAGATGTCACCCATACATCGGTAGTTGTGTTTCTTTCCTGACAGTATGTTCCTCAGCAGTCTGCACTTCTTCTGCCAGCCTGTGCATCTGCGCCTCTATCTCCTCAGCCTGTTCTATCAGACCGGTCGTCTCTATGTGCAGGTCATAAAGAGCATTCAGGACATCAACAGTTTTGGCAGCTGCCCTTGGGTCAGGCGCGTTTATTGTTTCTCCCAGGAGGCCGATCCCGGGTATTCCGCGGATCTTACACTCTGTAAGTATGCTGCTTGCTATGCCGGATATACTTCCGATAGGCAGCCTGATCGTCGAATCACCAAGCCTGTCAAGTAGTGGTTTTTCAGTCGCAACCGAGAATACACGTTTTTCCGGCTCATTTGTAATGATCCCCGCCAGGGTCACCACTTCTGAGATGTTAAAAGGTTTGAGCCAGTCAAGGATTGCATTTGAAACCTCATAGCATATCTGCGGATGTATGGGAATGTCTGCAAGGATAGCTACAAATCTGCTTTTTTCATAGATTCTCACAGGAACTGAGATCACTCCTTCTGACATCATTGCCATCGGAGGAAAATATTTACTGGTCATTGTCCCGATTGAATCAAACTCAAGTTTTTCAACCATATATGCGAGCGCGATACTTCCAACAAGACCGCTTCCTGGAAATCCGATTAAGATGGCGGAGTCCCTGGAACTGAGGGGCCGGGCCTGAACAACCACGTCAGGTATCTGACTGGGGGTCATACATGAATGATAGGAGAATTAAGAAGATAGGTCTGTCGCAACAGTATTGTTGTTCATCAAGCTGTGACTTATCCGATAAGGATCAACTTTACCATACTGATGGCGACTGCAGGACACAGGTGGAGCCGGGTAAATGTATCTGCACTGATTCTTCTTTACCTGGTTTTTATTGTACTGCTTTTATCCTCCGGTTGTGTAAGGCATGATGCCGGGTTCGTCGTACGTCCTGAAGCATTTCTGGATATTCCTGATATATATGCAGATGAAGCAACGTCACATGTAACGATGTCTGTTGGAGATACTATGCTGGTTTCATATCCCTGGACTCCGGAAGATGGCAGGTTCTGGAGAGTTGGTGTTACCGACGGTTTATTTGTATCCGGAGACCGGTATATTCCGTATCCTTCAGATATGCCAGTTGAAGTAACCGGAACACGGGAGTGGATGGTGAGGGCAGTCTATCCGGGAGATCATACATTTATTGGCAACCTGAGGCCACGGACGGCTTCGTGGAACCAGGACAGTATCCAGCAGGTAATTAACGTGAAGATAAGAGATGACGGAAAGAACATGGGCGCATGACTGCTAAGAGGTTTGAAATAACCGGAAAACTGTCGATGAACCTGGGCAGTCATGTTTAGTTGCTGTTCAGGAAGGAGTGAATGCCGGCAATAGCGGCAGGTCTCATGTCAGCATGAAAGTTTGATGAAATGATCTGAAATCTTCCTCTTCTCATCATTAAAGGAGAAGTATTTGTCATCCATTCTATAAAGTATCAGGATTTGTCCTTTGGAAACTGGCAATTTTCTTATTGTGGGATACGCGCTAAAGAATTCTCCACAAATGCTATATGTAAAATCGTTTTTCTGAAGAAAACTATCCAGGCTCGCCATACAGAGCGTAATCATACCATTAACTTATTAACCTGATGAGTTGACCTAAAGAGGCATGGATCGGATTGTAACGTTCCTTCTCTTACTGGTTTCAGCACTCCTGCTGGTACCCGGGTGTATTGCAGAA
>Ga0255341_1005680_pt1 | contig 12152 bp, 10 predicted proteins | sample wastewater_treat_8_FD_192418 | JGI IMG/M metagenome (GOLD analysis project Ga0255341, IMG submission 192418) | Wastewater microbial communities from Lulu Island WWTP, Vancouver, Canada - plant12 | ecosystem: Engineered > WWTP > Wastewater > Unclassified | place: Canada: Vancouver, British... | reverse complement strand
AAATTACTATATAGGAAAGCATGAACCATCAGAATTAAATGGCGGGAAATTTTGCGAAGCTTGTTTTCGCATACTGGAATATGAAACGAGAGGAGGTAACTACACCTCACTAGGTGTTTCTATTCAAGATTTAATCGGAAAACTTCGGGGTTTAGAAAATTTGCCAACTAACTCAACAATAGAATCCTTTAGAATTCATATTCCTCGTGTTTTGATTATTATTTACAATATTCGAAATAAGAGAGGAGTTGGCCATCTCGGGGGGGATGTAAATCCAAATAATCAAGACTCAAGTTTAATAGTAACTTGCGCTGATTGGACTATGGCAGAATTATTCAGGATTTATTATCAATGTTCACTTCAGGAGGCACAAGATATAGTAGATGCAATTGTACAAAGACAAGTTACTTTGATTTATGAAGTAGAAAAGAAGAAGCGAGTTTTATTACCCTCACTCTCTCATCGTGACCAAACGCTATTGTTACTATTTTCAAATTTTCCAAATAAAGCTTTGGTTAGTGAATTAATTTCATGGATAGAACCAAAAAACAAATCACAATATATAAACAAGGTACTACAGCCTTTACATAATGAAAGATCTATTGAATATGATAAATCTGGCTGGTGTGTCATCTTACCAACCGGTCTAAAGTATGTAGAACAACAATATCCTATTTGGGTCAAAAAATTAGAAAGGAGTTAAATCGTGGAAAATCCAGTTCGAATTCATGTAAACCTATCAGCTAAAGAATTTGAAGTTGAAGGATCAGAACAATTTGTAAAAGAGTATTTAGATAAATTGGAAAATCTGTTATTAGTAGTGACAGACGCGAATGCTTCAAAATCAGAAGTAAGTGAAAGTACAGATAATCTCAAATTACAATCTCAAATGGAAAAGACTGAAATTCCAGAAACATTCGGTGAATATTTACATTTGTTTCCTAAGAACATAACCAACGTTGATCGTGTGTTAATAGCAGGATATTTCCTTCAGTCGAAATTTGAGGACAAATCTTTTACGACTACAAAAGCTAATGAATTGTTGCTAGAACAGGGCATTAAGATTGCAAATCCTGCAGATTGTGTATCGAAGAATAAAAATACAAAGAGAGTGTTTGTCGTGAAAAAGGGAGAATTTAGAGTTTCTTCGGATGGCATTGATTACATAAACAGTTTGCTTGAAAAACCAGGTAAATCTAGCTAGGAACGTTCAAACAATAAAGATAATATTAATTAATAATAATATTAATTATAATATGCACTATAAACTTGAAGTAATATTGATAATTTCAATTCAAATCGTCCAGCTTACGGTTGCGGTAGATTAGGTCCGGGCGGGTGGTGAAACCCGGCTGCTCCCAAAAGGCGTTGCCGGTGGGGTTATTAGCCATCACTACCAGCGCAGCCTATTGTTCTCGCCGGTATCCTGAGTGCGTAGCCTACCCTGTGGCACCGCGCGAGGAACTTGACCGCAGGTTTCCCTTATTCCAAACCTTGGTTCTCGCTGGTGTCCTCACCAGAGAGTGAACTTGACCGTAGGTTTCCCCAATTTCAATGCTATTTTTTCTCTATCAAAGACAGATCTTGAGACCTAACGGTCTCACGCCTTTCATGGTCAGGAGACCATGAAAGAGCAGGAGTTAGTTGGTTTCTTTAAAACCTAAAGGTCAAATGCCTTGTATGGCGTCCTGTGGGCAGGCTTCACACTCTGGAGAACCATCAAGATCACGAGATTAGGTATCCAAGTATTTCAGCTCATCCAGCTCATGGTTGCGGTATACCAGGTCCGGGCGGGTAGTGAAGCCGAGCTGCTCCCAAAAGGCGTTGCCGGTGGGGTTATTAGCCATCACTACCAGCGCAGCCTTATGGATACCCTCCGCGCGCAGGGCAGCCAAGGCTGCCTCCACCAGCGCTTTGCCGACGCCCTGCCGGCGGTATGGCTCAGCCACGGCCAAGTGGTAGATAAACGCGCGCCGGCCGTCATGCCCGCTGAGGATCGTGCCGATGAGCGCGCCAGCCTCCTCAACCACAAAGCAGGTGGTCGGGTTGCGCTGCAGGTAGCGGGCAATCCCCTCGGCAGAGTCATCAAGGTTGTTCAAGCCCATGCCAGGCGTGCTGCGCCAAAGGGCATAAACCTTGGGGTAGTCGGCGGCGTTCATCAGGCGAATGTGCATCGGAACCTCTCATATATGTGTGTGGAGATTTTAATCGAGAAACGGGATTTCAAAATCAAAAAGCACCTTTGCAGGTGCTTTTTCTGTGGACCCAGCCCTGTAAGGGTCGACCTTCTCAATGTGTTTTAAAAATAAAAATGGACCCAGGGGGATTCGAACCGTGCGCAGCCCCCTGTAAAGGGCCGACCTTCTCAATGTGTTTAAAATAAAAAGTGGACCCAGAGGGATTCGAACCGTGCGCAGCCCCCTGTAAAGGGCCGACCTTCTCAATGTGTTTAAAATAAAAAGTGGACCCAGAGGGATTCGAACCCGTGCGCAGCCCCCTGTAAAGGGCCGACCTTCTCAATGTGTTTAAAATAAAAAGTGGACCCAGAGGGATTCGAACCCTCGACCTTCTCAATGCCATTGAGACGCGCTCCCAGCTGCGCTATGGGCCCAATATTATTTTTTTGACCTGGCGGCGCCTGCTAGCTCGTCCATCAGGTGCCTCCCGGCTCATGATGGACCTGGAGGGATTCGAACCCTCGACCTCTTCAGTGCGATTGAAGCGCGCTCCCAACTGCGCTACAGGCCCGACGATCAACCTATACTTCAGGGTGAAAAAATTCTACCTGAGTGGGGGGTGAATGTCAAGCTGAAGCGCTAGAGCATGCGTACACACTGTTCCATGACCTTGCCTGGTCAGGAGAGTGCGAAGCCTGCCCGTAGGGTACCATGCAAGAACTGGGTTTGGTTATTAGACTGAAAGCGCCTCACTCACCGCCAGAGCTGGCAAGCCCTGGGCTTCTAATATTTCTTTTACAATGCGGTCAGTTTGCTTAAAATCTTTGGTGGCTTGCAAAGTACGCTCATGCAGCTTTCTAGCTTCCTCACGCAAATATTGCTCATAATGCTGCACAGTTTGCCCTGCAACTATAGGGTCAGCGGGAATCTCCACAAGGTATTGCCCGGGCATAGCGGCGTAGATGGCATAGCGTGCCTGTGCTTCGCTGCCTTGAAGCTTGCCAACCTCTTTGCCCTCCGCATCGAGCAAAGTAAATTCGGTGAAAAAGGTTGTCCAAGTTTGCGGCTTGCCAGTAAGGGGCACACGCATCATCTCCACGCTGTGCGGTAAAAAAGCGCCAATTCGCTTGAGCCCGTTGGGCAGAAGCTCTTGTTGCACATTGGCTTTCACCTGTTCAGAACTGGCGTGCTGCTCTCTCTTTTGGCGGGAACGGCGCAATTTTGGCAGGGTCAGGCGCTCGTTGACCATCTCAACTAAGCCTTGGTAGATTTGCGGGAGGTAACGCTTGGGATCCAAACCTAAAGCTTCTAAAACGGCTGCATCCAAGGCTTGGCGGTCTTTTTGCTTTATTTCTTGCGCTATAGGCTTAATTGATCGCAGCTTGAGTTTATTAAATATTCCATTTATTCGCTCTTGAAGTGCTAGTGGAATCAAGGAAGCATCAAGAATAGGTAAATCTCTTAATTCAGGACCATAAAGATATAGAACCCCTTGAGCCCAAGTTTGCCTTCCTCTTAATTCTGTAAATAGAAACGTTATTGTAGAGTTTAGCAGGGCTGTATAAAGATTAGATATATTTTTATCATTGAATGAAATCTCAAAAAATGTATCGCTAATAACTAGGCCTGAATTAACCGGAAAGCCAAACCGTTCTCCAATAAATCTGTTTGAAACTACATCTCCAGGTTTTCTTGCAGGAAGATTAAACCATTCGGGACGATGTGAACTTACGGTTTTCACATTTGGAAAAAGTACACCTGTTGTTCCTACCCTACCTCTTCCTGATGTTCTTTGTGCTTCTCCCCACCGAATGTAATCTAATGCACCTTTTAAACCTAAAGCATTGATTTCTTCGATTTCATATGGACATTGAAATAATAGCCATCGAGATTCTTCGCCAGTCAAACTTAATGGTTTTACTTCTCTAAGTGAAATCAACGCTGGACGTAAACAAGCCTCTTCAATTTCTCCGATCCAACCACGGCTGTTCTTGACCCTCAGCGTACCAGGTTTGTCTCCTGGACCTAAAGGCTCTAAGTAAAAGAAGTCATTAATGCCAGTTTTTATGCCGAACCTTACATCTGCCACTTCACTTAAGGGGACAAGTTTATCGCCGGCTTCGCGGAGGATATCAAAATAGACTTGCGGTGCGCGGATATAAAGCCCCCATTTAGCATTTTCCCCTTTTGTGTTTAGCTCTTGCTCTAGCTCGGCTTGAGGCACCAAGCGAATCCGAAACGCGTCGCTCTCCACCGTTTGAACGCCTTGCAGGGGCTGCAGCTTGCCCGTCTGCAGGTCCAACTTTGATGCGTGTGCGTCTGCGCTTTCGATTTGGCTCACCAGCGCATCCACCTTTTGCCAGCGGGTATTTTCTTGCAGCATTAAATCAGCGGGTAAAAGGTCGGCTAAGGGTTGCTTCACTTTTACAAAACGTACAGCATTTGCCGCACGTTCCTGAGCGTCCTCGCAGCGCTCCAAAATGGTGAAGGCGGTATTGACGGCTGCATCCTGAAACCAAGGCTCGCACCAAGAAGCTACCACTGCAACGATTTTAAAGTGACGTAGGAAGAAGCGCTTGAGCTCCACGCCATAAGCCACATCTAACCAAGCGTTCGAAGTGACGACACCGAGCCTACCGCCTTCCTTGAGGAATGCAGCCGCATGGTAGAAAAGGTAAGCGTAGATGTCCGCCTGACCAGAAAGGCGCAGCTCCACATCCAGGTCCTGAGCGTGTTCTTTCAACCATGCTTTTGAAGCTTGGGATTTAACTTCTTTGAATTTAAATAAGTCAGGATCCTGCCACAGCCACTGGCTGGCAATGGCTTGCGTAATCTTTTTCTTATACCCTTTATTTTGGCGTTCGATCAACTCTTGACGGATATAAGGAAAATTCCCTACGATCCCTTCAAAAGTTGGCAATTGCACCTGGATCTTATTGTAGTTAGGTGAATCGGCTTTGAGTGGTGGAAAGGCTAAGGTTTCGCCTGGTCGGATATCGAAAAAATCCTTGACAACGATGCGTGGAAAGTTATCTAACTCGCGTACGTTTTGGCGGAAAAGATTAATGGTAGCTAATTCTGCGGGGAAATGAGCGATATCTACGCCCCAAATCTTCTCCAAGAGCTGACCATGCGTAGCCCGATAGGAAGAACGCCAACGTAGCCGGCTATAAAGGCGGTTCAGAAAAGTACCTGAGCCGCAAGTGGGATCAATGTAAAAGGCGTTTTCATCATGGACGACGAAGCCGGTGATGAAATCGACCAGGTCTTCGCGGGTGAAATATTGCCCCAAAGCATGGCGTTCATCTTCAGGGATCAGCCCTTCCATAATTTGACCAATTACATCTTCCTTGAGCTGGCTGAAATCGTATTGCGTAAAGCCATCTAAGAGGTTGCGGAGGATAAGGTCAGCTTCGGGCGGTAGCCCAAGCTCATCTAAAGGGGACTTTTCAAACACTGCTTGCCAGTCGACGGCTTGCGCCTTAGAAAATGCTTCCTGGAGCAAGTCGGCAACAGGTTTTTGGCTTTCTGGGAGTGGCTTTAGATGGGGCAGGTTGGGGAAGTAGCGCCGCACGGTGAAGTAAAATAAGATTCTAACTGCTAAAGAATAAGCCCAATGACGTGCTAAAAGTTCATCTAAGCCAGGTAAACCGGTTGGGTAACCCTGCTTGACTGTCCAGCGGTCCAAATCATTGCGGACTTGATGATTCTTTTTTTGTTGGAAGATGTGAGCCTGCAAAACGGGCACCAAGCTTTCAATAGCGTTCTGTAAAATGCTCGTGAAGTAAAGTTTATCCGGCACATAGGGCATGAGGCTTAGGTTACGTGCCAAGCGGCTTAGGTCCTCGAGGATATTCTTCGCCTGATTGACAACCGCAATGCGCTTGTGCACCACCGCCCAATCTTCTAATGAATTCATCAGGGGGATTGGGTAAGTTTTAAGCTCCTCGAGCTTGCCGTCTTCAACCTCATATAATGTGCCGTTTTGGAAATTCCACACAACCACATAGCGCGCACCTACCATTTCGGCTTTGCGTGGAAGGACCGAAAGATCCTCCTGAAGTCCTGGGGCTTTCAATTCCCAGAAAGCAAAAGCTTGCTTAGGAAACTGAGACCAGATGGTGATATCAGGGTAGCGGGTGCCGGCACGATTTTCAACCGTAGCAGCCGAAAATGGTGTCCCCCCTTGTTGGATGTATTGATTGAGTTCTTCTTTTAGATCTGCGGCGACTTCCCGCTCGGTGATAGAAGATGCCATTCTAATTACCTCGCCATCCTATTTTTAGGTGAAGGAACCCCTGTAAATTAAAACTGCCAGGCACCTTCTGAGATGCCTGGCGTGGTTGTTTGGGTTTACGAGCCTGTAGAGATCGATGAGGAAGTTTTGTTCTTTTCGCTCTTGGCTTTGCGCTTTTCCTTGATGGTCATCTTAGGCTTCTTGCGCTCTTCTTTTCCGGATTTGTCTTTGCTAGCCATAAGGCACCTCCTTTGATGAAACATGGGGTCGCTTCAATCGTACTGCCTCTATTATACTGTAAATTGCCGTTGTCACGCCGCTTGATGGTATGATTAAGCAGCCTGGAGATAAACTTGGACTCGGTTTCAAAGCAGAAGCGTACACGTTACTTACTTACCTTGCTCATTCTGATCACGATCCCTTGCTATGCGCTAGGTATCGTATTGCTCAGGCTCAACCGCGGGCCGTTAGAGCCGACCCCAACCCCCAGCAATACACCAACGATCACTGCCACTGCTACGGTAACGCTCACGCCTTACCTCACTCGCACCGCCACGGTAACCCCGACGATTACGCTGACGCCAACCGTAACCCAGACGCGTACGCCTACCCAGACGCCTACGCCCACGCTAAGCCCCACCTTCACCGAGATGCCGACGGAAACTTTGCCTCCATCGGAAACGCCGCCTCCAGAAGAAACGCCCTAAGAACTATAAATGAAAGGTATTCCACCTGATGACACTTGATTTGCTTTCTCATCTCAAACAGATGCTTTCCGCGCCGGGGCTTTCGGCTTACGAAGACCCGATCCGCGAAATTGTTGCCGAGGCTTGGCGCCCGCTCACGGATGAACTGAGCGTCAGCCGCCTAGGCAGCTTGCATGCGCTCAAGCGTGGGGATGGCGCTGAACCACGCCCCAAGGTTCTGCTCTCGGCGCATATGGACGCGATCGGCTTGATGGTTACGGCTATCACGGATGGCTTTTTACATGTGACCCAAGTGGGCGGGGTGGATGCCCGCATCTTACCTGGGCAGCTTGTTACCGTGCATGGGCGTAAAGATTTACCCGGAACTGTGGTGATGCCTCCAGAATTCCTGCTGCCGTCAGAGGTGGAAAAAGGTCCTGTGCCGCTGCAATACCTTCTTGTGGATATTGGTTTGCACCCTACTGAGGTGGAAGAACTGGTGCGCGTGGGGGATGTCGTTTCCTTTGCGCAGCCGCCGCTGGAACTTACGGGTGGTACTGTGGCTGGGCATACGCTCGATAATCGCGCGTCGGTTGCCGCGGTCACCTTTTGTTTGGAGGTCCTGCAACGCCGCAAACATGCCTGGGACGTTTGGGCAGTAGCCAGTGTGCAGGAGGAAATTGGCTTGACGGGTGCTTTCACCTCGCCATTTGCTATTCAGCCCGATTTTGCCATAGCGCTGGACGTCACCTTTGCTAAAGGTCCGGGCAGCACAGACTGGCGCACCGTTCCGTTGGGCAAAGGCATTGCCCTGGCTTGGGGGCCTAATATTCACCCTGCTCTCTTCAATGCTCTCACCAAAATCGCAGATGAATTGGATATCCCGTATTCTCGAGAGGCTACTCCAGGCATGACTGGCACAGACACTGCCGCAATCCAGATGGTGAAGGCTGGTATCCCTTGCGTGCTGGTCAGCACGCCGTTGCGATACATGCACACACCGGTAGAAGTGGTAGCGGTTAAGGATATTCAGCGCGCTGGCCGGCTGATTGCTGAGTTTATCAGCGCGCTGCCCGTGGATTTTATGCAAACTTTGGAGTGGAAATAACCATGAGCTCTCAAAAGCAACCTTCAATTACAACGCCCCCGGAAGTTGGCTCAGCCCAAGTGGAACTTTTAACGCGCCTATGCAATGCCATGGCAGTTTCTGGGGATGAGCAAGAGGTACGCCAAATTGTCTTAGAGGAGATTCAGCCTTACTGTGACCAGGTGGAAGTGGATGGGTTGGGTAACGTTTTAGCTACCCGTTTGGGCAGCCAGGCACAAAAAGTGCGTGTGATGATCGCGGCGCACATGGACGAAGTCGGCTTTATGCTGACCAATGATGAAGGCGAAGGCTTGTTTAGCTTCGAGACGGTGGGCGGGATAGACCCGCGGCAGTTGGTGGGCAAAGCGGTCATCGTGGGGCGCGAGCACACCCCGGCAGTAATTGGCGCGAAGCCGATCCACCTGACTACACCCGAGGAGCGGAAAAGGGTGCCCAAAGTTGAAGAGCTGCGCATAGACTTTGGACTGGAGGGCAGCAGCAAAGCTAAGGTTGGTGACAGAGCCACCTTTGCCACCCAGTTAGAAGTGCTCGGACCAAGCATTCGCGCCAAGGCGCTGGATAACCGCTTGGGGGTGATAAACCTGATTGAGTTGCTGCGGCACGCGCCAGATAACATCGACTTGCTGGCTGCTTTCACGGTGCAGGAAGAGGTCGGCTTGCGCGGTGCACGCGTGGCAGCCTATCGCTTTGACCCGCAAATTGGAATGGCAATTGATGCCACACCAGCGCATGACCTGCCAGCTTACGATGCCGACGTGGAGAACACCCGCTATAACACTAAACTGGATCACGGTCCGGCGATTTACCTTATGGATGGCGCTACCATTTCAGACCGGCGGCTGGCTGAGTGGCTCATTCAAACTGCTGAGGCGGAAAACATCCCTTGGCAGATCCGCCAGCCCAACCCAGGCGGGACGGATGCCGGTGCGATTCACCGCACAAGGGCGGGCGTCCCGAGCATCTCCGTATCGGTTCCGGTGCGCTATGCCCATTCTGCGGCTAGCCTCATCCGGCAGGAGGATTGGGCTCATACGCTTAAGTTGGTCTATCACGCCCTCACACGGCTTACCCCCGAAATTTTGAGTTAGCAGGAGCATACAGATGAGCATTGAAGAAAAGAAAATTGTGCAAGATGACGCCTTGTTGGCATTGATTAAAAAGATGGTAGAGACACCTGGGCCTTCAGGTCAGGAACAGCTGATCCGCGCTGCAATTTTGGAAGAAATCCAAGGCAGCGCTGATGAGATCCGCACGGACGCTATGGGCAACCTGATTGCGCGCAAGGGCAGCAAGCAGCCTAACGGTTTGCGCATCATGATTTCGGCGCACATGGATGAAATCGGGCTGATGGTGACGCATGTGGATGAAGACGGCTTTGCGCGCTTTATTTCTATTGGAGGCGTGTCTCCGCTCACTTGCATTGGCGGAAGGGTGATCTTCATGAACGGACAGCGCGGGGTGATTGGTTGCGAACGCCTCGAGCCGAACCAACTTCCCACGATAGAGAAGCTTTTCATCGATGTAGGCGCAACTTCGCGAGATGATTGCCCCGTAAAAGTTGGCGATGTGTGCGGATTTGAGCGTCCCTTTTTGAATTTAGGCAAGCACTTGGTAGCCAAATCAATGGACAACCGCATCTCCACTGTCGTAGCTATTCAAGCGCTGAAGGCGCTTAAGGATAGCCCGCATGAGGTTTATTTTGTTTTCAGCGTGCAGGAAGAAGTCGGCTTGCGCGGATCTGCTACGGCGGCTTATGGCCTTGACCCGGACTTAGGGCTAGCGGTAGACGTTACGCGCACTGGGGATACGCCGCGCACTTCCAAGATGGAAGTGGCGCTGGATAAAGGTCCAGCGGTTAAAGTGCGCGATTCCTCTTTTATTGCCGACCCGCGCGTGGTGGATTGGATGGCAGCGACGGCAAAGGCTGCCGAGATCCCTTACCAAATGGAGGTATTGGAAGCTGGCGGCACGGATGGCAGATCGATCCAATTGGCACGCGCTGGCGTACCAGCTGGCTGCCTCTCGATTCCTTGCCGATATATTCATACCCCCTCAGAAATGGTTTCGCGGGCAGATGTAGAGAATGCGATCCGCTTGCTCGTAGAACTGCTGAGCCACGATGTGAAGTTAGGTTGAGGTAAGGGAGCTTTTGCGTTTGGTGGTATAAACTGGTTGGTATGAAAACACGGAAATGCCCTAAATCCCGCCTTTGGCTGAGCCTAACCGTTATCGTATTGATAGTCGGTAGTCTAAGCGGCTGCACTGTGCTTGAGCAGATTCGGCTGCCATGGGTTCAGCCTTCAGTGGAGCCAACCCTACCAAGCTTGCCCGTGGGAAGCCAGACGCCGCAGCCAACCCCGGGTGAAGGGTTCCCCACCGCAACACCTGAACCCGTCCCCACCGAATTGACTCTGTGGCTGCCTGCAGAAATGAACCCTGAGGAGGAGACGCAAGCAGCGTTATTGCTGCGCTCGCGCTTGGATGCATTTGCACAATCACAAGGGATTGAGATTAATGTGCGCCTTAAGGCGATGAGCGGCGCCAGCGGCATGTTGGATTCCCTTACAGCTGCCAGCGTGGCGGCGCCTGAAGCCTTGCCGGATCTGCTGGTGCTCAACCGGCGAGACCTGGAAACAGCGGCTTTGAAAGCGCTCATCACCCCTTTGGATGAACTCACCACCATTGTGGACGGTCCCGATTGGTACGCCTTTGCGCATGAGATGAGCTTAATTCAGGGTGTGGTCTATGGTATACCATTCGTAGGAGACCCTTTAGCCTTTGTATATAACCGCAATCAAGCTGTTCAGCCGCTGCCAGATTGGGCGGGAATTTCTACCGATGGGGTGAGCTTTGCCTTTCCCGCAGAAGATCCGCAGGCAGCTTTTCCGTTGACGCTCTACTTGGCAATGGGGGGTTCGGTTGTGGATAGCCAGCGCCGGCCGATGTTGGACGAAAAGCCGCTTACGGATATGTTGACCCTTTTACAGCAAGCCAATAAACTGGGACGTATCCATCCAGAGGTGTACCAACTGCAAAACAGCCTGCAAACCTGGGAATTATTCGCAAAAGGGGAAGTGGACAGTGTGGTTGTTCTGTCGCGTGTGCTGCTGAGCAATCTTGGACAAGTTAAAGAAGAGGCTGCTCTAGCGCCTATGCTAAACGAGGTTTCTCTTACAACCGGAAGCGGCTGGGTTTGGGCGGTAGCAGCGCGCTCGCCTGCGCAGCAAAGGTTCGCTGTGGCGTTGGCAGAAAACTTGGTTGAACCTGGCTTTTTGGCAGGTTGGAGCGAAGCTTTTGGGCAGCTGCCCATGCGCCCTTCGGCTCTCTCCAGTTGGAAAGATGAGCAATTGCGCACAGAATTGGATAACTTGGCTGCGGTGACGAAGCTCACCCCAGGAACCGAAGTGCTCAATAGTGTTGCCCCAGCGCTGCATGATGCGGTTATTGCCGTACTGCGCGATGATATTGACCCCCAAGAAGCTGCCCAAAAAGCTGTGGAGAGCCTCCAATGAGCGCATCTAATACCCCCCAACCCTCTAAGTCGCTATCCAACCTGAATGGACACCTTACTGCGATAATTATTTTGATTTGTGTGGTTATTGCTCTGGTTTTTGCTGTGGTGCTGGAACCGGACTTGGCTGCAACAGATCAGACAACCCAAATTGCGACAACAGCAACACCGTCTCCATTAGGCACCCCAATGCCAACAGAAGTTGGAGCTGTCGCGCCACCTTCGGTCAATATCGATAAAGTCATAATCATGGGCGGCTTTTTAGTACTCATTGTCTTATTGGCAGTTTTGCGTGAAATCCTTTGGTATAAACAGAAATCCTGAAATTTCAGCTCGCTTACTTCTCGTCTAAATAACATAATCGCCATCCCAATCCATCTCCCAAGTGCCGTCAGCTCCCTGCTGCATTACAGCCTTTTCTTCGGGGTGCACA
>Ga0255341_1005678_pt1 | contig 12157 bp, 7 predicted proteins | sample wastewater_treat_8_FD_192418 | JGI IMG/M metagenome (GOLD analysis project Ga0255341, IMG submission 192418) | Wastewater microbial communities from Lulu Island WWTP, Vancouver, Canada - plant12 | ecosystem: Engineered > WWTP > Wastewater > Unclassified | place: Canada: Vancouver, British... | reverse complement strand
AGGACCGGGACGAAGCGATTTGTGGCGGGCGGGGCCGATACCACATGGGGACGGGGACGCGCTCAGCCGATTCGACGTTCTGTTCCCGCGCGAAAGTCGAGGGCCGTTTCAGACGGCCCACCGGTCGGCCATGCCTGGCCGTGGCGGCCGTGGCGTCCCCGGCTCGGCACGTTGGGCGATGCGGGATATCGGCCCGCCGACCGCAGCGGGCGGGACGTTGCGCTCGTCGCGGGCCCCAACCCTGGGGTCTGCCGGCGAAAGAGGTGCAACGGAGAAAACCACGCCGGGGTGCAGGGGCGCGGCGTCGGAATGGATCGCGGCCTCAGTCAGAGCCGCGGGACGCTGAGCGAAGGCGGAAAAGCTGGCGCAGACCGTTGCGTCTGTTCCCGTTGTCCTGCGCGCCGCGCCGCTCGTCCCTCTTCGGGTACTGCATGAGGTAGTAGTCCGGGTTCCCGAGAAAGGTCTCGAAATCGACACCGGCGTTTCGGAGTTCGTGCCCGAGGTATAACCCGGCGAAATACTCCAGTTCTTCATCCGACAAGCGCTGCGAAGACCGTTTATCCTGAGGACGCGCCATACGCCTCCTTCCGGCCTCTCGGCCTTCGTCCCGAACGGGCGCGAATATAGCACCCCGGTCCGTCGCCGACAATCCCCTTTCCCGCGGTGTGCCGGGCGTCCGCAAGTCCTGACGCCCCCGCGGGCGCCCGCCGCCGGCAACCGTCGCCCGGGCCCGCCGCGGTTGCCGAAGGAATCCTCCGAGGCTATACTCGACCCCGACACGAGACCGACCGCGGCACAACGGGTGGGTTTTCTCGCACGGGCCGCACGCGCCGAGGCGATGGATCTCCATGGCTTTTTCCGCACGACTGGTTCTTGCCGATCCTGACGGACGCATCCTCGATCACCCCTCCCTGGGGATGGCCGGGCGTTCGGGAACCGATGCGGTTCCCGTCCCCCCGGAAGACCTGCTGCGCATCCCCGAAGGCTCCAAGCTGTTCACCATGCCCGGCAGTTTCCCGGTCGCCTGGAATCCCCGACAGAAGGCTTTCCGGTCGGTGGCGCGGGTGCAGGTCGGCGGGCGGCGCTTCCCCTGCACCACCGTGGCGGCGTTTCTCCCCCCCGGATACACCCGCACACTGCTCCCGGCGGCCGCGTATGCCGCGCCCCAACCGCCGTTACCGCTCTGGTCGTACACCGCCGTGGGCTGGGACGGCGAAGCCTTCGTGGCGGCCGCCATCCGCACCGATCCCATGGACCATTCGTCCGCCAGACATTACGACGATCGCGAGCTGCTGCCCCGCATGAGGGCGCGGCTCAAGGGCCACGGGGACAATCCCATTCTCGCCCAGCTCGCGCGCTGCGCCACCGAGTACCATTGCTTGGCCGCCAAAAACCTCTTTCTCGGCCGCTGGGAGGCACCGCTTCCCGTGGCGAACCGCTGCAACTCCGCCTGCGTCGGCTGCCTGTCGTGGCAGCCGTCCACGGCCTGTGCGTCATCGCACGAGCGCATACGCTATACGCCCACCGCCGAGCAGGTGGTCGACGTAGCCCTGCCCTTTCTGTCCACGGTCCCGGAAGCCATCGTGAGCTTTGGCCAGGGGTGCGAGGGCGAACCGCTCCTCGTCGCCGATGTCATCGCGGAGGCCGTCCGCCGCATCCGGGCGAGTACCGACCGCGGGACGATCAACTGCAACACCAACGGCAGTCTCCCGCGACGGGTGCAACAGATCGCCGCGGCGGGTCTGGACAGCATCCGCGTCAGCCTGAACAGCGCCCTTGGCCCGACGTACACCTCCTACTATCTGCCCCGGTCCTATCGCTGGGAGGACGTGCGGGCGTCCATCCGGCTCGCCAAGGCGTCGGGGCTGTACACCACGCTGAACTATCTCGTCTTCCCCGGCGTCACCGACCGGGAGGAGGAACTGGAGGCCTTCCTGACTCTCATCCGCGACACCCGCGCCGATATGATCCAGATGCGAAACCTCAGCATCGATCCGGAGCTGTACCTGCGTACCGTGCCGCCGGCGCGCGGGAAGTGCGTCGGCATCCGGACCGTGCTCCGGACCATCCGCCGGGAATTCCCCGACATCGAGATCGGGTACTTCAACCGCCCCAAGGAGCTCTTCGGCGCCCGCCTCTGCGAGACGCTGGTCTTCTGAGATCACGGATTTCGCCGATGGTGTGACGGATACGGCTCCATTTATCCGCAGCTTACGCAGATTGCGCGGATTCATTCGGATCGGCCCCCCGCATGAAATCGGCCAACCTGCGTACTCTGCGGTTCAATAACAGTCCGCTGCCATCTGTGGTTGAGGCCATTTCCCCGCGGCGCTTGACCCACGCCTGCAATCCTCGTATACTCCCGCCCGGTTCCGACGGTACAACGGGATGGTCGCGTGACGCCGCGAGGACCAGCCGCCTCGCGGCGTTCGTGTTTTCCGGGAGGACAGCCGGCGATGCAGGGGCCCGGCAGGACGCCGAACCAGACACGCAAGGACATCCGCAACCTCGCCATCATCGCGCACGTGGACCACGGCAAGACCACCCTGGTCGACGCCATGCTGTGGCAGAGCGGCATCTTCCGCGCCAACGAGTACGTCGTCGAGCGGGTCATGGACTCCATCGACCTGGAGCGGGAGAAAGGCATCACCATCATGGCCAAGAACACCGCGGTGATGTACCGCGGCACCCGCATCAACATCGTGGACACGCCGGGTCACGCCGATTTCGGCGGCGAGGTGGAGCGGACGCTCACGATGGTCGACGGGGTCATGCTGCTGGTGGACGCCAGCGAAGGTCCCCTCCCCCAAACGCGCTTCGTGCTGCGCAAGGCGTTGGAGGCCGGTCTGCCCCCCATCGTGGTCATCAACAAGATCGACCGGACAGACGCGCGGATCCGCGAGGTCCTGGACGAGGTCTACGATCTCTTCATCGATCTGGACGCCACGGAGGGGCAGCTGGAGTTCCCGGTCTTTTACTGCAACGCGCGGAAGGGCCTCTGCCGGACGAGTCCCGAGGGCCCCGACGAGCCCCTGATCCCGCTCTTCGAGGCGATCCTCCGGACGATTCCCCCGCCGACCTACGATCCCTCGTGCCCGCTCCAGCTGTTGGTCACCTCGCTCGACTACGACGACTACGTGGGTCGCCTCCTCATCGGCCGTATCGTCAACGGCACCATCCGCAGATCGCAGGACGTCAGCCTCTGCCGTCTCGACGGCAACCAAGTGGCCGCCAAGGTCACCGGGCTCTACGGGTACCAGGGGCTGCGCCGGATCGAGATCGACGAGGCGGGCCCGGGCGACATCGTCGCCGTGGCCGGACTGGAGGCGGCCACCATCGGCGAAACCCTGGCCGACCGCGGGGACGCGCGGCCGCTCCCCCCCATCACGGTCGACGAGCCCACCATCGCTATGATGTTCTCCGTCAACAATTCTCCCATGGCGGGCCGGGACGGGGAGCACGTCACCTCCTCCAAGCTGAAGGACCGCCTCGCCCGCGAACTCCTCACCAATGTCTCCATCCGCATGGAGACCACCGGGTCCCCCGATACCTTCAAGGTGTCGGGCCGGGGGGAGCTGCAGCTGGCCATCCTGATCGAGATGATGCGACGGGAAGGGTACGAGATGTCGGTGGGGAAACCCGAGGTCGTGACCAAGGAGATCCACGGACAACGGCACGAACCCATGGAGATCCTGGTCATCGACTGCCCGGAGGAATTCATTGGCGTGGTCTCGCAGAAGGTGGGCGTCCGCCGGGGACGCATGACCCAGATGGTGAACCACGGCAGCGGCCGGGTGCGGCTGGAGTACCGGCTCCCCTCCCGCGGCCTCATCGGGTTCCGCACCGAATTCCTCACCGATACCCGCGGCACGGGTCTCATGAATCATCTGTTCGACGGATACGCCCCGTGGCAAGGCGACATCCCGCACCGCCCCACCGGGGCGCTCGTGGCGGATCGGCCCGGGCGCGCCACGGCGTACGCCATCGGCCATCTCCAGCCGCGCGGCGCGCTGTTCGTCGCGCCGGGGGACGAGGTGTACGAGGGGATGATCGTCGGCGGGAACTCCCGCGACAACGATATGGACGTCAACATCACCAAGGAGAAGAAGCTCACCAACATGCGCGCCTCCACCGACGAGGCGTCGGTGCAGCTGGTCCCGCCGCGCCTCATGAGCCTGGAGCAGTCCTTGGAGTTTCTGAAGGTGGACGAGCTGCTGGAGGTGACACCCAAGGCCTTCCGGTTGCGCAAGAAGATCCTCCCTGCCATCAAGCGGAAGGGCCGGCCCGCCTAGCCGGCCGATTTCGATTGCCGAGCGACGTTCTCACCGCGCAAGCCGACCGGGGCCGCCCCTCCGGACTGGGGAGTCGTCCGAAAACCGCACCGTTCCGTGAGCGCACCCTGAAGTGACTTGCGCGCGCCGCTGGGCCGCGGTAGCATGTAGCCGCCATGCGCGGTGAACCGCAACGAAGGAGCGACCATGGAGCGCGCGAATCTCGATTACGCCAATCTGCCGTTTGCGTACCAGAAAACGGATGCCAATATCCGGTACTGGTTCCGGAATGGAACATGGTCTGCGGGCGAACTGACCGCGGATGAGTACATTCCCCTGCACATGGCGGCCACCTGCCTCCATTACGGCCAGGAAGTCTTCGAAGGCCTCAAGGCGTACGAGCGACCGGATGGGCGCGTGCAGACGTTCCGCTTGATGGAGAACGCCAAGCGAATCCAGCGGTCGGCCCGCAAGCTCTTCATGCAGCCGGTCCCGGATGAGGTTTTCCGCGACGCGGTCCACCGGGTGGTCCGCGCCAACCGCCGGTTCGTGCCGCCGTACGGCAGCGGGGCCACCCTCTATATCCGGCCGCTCCTCCTCGGCGTCAGCCCCGAGGTGGGCGTGAAGCCGAGCCACGACTATCTCTTCCTGGTCCTCGTGACGCCGGTGGGACCGTACTACAAGGGCGGTCTGACGCCGGTGCGCCTCATCGTCGAGGAGCGGATCGATCGGGCGGCGCCGGGCGGGGTGGGCGACGCCAAGTGCGGCGGGAACTATGCGGCGGGAATGCGGGCGACCCTGCCGGTGAAAGACAAGGGCTACGCCGAGGTCCTCTATCTGGACTGCCGGGAGAAAAAATACCTGGACGAGTCCGGCTCCTCGAACTTCTACGCCATGATCGGGAAGACCTTCGCCACGCCGGCCAGCCCCTCCATCCTCCCCAGCATCACCAACCTGAGCGTCCAGCAGATCGCCAAGGACATGGACCTCACGGTGGAGCAGCGTCACGTCTCGGTGGACGAGCTTCCGACCTTCAACGAGGCGGGATGCCTCGGGACGGCCGCCGTGATCACCCCGGTCGAATCCATCACGTACCGCGGCAAGGACTATGTCTACGCGAAAGACGGCAAAGCCGGCCCGCTGACCTCGGAACTGTACAAGCGACTCACCGCCATCCAGTGGGGCGAGGCCCCGGACCCCTACGGCTGGACCGAGATCGTCCCCGAGAGTTGAGACCGCCCGGGATGACCGGAGTCCGGATATGTGTCCGCGGCGAGTGGAGTGTGCACCGGATAATCGGCGACGTTTTGGATGGGAATCTCGTCGGGGCCGTCCTTTCCCGATCATCGTGACGCCGTGGCGCGCACCGCTGGTCGAAGGGCGCCGCGGCTCAAAAACGGCCGCCTGAACTGACAAAATTTGCCCACGTGTTCGCCAATTTTAGCAACGTAATGACGCCCCACCGATCAGGCAAGCGTCCGCGACGAATGACGACAGCCGTCCCGCGTCCGACCGACGCATGGCACGCGGGAAACGTGGCCTCGCGATCACACAGATCGAGCCTGAGCCCGCCGAAAAATCGGTCACATCGAGGAGGGCAGAACGAACGACCGACGAGGATCACTCCAGATAGATATTCGCAGGCCAGTTAATATTTCTGAATAATTGCACGATTTGTTCTGTACGACTCCTCCGCTCGGCAGACCCCTTCGCCCGCATCCACCGCCGAAAATTGCTGCACCCAGGACCGGTTCTCGTCCGCGCGCGGAACACCCACACTCGATCCGAGAATTAGTTGTCCCGACCACTGTGCGTCGCGCAACTAAAGAGTTTCGTCGTGGGAGGGGATGGTCCTTAGATTGCATAATCTACGAAAGAGTCGGGATTCTAAGGACCTCGATCGTTATCCCGGTGCGAATCGCCAGCGGCAACAGGGCAGGAACCCGCTTCTGGCCCGGAGCCGGTGTCGTTCTCCTCCCCGAACTTGGGGATACTCTCTTTCCCTTCATATCGGAGCGGAGGCGCTCTGCACATGCCAAACGGGCGGACTGGAGAGGTTGCACTTCGCCTGCCGAGGGCCGTCCAGACGGGCCTCGCATCGACCGCGACCACAACTGCGGCGGCGTTGCCGCAGACGAGAGCGGAGTCCCGGTGGCTGCTGAAGTTCTGCGTCGCGTACGGCTTCATCATGCTGGTCTTTCTCAACTATGCCGCGGTGCTCCCGCTCGTCCAAAAAGAATGGGGGCTCAGCAACCAATCGGCGGGTCTGATCTTTTCGTCGTACCAGTTCGGGTACATTCTGTCGGCCACCTTGCTCACGTATCTCACCGATCAGTTTCGCGCCCGTACGATCTTCCTGTTTTCCGCGTCCTGGTCCGTGGTCGCGAACCTGCTCTTCGCCCTCTTTGCCGTTGATCAGACCTCGGCGGTCGTCTACCGGGCATTGGCCGGCCTGGGGATGGGCGGCACATACATGCCCGGCTTGAAACTGGTCGCGGACAGGTTCCCGAGCACGCAGCGGGGACGGGCGGTCGGTTATTTCACCAGCGCCTTCGTTTTCGGGGCGGCCGCCTCCACGCTCCTCAGTGGGATTGTAGGGAGCCTGGCCGGCTGGCGGTTCGCCATCGTCACGACCGCCGCGGGCACCTTGGTGGGCACCCTCTTCTGCCTCGCCTTGCTCCAGGACGATCGAGGCGTGAAGGCCGGGGACGCGGGCAAGCGCCTCCGCCTGGAAGTGCTCCGCAGCAAGCCCTCACTGCTCATGATCCTGGCGTACGCCGCGCACATGTGGGAGCAGTATGGAATGCGCGCATGGATGGCGGCGTTTCTCGCCATGAGTTTCCTGCAGGCCGGTTACGACCGGGGAAAAGCCGCGGGTCTCGGCGCGGGGTTGACGGCCGTCATCGTGGCCGCCGGCGGTTTCTCCACGTGCATCGCGGGTGTGCTTTCGGACCGCATCGGACGAGCGCGGACAGCCTCCGCCATCATGATCACCAGCGCGGCGTTTTCCCTGAGCTTCGGCTGGCTTCTCGGACTCTCCCCGATTCTCCTGGTGCTGATCGGCATCGCCTATAGCTTTTTCGTGGTCGCCGAGACCCCCGTGCTCTCCGCAGGATTGACGGAGCTCGCGCCGGCCAACGCCGTCGGGGCGGCCATGGGGTTCCAGACACTCGTTGGATTCGTTGCCGCAACCGCCTCCCCGACCGTGTTCGGATTGGTCCTGGACTGGACGAACCCGGGTCAGAGCGGGTCGCCGACAAACTGGGGCTGGGCTTTTCTGATCCTCGGGCTGGGCGCGCTGGTGGGACCGATAGCGCTCGCCGTCGTCCGGCGCTTACCGGAGAGCCATCGGATGGCCGCGGGAAAGGGGTAGGATCCTCCCCGCGTACTCGCCGACAAGTTGGAAAGGGGAACCCCATGTATCGCGCCGCCTGGATCTGCCTGCTGCTCCTCGTGCCCGGCCTGTGTCTGGGGGCCAGGAACCGGGACGACGATCGAGTGTATCAGGTTGGGATGATGATCACGGACGACACCTACCTCGCGCCCGTGGAAGGGTTCAAGGAGGGCATGAAAGCCCTCGGTTACGTGGAGGGAAAGCACATCGCGTATCGCATTCGCAACGCGAAGCTCGACCGGGAACTGCTGCGTCGATTTGCTGGGGAGTTTGTCCAAGAAAAGGTGGACCTGATCTTTACGGCGACATATCTCGGGGCCTCGATGGCCAAGGAGGCCACGGCGGCTGCGGGTATCCCGGTGGTGTTCGGTCCAGCCGGCGACCCGGTGGAAACGGGTCTGGTCCAGAGCATCGCGGCGTCCGGGAACAACCTGACCGGCGTGAGCACGCTGAGCCTGGAGCTTACCGCGAAGCGCCTGGAGATGCTCACGCGTCTGGCGCCCAAGGCCGGTCGCGTAGCCATGGTCTTCAATCCCGAGGATCGGTTCTCGCAGGATGTCGTCAAGCAAACCGTCCGTGCGGCCCAGAAGCTTCAGCTGTCCCTCGTCGAATGCCACGGCCGCACCGCGGCCGAGATGGGGCGGAACCTCGAATCGCTTCTGCCCGGCCGGGCCGATGCCGTCTTCGCCATCCCCGACGTGCTGGTGAATAACCAGGTGGAGTCGCTCTCGGCTATCGCCCGCAGCCGACGCACCCCGTACGTCGTGCACATCCGCACCCTGGCGGAGCGGGGGGCGCTCGCGAGCTACGGGATCAACACCTACCAGATCGGCCGTCAAGCAGCCCGGCTCGCCGACAAGATCCTGAATGGGACACGACCGTCCGAAATCCCGATCGAGACTCCGCGGAAACTGGAGCTCGTGATCAACGTGCGCGTGGCGAACGAGATCGGCCTGACGGTGCCCTACGAACTGCTGCGAGAGGCTGATGCCATCCTCCGATAGCGTCGGTACCGACAATCCTCGGTCGCGGATCTGGTCCCCCTTGATCCGACCGTGGTGGCAGCGGATCGCCTTCCGGCTGATCTTACTGTTATTGGCGGTGTCCATCGTGCCCCCGCTCACGCTGGGGATTCTAGCCATGCGCTCGGCGCGAGTGGCGCAGGAGCGCGAGGTCTGGGAGGGAAACACCGCGCTCGCTCGGTGGGGCGTGGACAAGGTGCAGTCCTACCTGGCCAACATCGAGGAGGATATGCACCTCATCATCGAGGTCGGCAATCTCCAGACCATGGACCCGGTCAAAGCCAAGCCTCTCCTGCTGTTCTTCTTGGCCTTCGCGGAGGACATCAAAGAGCTAAGCCTCTTGGACGCCACGGGCAGGGAACGGGTGAAGGTCGCCGAGGGCAAGCTGATCACGGCCGATGATCTCACGCGTCGAGTCGACACGCCGACGCTCCAGATCCCCCTGGGAGGCGAGACGTACGTCGGGCCGGTCCGGACCTCGGAGTTCTCCGAGCCGTTCGTGAGCATCTTGGTGCCGATCCGCAACCTGGCGGAAGACAAGATCGTCGGCGCCCTGGCGGCCGAGGTGAATCTGAAGCGGCTCTGGGACGACATGCTCTCGTTCAAGGTCGGCACGAGCGGGTACCTGTACCTCGTGAACGAGGCCGGTCAACCGCTGGCGCATCCGGATTTCAGCTTGGTGCTGTCGCACAAGGATCTCCGCAGCGCGGGCGCGGTGCGGCGGTTCCTCGCTGGCGAGGACGACCCGGCGCCCCGAGCCAATCTCGAATATCCCAACTATCAAGGCATCGAGGTCATCGGGCTCCACGCCCGCATCCCCAAGCTGGGCTGGGCGGTCGTTGTCGAGCAGCCGTCGGCCGAGGCTTTCGCCAACGTCAATCGCATGAAGATCGAGATGTGGCTTGTCCTCGTCAACGCGGTGATCGTCACGCTGGTGGTGACACTGCTCTGTGCGCGCGCCTTCACCGCGCCGCTTGCCCAGCTCGCGGAAGGCGCCCGCCGCTTTGGGGCGGGCGAGTACGCGCACCGGATCCCCATCCGCACCCGGGACGAGATCGCCGAAGTGGCCGACGGTTTCAACGCCATGGCGGACCGGGTGCAAGAGAGCTTCCAGCATTTGCGGATCCTCTTGGAGACGAGCGCGATGACGTCGGCGTCCCTACAGCTCGATGAAGTCCTCACGGCAGCCCTGCATCAGATGGACCACCTGGCGGGCTGGCCCCACTCCGGGGTCGCCCTGCTCGACGCCCCGCCCGACGGCCGCCCCCACCTGACCGCGACGATCCGCACGTTGAAGGCGCCCCGGGAAGGGTACGCCCTCGATGTCACGCCGCAACCATTTCCGAACCTGTGGCGGGCGCTCACGCAGGACCAGGCCGTTGCCATGGGAGACTTTGCCGCGGTCGCAGGCTCCGGCGAACGCACGCTGTGGGATGCGGCGAATCTCCAGGCGATGGTCGTGGCACCGCTGCTGTCGAAGGGTGTGCCCCTGGGCGCTCTCTGGATCGGACGAACGGTCCCGGGTCCCCTCAGCGAGAGCGAAGTCCTGCTGGCGCAGACCATGGCCAACCACGTCGCCATCGCCATCGAGAACGCGCGGCTGCACGGAGCGGCCGTGAGACGGGGTGAGCAGCTGGAGGCGCTCCTCCGGGCCTCGCGTACGGTCATGGCCGGTCTGGATCTCCGGGAGATCCTTGACCGCATCCTCGACGAGGCCGCTCGGATCAGCGGCGCCCCGCACGTCAAGGTGCTCCTCCTGGACAAGGAAAGCGGGCAGCTTCGTGTCGGCGCGCTCAAGGGTTCGGCCATGCCCCCCGATTTTACGTTCCCCGTGGGTCTCGGTTCCTCGGGCATCGTGGCACAGACGGGGGAGCCGCTGTTCATGCCCGACGCTCCGAACGATCCTCGGAGCATTTTCGGAGAGCGAGACCGACACCTCGGGATCATCACCTACCTCGGCTTGCCCATCAAGAGGGGGGACGATGTGCTGGGCGTGCTCACGTTCAACACGACCGTGCCCCGCCGATACACTCCGGACGAGATCGCCTACCTGGCCTCGTTCGCCGACCAGGCCGCCGTCGCCATCGAGAATGCGCGGCTCTACGACGCGCTGCGCCGGACCTCGGCGGAACTCGAATCCCGGGTGGAAGAGAGAACGCGAGAGTTGCAGGAAGCGCACGAGGAGCTGGTTCGCGCGGAACGCCTGGCGCTCATCGGGCAGCTGGCCGGCGGCGTCGGGCACGATCTGCGCAATCCCCTGGGCGGGATCGGGAACGCCGTGTATTACCTCCGGATGCGTCTCGGCGACGGGACGGATCCGAAGATTCAGAAACATCTCGGGATCCTGGACACCGAGGTACGACGGGCGAACAAGATCGTCACGGACCTGCTGGATTTCTCGCGCGTCAAGGAGCCCAGCCGCACGCCGGCGCAGCTCAACGCCGTGATCAGGGATGCCCTGGGGCGGCAACAGGAGACCCCGACCATCTCCATCGACTGCCGGCTTGCCGAGGGGCTACCCCCCGTTCTGGTGGATGCCGATCAGGTCGGCCAGGTCTTCCTGAATCTGATCCTCAACGCCATCGAGGCGATGCCCAACGGCGGAACCCTGACCGTCCAGACGGAAGCCACGCCCGAGGCGGTCGTGGCTCGAGTCATCGACAGCGGCGTCGGCATTGGGTCGGAGAACCTCGAGAAAATCTTCCAACCCCTTTTCACCACCAAGACAAAAGGGATCGGGCTCGGCCTGGCCGTCTCGCGGCGACTGATCGAGGCCAACGGCGGCAGGTTGACGGCGACGAGCCGGCCAGGACAGGGCTCCACCTTCACCGTGACCTTCCCGCGCGCGGAAGGCACATCGGGTGGCCGGAGCTGACACCATGCGTATCCTCATCGTGGACGATGATTCGGGCATGGCCGAGACCTTCGGTGACATCTTGGAAGCCAAGGGCCATCGGGTGCGGATTGCCTCCAGCGGGCCGGAGGCTCTCGCGTACATCGCCGAGGAGTCTTTCGACGTCACGTTCCTGGATATCAAGATGGCGGGGATGAACGGAGTCGAGGTGCTCCAGCGGATCAGACAGGTGCGGCCCGAAGCCCTGGTTGTCATGATGACGGCGTACGCCCTCCCCGACCTCGTCGCGCAAGCCGAGCGGGAAGGGGCGGTGGCGGTTCTGGCGAAGCCGCTGCCCCTGGACCGGGTGATCCGATTCCTGACGGACCTCCTCCCGCGGCGACCGGTGCTCGTCGTGGAGGACGACCCGTCCTTCGGCCAGACCCTCCAGGACATCCTGGAAAGATCCGGCTACAGCGTGGCCCACACGGACGGCACGCTGGACGTGCCTTCCGTGTTGCAGCAGGCCCAACCGGACGTGGTGCTCCTGGACCTCAAATTGCCCGGTCATAACGGCTGCGAGGTGCTCCGCGAGATCCGCTCGCGGGACGCGGACGTACCCGTATTCCTCATGACG
>Ga0255341_1005675_pt1 | contig 12158 bp, 8 predicted proteins | sample wastewater_treat_8_FD_192418 | JGI IMG/M metagenome (GOLD analysis project Ga0255341, IMG submission 192418) | Wastewater microbial communities from Lulu Island WWTP, Vancouver, Canada - plant12 | ecosystem: Engineered > WWTP > Wastewater > Unclassified | place: Canada: Vancouver, British... | reverse complement strand
TTCCATGGCCCGAAACCGCTCCAGAACGGTCACAAATGCGCCGGGGTCATAATTTGCGCGGGAAGAATAGTCAAAGGCCAGTTCATCCGCCCTGTTTTCCCAGCTCCTGCTATACCCTTGCGCAACAATCATGGCAGCGAGATTGGTAACAATCCTACTGAAATCACCAATCATATCTCCCCCCAACGAGGCTACCGGGGGAATGCCCGCGACCATTGCCGCAATGTCTACCAATGTCAGAACGTTTTGCATTTTCTGCGCGCTGTAGTAAGAACGCACCGAATGCCGCTCACACACATGCCCGATTTCGTGTGCCAATACTGCGGCAAGTTCATCCTTGCTTTCCAGTTGGTCGAGCAGACCGACCGTGATATAGACAAACCCTCCGGGCCCGGCGAATGCGTTGACTTCGCTGGTGTTAAGCACCGTAAAGACGAAGTGCAAATCGGGACGGGTGCAAACGGTCACCAGTTGATTCCCGACGGCCGCAACCCGCTCAGTCAAATGCTCGTCTTTAATGACGGGATATTGCGACTTCACGACGGCATCGACGTAGTTGCCAAATTTTATCTCTTCTTTCTCGGATAGATACGGAAGTTGTTTTCCTCCATCAGGTTTTGCCGGTCGGGAAGCGCATGCAGCTGTACACAGGAGTAGGCAGAGCATTAGAAACTTCTGGGCAAATACGGGATTCTTTCCGAAGTTCATCATAACCTTGATCCCTCCGATTAAGGTGCCATCTGTTGCCTGCCATTATTACCGACTTGGGCTTGCCAACTCCGTACTCATAGTATTAACCTATTTTCAAAAAAAAATAAAGCAAATCAAAATTCATCTAATCGTCTTGACGAATACCCGTAACCGCAAATATAATAGATACCGGCAGTTCAGATTTCCATGGGACCGTGTCGGAGGATCATGGTCGCGCATAAAAAACGACGGCGGATCAGGTGCAGGCCAACGCAGAATGGTTCCCTGTAAGATATTCGCAAAAATGCGATAAGCAGGGTAAAATAGCATGTGGAATATCCTTACTGTTTAAATGACACCGTAAAAGGGAAGGGCGGGAAGATCGTGAATACCGGCAAGCTGTACGGATGGACAGGAAAATTGTTAGAAGTGAATCTTTCGGATAGGACCGCTGTCGATAGAGATACCACCGGTTATACAAGTAAATTCATCGGGGGTAAGGGAATAGGAGGTAAGCTTTACTGGGATGATTTCACCGATAAAAGGAATGCGTTTCATGAAGACAGCCCGTTTATATTGATGTCCGGACCGTTTGCTGCCACGCCCGCCCCCAGCGGATCGCGCTGGCTGATCTGCGGGAAATCCCCTTCCCTCTATCCTGAGTGCTTCGCAAGTGCCAACCTGGGAGGAAGTTTTGGCGCTCAGATGAAAAAGGCGGGATATGATGGTTTGATCATCAAGGGAAAAGCATGCGATAAAATCTATCTCCTCATTACTGATGGCAAACTTGAATTCAGGCGCGCTTCTCATCTCGGCGGGTTACCGGTTTCAGCAACCATGCAGGCTATCCAAAATGAAGCGGGGAGAAAGATCGTGATTGTTGCCACCGGAGTCGGCGGAGAAAATCGCGTGCGTTTCGCAACCGTTGCAACCGACGTCGGCGGCAGTGGTTCCGTGGGATTTGGCGCCGTGATGGGTTCTAAAAATCTAAAGGCGATAGCAGTCCGTGGAACGGGAGTTATTCCGGTTGCACATCCCGATGGCATCAGGTCGATCAGACAGGACATAAAAAGAATGACCGGTGAAGGTTATTTTAATCTCTATGGTTCACCGGCGCCGCTTGCCGAGGCCGAGGTTATAAAGAAGATCCAATGTCGCGGATGTTCCCAGGGATGCTGGAGGTCCCTTTACAGAGCAGTTTCAGGTGAGGAAGGAATTCGCAAGTGTCAATCGAGCTTCTTCTACTCCCAGTGGGACAGACGGGCACATGGCGAACTCACTCAAGCGACCTTCCTTGCCACCTCCTTTGCCAATGAATATTCCCTGTGCACCATGGAACTCCCGGGCATACTTATCTGGTTGGAGCAATGCATCGAGAACGGCATTATTTCCGAAAAGGAAACGGAATTGCCCATGAGCGCCGCAGGCAGCAGTGAATTTATCCGGCTCTTTATTGAAAAGATAGCAAAACGTGAGGGGTTTGGCGGGGTGCTGGCCGAAGGGGTGATGAGGGCAGCAGACATGCTGGGTAGTGATGCCAAAGCACTGGCCCTCGGTCACTTTACCCAAACCGGGCGAGGAATCGCCTACGGGCCGAAGGTATTCTCTCCGTCCGCACTTATTTACGCCACAGAGCCGCGGCCGTCTGTCACCGAATTGCATGAAGTGTGCGAACCCCTTACCAAGTGGGCGCTGTGGTACACTACCGGGGGATCTTTTTCATATCTCTCAACCCAGGTCTTAAGAAAAATAGCCCAGCGGTTCTGGGGAAGCGAGGAAGCGGCCGACTTTTCGGGCACGGATGGTAAGGCGCTTGCGGCAATTAAGATACAAAACCGCCAGCATCTCAAAGATTCGCTCATTCTGTGCGACTTTGCCTTCCCGATCATGGATGATACAAGTTCAGCAGATCATGTGGGCGATGCGGGATTGGAAGGCCGCCTCTTTTTCGCAGTGACCGGCATGGAGATTGATGAGGAAGATCTGAATACCACCGGAGAGAGAATTTTTAATCTCCTGCGTGCCATTTATCTGCGAGAGGGAAGGCGGGGGAAAGCTGATGATTATTTGCCCGAAAGCCAGTTTGAAGAAAAAGATGAGCCCGTGTTTGATGTATTTGGCATGTTTAATCCAGATCTTTACCTGCCCGGGAAGGCCGACGCGATACTCTCTAGAAAGGGTAAGGCCCTTTCCCGGAGCGATTTTGAACAAATGCTGGACGAATACTACTGTCTTCGCGGATGGGATCCGGCAACAGGTTTGTTTACCAGAAAAAGGCTCATTGATCTGGGACTACAGGACCTTATTCAAGCATTGAAGGGAAAAGTTATCTGAACGAAAAACAGTAAGTGATTGCTTGCCCAGGTATCGTAGTGTCTGCAACCAATAGAAACCGGGAGGTTGCTGTGAGAAAAACCGTATTATTTTATACGCTTTCAATGGTGCTGATGTGCAACAGTGCATATCCAGGGGGCCCGGCGCAAAAACCGGCGGTTGATAAAAAAGATGAAGCAAAGCAGATGGTGATTAAAGGAACTCAATCGTTCAGTGCTCAGCGCTATGATGAAGCAATCACATGGTATAAGCAGGCTATCGCATTAGACCCCGATTCCGTAGATGCGAACTATAATCTTGGGGTGGCTTTCGGAAATAAGGGCTTGCTTGATGAATCCATGGCCGCCTATAACCGGGTTATCGTCATTAACCCTCTTCACGCACAGGCACACAACAACTTGGGAAGCGCCTTTGAGAAAAAGGGAATGGCAGATAAGGCACACTTCGAATACGAAAAGGCTGTGTCGGCCGATCCCGATTTGGCTCCCGCCCTTTACAATCTCGGCAAGTCTTTTCTGTCTCGAGACGATAAAAATCAGGCGGCCGATTATTTATATAAAGCCGGGATGCTTTTTCATAGAAGCGGCGATAAAAAATGGGCCCAAAAATCATGCGATCTGTTGACGCAGACAAATTCACCGACGCTTGAAACCAAGTTGTATGAGATGGTATATGCGGTTGCAAATGGACACGATAAGGAATTAATCAGCAAATAACATCATTTATCGTGCCGCTCAAAATTAACCATGCGACCGCTTTTTGTCATTCCCGCAAAAACGGGAATCAATAAAAAATAAAAAGCGAATCCCGCGATTAAGTCGGTCAATGATATAATAACGGATAATTCATTAGCGATTCCATTTTATTCTTGCATTACCGACGGGAAGATAAGAAAATAAAAAGCGAAGCACGATAACCAAAAAGGAGGGGGGCAAAATGGTGATCGATACTTCGCTTCTTACTACATGTGCGGTTTTTAGTAAGGTAAACGAGACATTGGGAAAATAGTTTTAAATTTTTTCTGTACACCCAAAAATTTTTAAGCCGCGCGAGGGAGAGTTCACATTGGTTTTCAATAAGGGTGTGCCGGACAATTTGCCTTCTATCACGAAGACAAAAAGAGGAACGCTGTCGATACATCGTTCCTCTTTTGTCTTGGAGGGTAAGGAATGAAAAGCCATTTCTTGCTTAGTTGATTATTTAAACGTAAGCGAGAAAAAAAGGTTTCGGTCTGTCAGAAAAAAAGCGGAACGAAGTTTCCGTCGTTCCGCCAGCCGGGAGGTGTTAAGATCTCCAGTTTTTGGTAATTCCTGAACAAGTTAATCGTGCTGTTTCTTCTTGGATGGTCAAAACAGGCTGCTTAGAAATCTATCCTCCATTTGACTCCCCCATCAGGGTAATCACCATGTCCGGAGATGAAGAACTTGCCCGGGGAACGAACATTGATATAACTACAATGCATACTAATTGTTTTCGATCTCACCATGTGCTATATTTTTTAAGTATGGAACGCTATTAAGGAAACCGCTCATGCTTGTACGATTCGGCATATCACTTGATAAGGAGCTGCTCAGGAAATTTGATCAGCTTATCCGGGGCAAACAATATTCAAATCGCTCTGAAGCACTTAGAGATTTGATTCGTGAGAGCCTGGTAAAAAAAGAGTGGGAAAGTAACCGGGAGGTTTTCGGCGCTATTACATTTGTATATAACCATCACCAGCGGAAACTTGTCGGCAAACTCATGGACATCCAGCATCAATACCACGACTGCATTATTTCCACTCAGCATATTCATCTGGATGGAAGCAACTGCCTGGAAATCGTTGCGGTCAAGGGGTGCTCAAAGGAGGTAGAGGACTTGTTCTGGAAAATCAAATCGGCCAAGGGGGTCAAGCATGGAGGAGTTGCACTGACCTCTACCGGCAAGGAACTCATGTAGTGCTATTATTTTTTAAAACTGCGTAGCACGAATGTTAAAACAGTAGCATTGGGTCTCAACGTCCGGGCAGTATCGATGGCCTGTCCACTGCCCGCCAATAATCATAAGCACACTGGAGTTGACATTCATTCATCATGAGCGAGCTTGAACGCCTTAATGGTACCTCTAAAAATCAACTATATGGATTCCACGATCAAATTGGGGAATGACAAGAAAATGAATAATTAGATTAGAGGTTACCTTAAGCAATACAAGCGGCACCTATGACCCGGCAGGCAATAAAAAAGGTTTTTTTAAGTTGAAAGGATTTATATAGATCATGACTCAAAAATTTGCCATGTTTCCATTCAGCGCACTGGTTGGCCAGGAATTGATGAAGAAAGCTTTGCTCGTCAATGCAGTTGATCCGGGCATCGGCGGCCTGCTTATCAAGGGCGACAAGGGAACCGGTAAATCAACCGCGGCGCGCTCACTGGCGGAACTGCTGCCGTCCATAAAAGTAGTGCAGGACTGTCCCTTCAGCTGTCATCCGGTAAACCGGAAACTCATGTGCTCCGCCTGTCAGCAGCGCGTCGAGCGCGGCGATGCCCTGCCGTCGACCGAGCGAAAAATGGAAGTGATTGACATGCCGCTTTCCGCCACTGAGGACATGGTGGTGGGCACGCTGGACATCAAGCGGGTGCTTAAGGATGGTGAAAAAGCCTTTGAGCCGGGAATCCTTGCCCGGGCCAACCGGAACATACTGTACATTGATGAAGTGAACCTGCTTGATGATCATCTGGTAAACATCCTGCTGGATGCGGCCGCGATGGGAGTTAATGTGGTAGAGCGGGAAGGAGTCTCTCTGTATCATCCAGCCCGGTTTATCCTGGTGGGAACCATGAACCCGGAGGAAGGGGAGCTGCGGCCGCAGATCCTGGATCGGTTTGCGCTGGCGCTTGAAGTGCGTGCGCTTGCCGCTAAAGAGGATCGGCTGCGAGTTATGCAGTATCGAATGGTATTTGATGAAGACCCCTGGCGCTTCGAAGAACAGTTTGCCGCTCAACAGGATCTCCTGGGCCGGGAAATTCGCCACGCCCAGGAATTGCTCTACCAGGTAGAAATCCCCCCCCCATTGCTCGAACAAATCGTGCACCTTACCACCACGCTGGGAATTAAAACCCACCGCGCGGATATTGCCCTGGAGAAGACTGCGCGCGCTCTCGCCGCGCTAGACGGCAGAACTGCGGTGGCGGAATCGGATATTGAGGAGGCGGCATTGCTGGCACTGCAGCACCGAATGCGGCAGTCACCCTTTGAAAAGGAGAAAACTCTGTCGCCGGATATGATTGCGCAGATAATGCATACCAAGCAGGAAGAGGAAATAAGCGACTTCGACCTGACGGGAGACATAAAAAAAAACTTCCTTAATCATGGTATCACGAGCCCGGCGCGGGGCAATGATACCGCTAAAACCGCGCAGCCGCGCGGACTTTATATTCGTGCGCGGCAGTGCATCGCGGGGCGGGATATCGCCCTTGACGCAACCATCCGCAAGACAATCCGGGAAACCGGAACCCTCCAGGAGCTGACCGACCATTTGATGGAAAAAGTGCGCATCGGCAAGGGTGAAGGGTTATATATTGTCGCGCTTGATTCTTCATCTTCCATGCGGCTGGAGCGAAAAATCCGTCTGGCAAAGACTCTTTCCTGGCTGGTGCTCAGGCAGTCATACGCGAAACGCAGCCAGGTCGCGCTTATCGCCTTTCGCAATCAAGAGGCAAGCATTATCGTCGAACCCACGGCGGATATCCTGCGCCTTCAGAATGCGCTGGAAAATCTTCCCACCGGCGGAAAAACCCCGCTCACGCCGGCTCTTGCCGCCGCGTTTGAACTGGCCGCGCAGCATCAGAATGCTGCGGTCACAATTATTGTAATTTCAGACGGGCGCGGCAATGTTTTTATTAACGGCAGCCTTGATGAGGATATTGCGTATCTGTCCGCCCGCATTCCCGGCCGCGTTACCCTGACCTTTGTCTACACCGAAAATAAAAATCGCAGCGTAGGCGCGCTCGAGGACCTGGCCCGGACTTTTCAGGCACCGCTTTTCTATCTTGAGGATGTGCTGTGAAAAACATTCTGGCCTTAACCACCATGAGCAATACCGCTGCCCTGCGGGAATCGTTGGACGCGGTCAGACACGAGTACGGCGCCATTGCCATATTGAAAAAAATCTACTTTACCGATTACGAAGACCCGGATATTTCACTGGCACCGCTGCAGACGTCCCTGCAGTGGGCGGACATCGTGCTGATTGATATCCGCTCGGATATCCGCATTGCCCGGGAACTACCGTGTGAGATAGCGCGGCTTAATGGCAAGACTATTGTGGTGCTGGTCGGCGCCAATCAGCAAATACTGGCGCTTACCCGGATGGGTTCCTTTTCGTCGGCACGGATGTTCAAGCCCGGCGCTGACCGGGAATTCAATGTGCACAGCTATATCAAGGCAAAGAAATTTTCCGAGCTGACGAAAAAGGCCGGAAAATTGTTGCCGTTCGGCGTGTTGAAGCACATGCGCAATTGGATTCTGGCCCAGCAGTATTATCAGGAAGGCGATGCCGAGAATCTCAAAAACCTGCTGCTCTTTTTACTCAAGGAGTATGGAAACATAAATCAGATAAAAAAGGTCCCTCCGCCCAAACCGGCGCCGGGATGTGGATTATACCTGCCGGGCGCGGGATGCTGCGAAAATCTTGACGAATACAAACAGCAGGCCCGATTCGATGAAACCAAGCCGACCGTGGGGATATTGTTCTACAGCGGTATGCATTTTAACGACACCAGACCGGTGGTAGACGCGATCAACCAATGCCTGCAGGGAAAAACCAACACTATTAACGTTTTTTCCAGTGTTGAGCATAATCTCAAGGCGATCAAACACTATTTCACCGGTATTGACCTGTTTTTAAACCTGCAGTATTTCAGACTGCACGGCGGCCCCTATGGCGGCGAGCCTGAGCCCACCTATGAGCTGCTGCAGCAGCTGGATGTTCCCTGCATGATCGGACTCAGAGCATTTGAAACCGAACTATCGCACTGGGAGCAGTCCGCACAGGGCCTGCAGCCCATGGAAACGATTCTCGGCGTGGTGCTTCCCGAGCTTGACGGGTTGGTGGAGCCACTATTTATTGCGGGAATGAAAAGCCATGCCGACGAACTGCTGGGAACGGTCAAGGACGTGGAGGTGCTGCCTGAACGGATTGAAAAGCTTTGCAAGCGCCTGCTCAACTGGCTTGCCCTCAGGCGAAAGCCCAACCGGGAAAAACGCGTTGCCCTCATCACCTATAACTACCCGCCCGGAGAGGACGGCGTCGGCAGTGCCGGGTATCTTGATGTCATGGAGAGCCTCAAACTATTTTTGCATGAACTTAAACAGAACGGCTACGCGGCAATTATGCCTGAGGGCAGTTTTCGTGAATTTTTTCTCTCGTCCGGCCTGGTCAACAGTCCGCAATTCATTCAGCAACAGGGCATCACCGTCCCGTGCCGTGATTATGTGCGGTGGTTTGGAGAGCTGCCGGAACAGGTCCGACGGGAAGTTATTGCGCACTGGGGGGAGCCGCCGGGCGCCATTATGGCTGAAGCCGGCGGGATCATCCTTCCCGGTGTAATGCTGGGCAATATTTTTCTGGGCGTTCAGCCCGGCCGGGGTGCACACGAAGACCCGGATAAGGCATACCACGATAAGGAGCTGCCGCCCCATCACCAGTATCTCGCCTTTTACTGGTATCTGCAGAAGGTTTTTCAGCCTGACGCAATAGTTCATTTCGGTATGCACGGTACCCTTGAATTTACCAAGGGCAAAGAGATTGCGCTCTCAGCTGCATGCTATCCGGACATACTGATTGGCGACATACCGCATATCTATTACTATTGGATCGGCAATACCTCGGAAGCGACCATTGCCAAACGCCGCTCCTACGCGCTCTGTATTTCTCACGCCTCTCCGCCGATGAAGCCCTCGGGGCTGTATGAGCGCTATGTCATCCTGGAGGATCTGCTCAGGGAATACCAAGATACGGCTGCCAAAGAGGTTCAGGAATTGATAAAAAAAACGGCTGATGAGCTATACCTTTCAGGTGACATATCGCAGATTGGAAAAGAGCTTGACCGGATGAAGCGCAGGTTGATCCCAAGCGGACTGCACATGCTGGATAAAACCTTTACCGGTGAGGAGGTTATTGATTATCTTCTGAGTGTATTGCGCATCGAGCGTGAATATCCGTCATTGCACGGTATGATTGCCCGAGAGCATAAACTCAATGCGGAAGATGCCTCAGCATCAGACAGGATTGAAGGCCTAGCGCGGCAAATCCTTGCAACCATACTTGAGGGCGGGGCCCCAGCATGGTTGCCGGACGGATATCCGGTGTTTGTGAAAAAAATTGCCGACCAGGTTTCCTGTTTTCCGGAAAGCAGGTGCCTGCTGAACGCCCTTGAGGGGAAGTACATATTGCCGGCCCGGGGCGGAGATCCGATACGGGACCCGGACGTGTACCCATCGGGCAGAGGCATGTATGCCTTTGACCCGCGGGGGGTTCCGACGATTGCGGCAGAGACGCGCGGCAAGCGGGCGGCCGAGTTGCTCATAGCCAGCTATGTCAAAGCACATAACACCATGCCTGAGACCATCGGCATGGTGCTCTGGGGATTTGAGACCATGAAGACCGGCGGCGACACCATAGCAGCCATTCTTTTCCTGCTCGGAGTGAGAATAAAGCACTCCCGGAACGCATGGTTTAAGGAGCTTGAACTGATTCCCCTGGTCGAACTGAACCGCCCCCGGATTGATGTGGTAATTACCATCTGCGGTATTTTTCGAGATACTTTCGGCACCCATATTGATTTGCTCAACCGGGCCTTTGAGATGGCGGCCGGCTGTGATGAGTCCGGGGAACACAATTTTGTCAAAAAGCACTGGCAGGAGCAGCGCGAAACCTTGCAGGAGTTTGCGCTGGCGCGGATTTTCGGCCCGTCACCGACAGAATATGCCACGTCCATGCGCACGCTGGTCGAAACCGGCTCTTGGCAGCGTGAAGAGGATCTGGTCAAGCAGTATGATGACAGCATGAGCTACGCCTATTTCAGGGGCAAAGTACAGAAGCATGTACAGGCGTTTGCTCAGGCCGCGCAGTCGGTTGACCTGGTAACCCAGGAGCGGGATAACAACGAATATGAGGTGACGGATCTTGATCATTATTATGAATTCCTGGGGGGCCTGGCGCGGACGGTGCAACACAAAAAGGGGGGACGGGCAGATGTGCTGGTGGTTGATTCCACGGAAGAAGCGGTCGCGGTTGAAGACCTGAAAATAACCGTCGAGCGGGCAACCCGCACCAGGATGTTGAATCCGGTTTGGATTGATGGCATGCTGCGGCATGATTTCCACGGTGTTAAAAAAATAAAAGACCGGGTTGAACATCTCCTGGGTTTTGCCGCAACAACCGGCAGCGTGGAAAACTGGGTGTTTGACCGAGTGGCGGACCGGCTGGTCTTTGATGAAGAGATGCGCAAACGGTTACAGGCGAACAATCCGTATGCGGCGGTCAAAATCTGCGAATCCCTCATTGAATGCGAGCGCAGAGGTTACTGGACATCCGACCCCGAACGGCTCAGCAACCTGCGCGATATTTTTCTGAATATGGAAGCTGAAATTGAATAACGACCATGACCGTCAATGCCACAAACGACAAAAAAATCAGTACGCGCATTTTCCGACTGTCGATATCGCCTGAGGCAAAAGGCTCATAATCATTTATTGGAAGAAGTTTATCTGCACGAGGTGGGTGCTATTGACTCCATGATTGATATTGTAGGGGCGGCCATTTGCACAATTATTCAAAATGTACGGCAAAGGTTGTTATAAAAATGACACGGATCCTCAGCAGGATGCAAAGACCTGAGATGATATTGAATATGCGAAATCCACCCCCCAAAATTACCCACGGCAAAAAAGGCCATCACGGGGATGGCCGGTATTTCTGGTACGCCTGGCCCGATTCGAACGGGCGACCTACGGATTAGAAGTCCTGCTACATGCCTTTCCTTAACTGCCTGCCATTATTAACATATCAGAATGACCAATGTTTTCCTTGTGTAAACAGTAGAGAGAATGAAGCGAATATAAGCTGTGGAAGTAATATATGGACTCTAAATGGACACAGCGTCTGTGTATCCCAACTTTTTCTAAGGAAATGGAACTGGTTTAACTGGACGACCATATTGATCCATACCAACACCTGGTCCGTATTCATTTGGTTTTACGTCAAGCAAAGGATCCGTATGACCTTGTTCCGTCTGCCACTTAAAAGGCCGACCAGTTGCATCTGCATTAATGCCAGGACCATAGACATCCTTTTTATAAGGTTGAGAAAACGTGTCCCGATTGTCCCAAGAAGATGAAGATCCACAATCAGATTCTCTGTCTTGTTCTTCTCCACTATTACACATAGCAGTTGAACAACATATTACTGTGAAGGATACAAAAAATATTATTATCAGCTTCTTCATTTTGTATCTCCTCTAAAAAAGTATATTGCCTGTTAAATTCTTATCGGCATCTATAATTGTCCTTTTAGCCTTGCTGATGCATTGAATTGGCGCAGGAACTGAGGTTATTAAAACCAACCTTCATCTTACTTGTTATCTTTGCTATTACGAAATAGAATTCAAAAAACACCACTTGACAAGTGTCTAACTGATACTCAAAAGCTGTTGAACAATTTTCAATAAATACTTGCTTTTATAAGGCTTTGACATTAAGACTGGGAATAAACCATTTTTAAACAATTCAATCACTTTAGAAGTAATATTTCCCGAAACTACTATTATGGGAATATCAATATTGTGTTTGCGTATTTCCATTATCATTTCAATACCATTCATCCATCCATGGTATATGTCTGTTATGATTAAATCAAAAGGAGGTTTTGACTCTTGCATTTTTTCTAAAGCTTCTATACTATCTGCAGCCAAACATACGTTATAAACTGGTTCCAATATTCCTTTCATAATGCTTCTACATCCCTCGTCATCATCAACAGCTAAGATTTTCTGTCCTGAACAGTACTTGAGTTGACAGTGGCCAGATTCTCCCGGCGTGTCAACGGCAGTTACGCTGCCGCCATTCTCTCTGCTAGGTTCTTCTCATCG
>Ga0255341_1005671_pt1 | contig 12163 bp, 10 predicted proteins | sample wastewater_treat_8_FD_192418 | JGI IMG/M metagenome (GOLD analysis project Ga0255341, IMG submission 192418) | Wastewater microbial communities from Lulu Island WWTP, Vancouver, Canada - plant12 | ecosystem: Engineered > WWTP > Wastewater > Unclassified | place: Canada: Vancouver, British... | reverse complement strand
CTGTTATTTTATTGTCGTACTGACAGATATGACTTCCTGCAGATTTTCTTATCTTACCAATTTTCCTGTTCTACTTCTGCTAATTATCTTGTCTAACCTACTGACAAAATGCCTGTCTCGCAACATTCTTGGCAAAAAATGCGAATATGATATTATTAATTCATTCTTTACGCTCATAATGCCATTACCGACATTAAACTCAGTAAAAAAGTCACATACATCACACTCATTAAAATTATCCGGCCATCTGCATGCGCGATAATCCATCCACATATTAGATATATTGGCTGTTTTCTCTTGAAAAGAATAATCGTACCACCCGAATATAGGCACAATTGATAAATGTTTATATGTATACGGCTTAGTTATAACACCATTATTTTCTGCTACCTCTATTATTTTATAAAACTTTCCTATGGAAGTTAACTTTTTATCATCCAAAACCCATAGATCATGATTACCCGGAACGTACAATACTTCTGAAAAGCATCTCTTGAGCTCTTTAAAAGCATATTTCAAAAGTTTAATATCACTCGTTATATCTCCCGAAATTATTAGAATATCGTTGATATAGTCTTGTCGCGACAGGTTATCAAGCCATTGTCTGTTTACTTTATAATCAATATGAATATCAGATATTGCGTATATCCTCAATAGAAATAACGCTCCCTTTGTTTGGTAAGTTACATATTAAATCATTTTAGATTAAATACGATTAATCTTTTACATTTATCTATCGCAAAATTACGGTAAAGCGTTCATTATTTTGCTCTGATAAATGTAAGATTAATAACGTATTTAATGTAGATAAAGTTTTAATTTATGTCAATGTGTAATAATTTATCAAATAAATTGGTACTTCTTCATTTTTTCATATATCTTCAAGCTTATGAATACTTATAAATATATAATTAGTGGAGTATCAAATAAGCCTATGAGAATAGTGGTATTAAAAAGAAAAACTATCGTTACTATAGCTTTTATAGCAATACTTTTTTTGTTTTCCGTCTTTTATTCCGTACTTAACTTTATAAAAAGTACCAATAACAATTCATGCTCAAAATTAATTGTGGTTGATCCCGGACATGGAGGCATAGATGGTGGAACATCACTGCAAGGCGTCTTAGAAAAAGATATAAATTTATATATAGCCCAAAAGCTTAAATCCTATCTCCAAGTGAAGAAATTTGAGGTTAAAATGACTCGTGACAGAGACATATCCTTGGATGAATATTCAAAATCAGGCTCAACACGCCACCTGAGAGATTTGAATGCCAGGGTTAATATTATTAATTCAAGCAATGCCAAACTGTTTTTAAGCATCCATGTAAATTGTCATTTAAAAAACCCCAGTGCAAATAGTGCAATAGTTTTTTTCAGCAACAAGACTCCGGAATCAAAATCACTTGCATATAGTTTACAAAAAGAATTAAACTCTATAACTATCAATGGCAATAAAAGGTGCGAACACCAACCACAACCAGCTGATTATTTTATTCTAAACAACGCCCAAATACCTGGAGTGATTGTAGAGACCGCCTTTATTTCCAATGACTACGATAGAAGTCTGCTAAAAACCAATGAATTCAAAGATGAATTGGCAAAAGCAATTGCAGTGGGTGTTGAAAACTATTATTCAGAAAATCTTTCCAACATCCCATCTGTCTTATCGGCTCAATAAGCAGTTTGCTTAATAGTTCTTTTTTAAATTCTTGAAGTGCATTGTCAATAGTTACTGCTTGTTTTTTTACAGATAAAACCTATAAATTAAGGGATGCCATTTTAGCATCCCTTTTGACCAATTATATTTGGCTAACCCATCTTTTTACACCATCAAGACTACTTTTTTAACTTTGCCAATGCGTCTGCCAAAGCAGAGTTTATACTTTCAGACTTTTTCTGTGAACTGAGTATCCTGCTGACCTCTTTCTTATTTACTTCGTTTTTCTTTCTCTCCGTGAAATCGGAAACCTTTTCTCTGTAGCCGCAAGCACAATAAAATGATTTCTTTTCATCCTCACCCCTTATTTCCATCTTCTTATGGCACTCAGGGCATCTAGCGTTTGAAACCTGAGACACGGACTTTCTAAAGCCGCATTCCCTGTCGGAGCATATGAGCATCTTTCCTTTTTTACCTTTAACATCTAATAGATACTTTCCACATTCAGGGCATCTTTCCCTTGTCATGTTGTCATGGGTATATGCTGCAGAACTGGCAACACAATCTCTAACCAGCTTTGTTGCATAGCTTTTCATGTCTTTTATAAACCCATCCGGATTGGCTTTTCCCTTGCTGATGTGGGATAATTGAAGCTCCCATTTTGCTGTAAGCTCGGGTGATTTCAGATCTTGCGGAACCAGACCTATAAGTTGAACACCTTTGGAAGTAGGGAAAATCTCCTTTCCTCTTTTCTCTATATAAAAAGAACTGAATAACTTTTCTATTATATCCGCCCTTGTGGCAGGAGTACCAAGACCCGTGGTGTTTTCCAGAGCTTCCCTCAGTGCCTTGTTGTCAACAAACTTGCCCGGACTTTCCATGGCAGAAAGAAGTGTTGCTTCATTATATCTAGCCGGAGGCTTTGTCTTTCCATTTATTGTTCTTACCGATAATATCTTAAGACTTTCATTCTTTTTGACATCCGGCAAAGATTGATCCTTCTCATCATCCTCTTCATCATCATCACCAATGCTTCCGCCATATATGGATTTCCAGCCTTTTGATTTTACTATTTTGCCCTTTGCATACAGAGCTTCTCCCTGGACATCTGCTCTTATGGTTGTTTGCTCATACTCAAAGGAAGGACTTAGTACGGCAATAAACCTTTTTGCCACCAGATCGAATATATTTCTCTCCTCGGAATTTAAAGCATTTAAGTTTACATATTGCTCTGTAGGAATTATAGCATGGTGATCTGTTACCTTGCTGTTATCTGCCAATCTTTTGGTTACAACAATTTTGTTCCTCATTATCTGACGGACATGCTCCGCATATGGCCCAACTGCAATGCTTTTGAGTCTATCAGTCAATGTAGGAACAATATCGTCGGTTATATATCTTGAATCGGTTCTCGGATATGTTACAATCTTATGCATTTCATACAATCTCTGCATAATCGATAATGTTTGCTTTGCCGAATATCCAAACCTCCTGTTTGCATCCCTTTGAAGCTCTGTAAGATCATATGCAAGAGGCGGTGGCTCTTTCTTAGCTTCCTTTTTGATATCAACCACAGTCGCCATTTTGTTGGCAAGCTTAGCTGCTATTGCATCAGCTTTGGACCTGTCAAATATTCTTGTTTGCCCGGAAGCTTTATCCTGCCACCTTAAATAGAATCCATTCATCTTGGCTTCTATAGTCCAGTAGTCCTTTGGAACAAACCTGTTTATTTCGTTTTCTCTTTCTACAATCATAGCCAGAGTGGGGGTCTGAACTCTTCCCGCCGAAAGCTGTGCATTATACTTACATGTTAGTGCCCTTGTAATATTAAGTCCAACCAGCCAATCCGCCTCAGCCCTGCATTGAGCTGACCTATAGAGGTTGTCATACTCCCTTGATGGCTTTAATTTGTTAAACCCATCCCTTATGGATTTGTCTGTCTGTGATGATATCCAGAGCCTTTTGATGGGCTTTTTAAAGCCTGCCTTCTTTATAATCCACCTTGCCACAAGCTCTCCTTCACGTCCGGCATCAGTGGCAATGACAAGCTCATCAATATCCTCTCTTCTCAAAAGCTCCTTAACTACCTTAAACTGCTTTGCAGTCTCTTTTATAACTACAAGCTCCATTCTGTCAGGCAGCATCGGCAAATCCTCCAGCTTCCATGCCTTATACCTGTCACTGTACACCTCAGGATCCGCAAGGGTCACAAGATGTCCCAATGCCCATGTTACTATATATTTTGAACCGGAAATATATCCGTTGCCATTTTGATTGCAATTTAAAACCTTTGCAATATCCCTTCCCACTGAAGGTTTTTCCGTTAAAACCAGAATTCTTCCCATTTACCTGTTAATCTCCTTTTTAGCCCTAAAGTTATAGAAATTATGTTCTTTACATGTTATCATATTATTAAGGATTTTTACAGTATCAAAATCATCTGTGTATTACAGTGTACTAAAGAAAGGAAAAGGTAAAATGGCATTTAAAAAAATTATTTTACTAATTTTATCATTATCTATAATTACAGCAGCTGTTGGATGTTCATCCGACAAATCTGACAGCACAGTCACACCTGACAGCAATATAGTTGCTACAATCGGCAACGAGAATGTCACCAAAGATGAATTTGTTTTTTATTTAAAAAATGCAAAACGAGATATGGAGCAGCTATCCGGTGTTTACGGCGAAGAGGAATCAGTAATCAAGAAATTTTGGCAAACCAAAGTCGCAGGTAATGATCCTGTTAAAACTGCCAAAGAAAAAAGCCTCGGCTCACTACAAGAGCTAAAAATACTAATATCCCATGCCAAGGCTCAAAATCTTGAGCTTGATCAGCAAAGTCTTGATAAAATCAAAGCACATATGGACGGTATAGTCAAAGAAAATGGGCAAGGTGACCCAAAAAAGGCAGAAAAGTATACCCAGGATACATACGGAGTCAGTTTTGACCAGTATGAAGCCATTTACAAGGAATATGTCCTGGCATATGAAATTTTCGCCAACAAATTTAAAAAAGACTTAAATGTATCGGACAAGGATATAATTGATTATTACAATCAGCACAAAGAAACATACGACAGAGTTATATCAAAGCATGTCCTTATAGGAACCACAGACAATGAAGATAAAGAATTGCCTGAAGAACAACAGGCTGAAAAGAAAAAACTTGCAGAGGAAATATTTCAAAAGGCAAAAAGCGGAGCTGACTTTGATAGTTTGGTAAAGGAGTATTCAGAAGATACAGGCTCTAAGGATAAAAACGGAGAAATTGCTGCTTCCAAAGGAAGAACAGTGAAGGAATATGATGAATGGATATTCAGTGCAAAGGATGGCGATATTGGACTTGTAAAAACCAAATTCGGTTATCACATAATCAAATTCATTAAAAGATTAACTCTTGATGATGTGAAATCAGAGATAAAAACAGATATCGAGCTTGGGAAATATGACCAACAACTGGATACATGGAAAAAAGATAAAGCTTATGAAATAAAGCCCAACCAAAAGCTAATTGATTCAATCCCTGTTCTTTAAAATATCACGATTTTATTTCTTAAACGCAAAATGGAAGTCAATTGTAAATCCTTCCATTTTGCGTTGTTCCATTTTAGCATGTTAAATAAACAACTTATACCTATATGCTCACAGGTATTCTTATAATAAATGTAGTTCCATTCCCAATTATACTTTTACATTTTATATTGCCCTTATATTCATTTGTTACAATATTGTAAACTAAATTCAGTCCCAATCCGGTTCCGCCTTTTCCTCTTTTTGTTGTAAAAAACGGTTCATATATTTTTTTAATATCGTCTTCATTTATTCCTTTTCCATTATCACTGAATTCAATTATAATTTGGTCATTTTCCTTATATACATTTATTTCTATTTTTCCTTCTTTAATATTCTCAAAACCATGCAAAAGCGAATTCATGACGAGATTGGTAATAATTTGAGACAAACTTACCGGTGAAGCATATATTTCCATATCATTATCACATTTAACAACAATACTGTGCCCTGTTAATCTGATCTTAGGATTTAAGCTGATTAAGACTTCGTCTATTTGTTTTTTTAATAAAAATCGTCTTTTTTCTGTCATTGACTGATCAGAAGATATTTGCTTAAAGCTTTTTACCAGATTTAAAGCCCTTTCCAAATTAAGGCTAAGGATCTCAATGGTTTCCATAGCTGTATTCATATAATCTTCCAGGTCAACTTTCTTAAGCTTGCCTGACTCAAACAAATTTATTATTTCATTATCCTTTTCATCAAGAAAAGATGCAGCTGTTATACTGACACCTACAGGAGTATTCACTTCATGGGCAACTCCCGCAACCAGTCCTCCCAATGCAGCCATCTTTTCAGAATAAATTAATTTCTTTTGTGTTTGTTTAAGTGTTTCAAGACTAACTTCCAGGTCTGTTTTTGCAACATCACGCTCCATAGCAATACCTAATAGTGTAGTCATTACTGTAGAAATATTATACTTAACAAGTGCCGTAATTTCATTAAACGGACTGGAATAAGCCATTACACCCCAGTTTCTTGTTGTTGATGAAATTGGTATTATCCAAATTATTTCATCATTGGCCATATAATTTTTCCCGTTCAATACTTCTAATGGCGGAAAATCCTGGGGTTTACAGGATATATTAATACTCTCCTGATTTTTTACCATGTCATATAAATCTTTTATAATTATATTATCCTTCTCATATTTTTCATCGTCCCAGAATCCGATACACTCCCAGGAATAGCCGTCTATAATATAGGGAAATAGCTTTTTAATCCCATCAATATCTGCTGTAAACAGTTTAGCTCCTAGATCAGTATTTTTCAAAATGTTCTCCTCAAGATACTTTATAATGAGATCCTTTTTACGTCCATTTTCTTTTGAAAGATCTCCGCTATTATTTGATTCAAAATTACAGCCGAAGGATTTTTTCATTATCAGTTCAGATTCAGTCAATATGTTTTTTTCGCTTTTCTCCCCTCTTTTCATCTTATCAATCAATGCAGTCGCAGCAGTATATCCCAATTCATAAACATTCTGATCCATGGTGCTTTTTTCTATTCCATTGCCGGTGCCAATAAACACAACAGGCTTGTCATTTCCAACTATCTTATTTACATAGCTGTCATTTGTGCCCTCCGCCAGAATCAACCAACCGTCTATATGATTAAAAGCCAAATTATAATATCCTTCGACCTTTTTTATGTCTGTAAAAAATCGACTGATCATAAAAGTATTGATTACAAATAATTTTGCACTCATTTCTTTTAGACAGCAGTAAATGCCATTTATCAGATTACCATGGTATGTTCCGTCTGTAAACTTTGTTATTACACCAATCCGAAGCCTGTTCTTCATATTGTTTCCCTTCTTTGTAAATATCTATCTACACCTAAATTCAAATCGTTTTATAAATATAAAACTATTCTGCGATCAATAACAATGGAAGGTTAATTATAAAACTTGTCCCCTTATTGTATTCACTTTCAAATTCTATAGTTCCGCCAAGCTTTTGCGTAATTATGTTGTTTACCATGTATAAACCCAATCCTAAGCCTGTCCTTTCCTTGTCTGTTGTAAAAAACGGTTCGAAAACTCTATTATAAATTTCTTTTTCTATCCCTCTACCATCATCCTTATATTCTATAACCAGGCTTTTTTCTTTCTTTTCAAATACAATTGATATCTCACCTTTTTCACCTTCATCACAGCCATGTATTATTGAGTTTAATATAAGGTTTGAAAATACTCTATATAAATCTCCCGGATTACATATTAGGCAAAGGTCCTCAGGACACTCAAGGTTAATGATTATATCCCGCTTTCTTGATTTCAAGTCGATGCTTAAAAGCACATCACCAATATATTCCCTCACTTTAATAATCCTTGTCTCCTCGATGGCATTATCCATTGCGATCTGCCTGAATTTCAATATAAGGTCCGACGCCTCCTTTAGATTTGCGAGAATTATATTTACAGTTTCATTATTTTCTTTTAGAAGCTCATTAAGTTTCACTCTTGATAGCTTGTTTTCATAAAACAGCTCCTTTAACTTTAGTATATTATCTTTGAGATGAGAAATTAAATTAACTCCTTCACTTATCGGTCTATTAATTCCATCTGCAATACCTGATACCAAACTTCCCAAAGATATCAGTTTTTCCGATTCAATAAGCTGTTCCTGGGTTTTTTTTAGAGTTTCCAGGGTCTCCTTCAAATCCGTCATTACCAGATCTTTGTCTATGGAAATACCAATGAGATTATACATAAGCATATGCATATCATAAACAAACAATGTAGTTTCTTCGAAGATTTTAGACACATATGACATAACACCTATATTCTTTTTCTCTGTAATTATAGGTACCACAAATATTACATCGTTTTCATCCAGCTCGTAATCCTGCATGCATTCCAAAGGAGGAAAATCCTCCAAAGCACACTCAAACGTATTATTATTCATTGTTTTTCTAGTATTGTTAACCACTGTTTGAATAACCATTTTATTTTTATGTTCCTTGTCATCGTTAAACATGCCAAAACAGAACCAGGTATATTCATCTATTACTTGTGGAATAAGTTTTATTATTTCATTAACACTAAGTTCAAAGAATTTTGTTCCAAGATGGGAATTTATGTATAGAACATCTTCAAGTCTATCTATCATGGTGTTTTCTCGTTCCATATCATCAATGGTTGTATCTTCACCTATAGTATCTGTTTTATACAAACAACCACAGGACTCTCTTACAATTATATCTGACTTTACAAATATTTCCTTTTCAACATTTTGCCCTTTTATGCATTTAATTACAGCAACAGCTGCCTCTTTTCCCATTATAAAAGTATTCTGGTCCATACTGGTTAAAGCAGGTCTGTATTTTTTACTGCTTTCCGAGTTATCATAGCCTACAACTGCTATATCTCCCGGAACATTTATATTTCCTTCCCGCAATCCCTCTATCAAGCCCATTGCCAAACTATCATTTCCGGCAAATATAGCTGTGAAATCAATGCCTTCTTGAATCATCTTTTCAGCAATTTCTTTTCCATAATTCGGCATAGCATGAGCAACATCATAAACAAGTTTTTCATCGTAGCAACCATGCTTCTCAAGTGTTTCTTTGTATCCAGCCTGCCTTTCCAACATGTCGTATGAACCGCTTGAACCTACATAAGCTATCCTATTATACCCATGGGCCAAAAGATGCTCGGTAACCTGCCTTCCACCGTCATAGCTGTCATCATAAACTCTGATGCAGTTATAATATTCCGGCCTGCGTCCTAAAAAAGCAACAGGCTTTCCCGTATTCATAATAGTATTGTAATACTCCTCTTTCAAATCAAAAGCCAGAATTATCCATCCATCAATGTGATTAACCGAATAGGAATAATAATCTTCAGCTTCTTTTATATACATTCTGAATGTATCCATCATATATATATTGAAAATAAAAAGTCTTCCTTCTTCTTTTTTTATTGCACTTTGTATACCCTTTAGTAAAGACCCGAAATAAAAATTTTCCGTATATGGGGTAATTACTCCAATATTACAACGCTTTTTATCCATGAACACTCTATCCTTTCTTAAATTCCGATAGCAAGTGTATAATTCATATTGAATATATCGGAAAACCTTTCTGGTTTCATTAAAAAATTATTATTTCTTTCTTCCTATAACCTCTCCGGCAATCACTCTTGTTTCATATCCCGATTCGGTCTGCTCAAGTATTTCATTGTCAATATTAACCTTACCTTTTTCCATCACCATAATAAGGGTAGACCCCCCAAATTTGAAATACCCTTTTTCATCTCCACGAGAGACTTTTTGATTGTGTATATATGTCTGAACAATGGACCCCACTGATGTGGCACCTACCTCTATATACAATACATCACCAAAGTTATCCGACTTAAGCACACTGTACTCCCTTTTATTCTGGCAATACAACCGGGAAACAGTCTTTAAGGCTACAGGGTTTACCGAGTAATAGTGGCCTTTTATTTTAACAGTCTCGCTACAGGTTCCTCCATCTATAAAGTGGAATCTGTGATAATCCAGTGGACAAAGCCTGAGTATTGCAAGCACTCCCCCATCGTACCTTGAAGCTAAGTCATCGTCCCTCAATAAATCTTTAAGGGAATAGGAAAGACCCTTTACCTGAAAAAGCTTGTTTATATCTATATCCTTCCATGCATACATCCTTCCATCTCCAGGTGAAAGGAGCTTCGTAGGTTCATTATCAAAAGGACGCATATGGGGTTTCATTTTTCTTATAAAAAATTCGTTAAAGGTTTTAAAGCTTTTAACTTCATCCTGACATTCTGAAATATCTATTTTGTAGCTGTCAATAAACTTATTAATAAGTCCTGCACTCTTTCTGCTGTCACAGTATATACCTGAAATATATGAATAAAACTTCCTTTTAACTAAAAGTTCCAAACCCACCTTGCCTGGAACACTGCCATAAAGAACATTTAGAAATTTTCCTCCAGCAACATTTTCAACCTCATACTCTTTTGTGCGTCTGTTGTAGACCTTTATCATTATATTTCTTCTCCCTGACATGCAATATTTATATTACATACAATAATATAACCATTATTAAAACGGATTTCAACAAATATAATTTATCTATAGCAAATCCTGTTTAGTCATTGGCTATATTAAATACGTTATTAATCTTACATTTAGCAGAGCAAAATAACGAACGCTTTACCGGAATTTTGCGATAGATAAATGTAAAAGATTAATCGTATTTAATATAGTTGCTCCTCAGCATTTGCACTATAAAATGAATTTATCGCAGCATATTGAATTACTAGAAATGTTTTGTTATAATTAAAATGTAAAATAATTATCATAAACATATATAAAATCACATCTTATAAACTATAACCCTAGGATAATATTTATGATAGAAGAATTAAGTGCTAAAATTGCTAATTTAATCAAAAGCAATATTAGCGGAATTGATGAGGAAAAAGAAGAAATTCTAAAATATGGGCTGGATATAATAATTTATAACTCCTTCTTGCTGGTTTTCTTTTTCCTGTCAGCTCTAATACTGGGAATTTTAAAATCTGTGGTAACTTCCTTTGTGGTGTATGGCTCTTTAAGGATTGCAGCAGGAGGGGCACATGCCCGAACACGAACTTTATGCTTAATAATATCCTTAATAACTTTTTTCGGTCCAATATTAATATCAAAACTCTTCTTAATTAGTTCCATAATACCGGCAGTTATTATTTTTATTATGAACATATTAGCCATAATTATATATGCACCGGCTGATACTCTGGAAAAACCGATAATAAGCAATAAGATAAGATTTTATCGTAAGCTGTCTTCCCTATTTATTGTCGTTATAATTTTCCTCATAACTTTGTCAGTTCACAATATTGATAAAGTCATATATAATGTTATGCTTTTTTCCAACATTCCCTTTTTATTATTACTGACACCCTTAGGCTATAAGCTTCTAGGTTGTTTGCCCGGAAAGAAGCAACTTGGTCAATCCTAGGAGCAACAGCTGCCCATGATGGAATTATCAGTAGCTCCCTCAAGTATAACTACAACTTTTTATTTAACGAGAGGAGGTGATAACCTATGCGTAAAAAGCTGCTATTTATGATATTTATAACAATTGCTGCCTTGGCAACGTTTATAGCGTCAGTTTCGACTTATGCAAGTATTCCTTGGACAGCATACCAGCCAAAAGCTCCAAAATCCCTGATAAAGTAACATCGTTCAAAGACGTTTAGGGCCCAAACCTCTTTGAACTTACATTATTAGCAACTTCTGATTAAATAAACCACCTGATATATTTGTGGTAAGCTTTATATTTGTGTTTAGCTTTACATTTTGATTATTTTTGGCAATAATCCTATTTAATTCCCATAAACCAAAGCCTTTATGTACTCCCTTTGTTGAAAAACCTTTTTCAAAGATTTTTTCTATATCAGGTTTTTCGGTAAATGAGTTACTGATTTCTATTATTAATGAATTTGAAGACTGGTCTTCTTTAACTAAAAATTCTACATACTTCTTATCCGATTCTACAGATGCTTCCAATGCATTATCCAGCAATATGCCCAGCATTTTGCAGAAATCCAATATATCAACATCTCTTGGATCTATTTTTGAAAAGACACGAACATTGAAATTAATGTTTTTAACTTGTGCATATGACATCTTTGAAAGAAGAAGGCCATAAATTGCAGGATTATCCTTTACATATGAATTCAACGGTTCAATATTGTTTATTGTCCTTGCCTCATTCTGCAACTGATTTATATATGTTTTAAGACCTTTAATATCATCTATGTAAAGGTAGCCTTGAATGCAGGAAAGAATATTATTGATTCCACTGCAATAACTCCTGTTAAAAACAGGTAATATCGATCTTTGAAAACTTCGCAAAACTATTGAAACTACTGGACTTCAAGGCGTTTTTGCGATATACTGTATGTAGAAAAATACT
>Ga0255341_1005669_pt1 | contig 12165 bp, 7 predicted proteins | sample wastewater_treat_8_FD_192418 | JGI IMG/M metagenome (GOLD analysis project Ga0255341, IMG submission 192418) | Wastewater microbial communities from Lulu Island WWTP, Vancouver, Canada - plant12 | ecosystem: Engineered > WWTP > Wastewater > Unclassified | place: Canada: Vancouver, British... | reverse complement strand
TCGGATATTTTCTATCGGGTGATTGTATTTCCTCCGACAATAATTCTGCGTCCTCCATATTATCGATTGTACTAATAGACAGACCAATCATCCTGGCTGACGGCACGCACCGTTCTAGTAATTCATTAATCAACCGGGGACGTGTGGTTTGTTGTGGGGCGGGAACAGCTACACCAATCTCACTGGTTTGAACCAAAAAGGAACATTGAATTTCAGAATCCGGGCTTTCTTTTCTTATCCCAATCTCTGTAATCCACCGCCGCCCCGGAACTTCTCTATCTCGTTGTGTGTAAACCAAAGAATATAATATTGGATAACGATTGTCGTTTTTTAATATCTCGAGGACAGAATCATCACCGAATTTTCTCCTCGGTTTATCTAGGAAATCATAAGGAAAAATTCGTTCCTTGGTTTTCTTATGGAACCAAAGCGTTATGGTTGAAAAAACATCAATTAAAGGTGTTGCGTTATCAAGCCAGATTGAACTCGCGTAAATGATCATAGCTTCCCCTTATCGAAAATAATTATTTCAAATCCAACAACTCTCTCCACTGATAATCACCCTGCTCACCACGGCGATTGATGACCTTAATCGCAATTTCCCTGGCTTTGTCATCTCCACTGGTCATGGCAGCCCTTAAGATATTTTCCTCAACCTCTTCATCCGCCCGCCACCAGATTTCTCTAGCGCTGGAAATTGTCTCCCAGAGCAGGGAGACTGATTCCCATGGTGATTGTTTGCAATACCCAACCGCATAATCCAGCAGCTGCATCACGTCAAACCGATCCTGGAAGTACTTGATCGATTTCAGAAGCGTCTCATAAAGCTGATCAAGTGTCATGGGCGCGCTGACAAGCCACCTCATATAATCAGAGATTTCCTGTTCGTTCTTTGAGATTTCCTCAGTCTCGGCTTTCTCCAAGCGCGTTTGCCAAAGTTTCCAGCATCGTTGCCAAACTTCAGATTCTTCCGTTAGGGTCTTTTCCTTTTTTTCGTTTTCGAGTACTTTTCCCAGCCAGAAAATTGCCTGGGCACGGATCTGGTCCGGGGCATGCTCAAAGAATAGATCCAGAATCTGGTTGACGTGACCGAAATCTGTCAGCTCTCGCAGATAGATAACCATCACGTGTTGAGCAAGGTGTTCAAAGGGTGATCCACCCCAATAATCCTTTTCATGCTTTGGTTGACTTAACAACTTCAAACCGCGCTGGTATTGTGGAATCAGCAATTTGAACACATTATCATAAACATTGGAACCAAAGATATACCCGTCCCAGGCGGCTCTCCAGTAGATTTCCTGCTCAGGTGCTGAGGTGAATATCTGGTCCAAATGATTGACCACCCATTCCTCTGACAGGTAATTAAGCTGATTAAGGTACGCGCCAAAAACGGAACGAACAGCGGGGCTTTTTTCGTTGGTAGTATCAATTTTCTCGTTCAATAGATTCGTAACAGGTTCTTCTAAAAATCCCGGAATGCGTTCTTTCCCTTCATGCTTAGCCCTTTGCCTGACGATGTAAAGCGAATAGTCAAAGATCCCATGCATTGCCCTCCCGCGAATGCAGTTCAGTGAGTAGGTGAAAGGATCCATGCTGGATTCCCTTTCCTTCTCTTCAGTGGGATCGGGATGGTGAGCCAATTCAATCAACATCTCCCGGATTGTATCCAACTGCTCCCTGGAAAGGTAATAATCATTCTTCTTCACCACTTCATCCAGTAAATCAGCTACTTGAGCTTTGGCAGCATCGAGACCTGGTTCGTAGGATTCACGTTGTGGGTCGTCAGGTTCGGCGGTTTTTTCGATTACATATTGAGAGAGTTGCAGGTATTCATCGGCAAATTGGATTGCGTTGGTCTTGATCCCTTCGGTGATGCCTTGAAGGTAGTAGTAGGTGTACACCAATCTGATATTGTCGTCGATGAGAAAAGACGCAAAATCCAAATATTTTGTACCATTGTTGCAAACCAGACTTTTAAATGCACTGCCCAGGCTTTCCCGGCTGTGCATGTGTTTTTTTTCAGGCTCATAAGTCAGGAGATAATCCTTTAAGGTTTGGAAGTCCAATGCCGATAGTTCTTCAACCGAAACAGGGCTTTGAACAAAGGTGACGGGACTAATTTCAATGCTGGGGCGTTCCCTGGTATCAGGTTCCTGTCCATATTTTTCTTTGATTGATATCAGGATGGCTAATTCTTCAGGAGATAGATGCTTCTCGATGAGAGGTAGATGCTGAAATCGCCAACGGTCTATAACCAATTGAGCGTCTTCATTGGTTGGTTCACGGTTTTCTAATCGAGCATAATATTCAGCCTGTTCTGCAACATTCGATGGGCCGGAGAGGATATATCCAATGATCTCCTTTTGTAATTCTAGTGATATCGTCCCAAATTGGTCTCGTAATAAACCTCGATAATCATCATCAAAAACCCTGTCTTCGAGATAATTGGTTTTCGCCATTTCACCTTCAACCAGGTCTGGATACTTCTCACCACATTTCCGCAATGCATAAAGAGCAATTCTCTTTAAGATCAGGTGTTCACCATTCAGATAAGCTTCAAGCTTTTCTCTACCATCTTTTGTTGATTGATTACATAGGGAAACTAGACTATCCCTTGATCCATCTACCAGAAGGTCTATAACATCAGTCTCATTTAACGAAGAATACCTAAAGGGTATATCGAACCTCCAGTAAAAACCGACCTGTAATTCCGGATTATCCTTTGGCATGAGAGTAATCAGATAAATGATTTTTTCTAAATGGGACTGGAATATTCTCACTAAACCCAAGGGGTATATTTCCACTAAGCGCGGATATATTTTTTGATAGTATTCATTTACCCAAAAAGTTTCAGACCTAAATCTAAGTGGTGAAATTGATATAGAATAATTGTCAGGATTGAATTTTTCACTTGGGCTAACGACATAAGCAAATATTTGTGTTGCAGTATCCAAATGATTGGTATTTAGGAAGTGGGTGGTGAGATCAATCAATTTGTTCGGCAACACACCAGCAAATGGCGATTCGATCCATGTATTGATAATTGGAATTATTAACGTTGCTTTTTCAGGAGATATTTTTTCTAACACCTCAATAAATTTCTCTTGAATTATCCAATTATTTGTTTTGGCTTTCGATATTATATCTGTTGCGATGACCTCGTATTTCTGTACATAGGTAAGAAAATAATCTCCAGGAGGCCAATCCGGAACGTGATATCTACCTCCCTCAACCCTTACTGGTTCGGGGTAATTTTGGAATATCCCTGAATGATACAGGGGGATAAACCAAAAAGGATTTTCTAAGTTATTAAAAAAATATTTCTGATAAGAACTATTTTCTCTATGTTTAAAAAGTATTGCAGCAAGTTCGTCAAATGGATGGGTTTGTTCTCGTAAATTATCCAAGACTAATATTCGTGTGTAAAACGGCAGCACTTTTTCTGCTGACAATATATCATCCACAAATTGCGCTTCCAATTTTGGACTCTCATCGTGGTATAGGCGATGTAACCAAGTAATCACACTTGTGAGAGCTTTCCCCGAGAACTCGCTTATTAGTTTATCGACATCAGGTTTCTCAGGTAGTAGATCGTATGCACATAAGAAGTATTGCATTTGTTCATGACGAAATGAGTATCTTCTGCCTGGAGCGTGAGAGATAATACCCCTACTGATCAGTTTCTGAAAAGGTTTAGTCCTGGGGTTCGGAACCTGAAAGTTTTGTTCATTTCTTCTGGTGGCGTCTCTAGCTAATTTCAACGCATAATCAGCAACTTCTTCACCCTCTCTGTTTTCGATTGAGATTATGAATTGTTTCCATAGGTTGATCTCATCAGCGATATGTTTAATAGGTAAAGTATCTGTCTTTATTAAGTCTGCAATAATACTAAGATTTAATAGATTTCTCGCCAGATCAACTATTGTCGCGTTGATTTCTTTTAACCCGATTTGAGCGAGATAATCTTTAGCCTGTTCTTGTGACAATTGATCGCATTCAATCGTTTGAAAATCTATGGAAGATATATCCGGGTCTTTTTTATATTCATAACTTCTCGTAACCGCTAAAACCTTAATATTAGGTATTGCAGTAAGGGTTCTAATCAGACTAATCAGACCTTTACATAAATCAGCATCCGCGACTGAATCCAACTGATCCACGATTACAACTGTACTTTTTTCCTTGCCAATTTTGTTTAGAGCCTCGACAAGAGGGATACGGACTGTGAGTCTTTGCTCGATAAAAGTGATAGGGCTCTCACTTATTGGGAAATCCTTGGAATCGAGATACAACACCGGAGTCCCATTGTTCAAGAGGTATTGACCTAGCCGTATGGCGATCCCAGTTTTGCCGGTTCCTGCCTCTCCGTGAAGCAATAAAGGTGTATCAACCTCCTTCCAAATCTCAAGGATTTGATCAATTTCGGGTCGGTGAATTAAGCCAACTTTGTCAATTGTTGTTAAAGACTGGATGAGGTTTGACCATGAGATGTTATTGATTGCCGAGGCGGTTTGAGTAGCTTCTTGGGAATATCCATGGAATTTTATGCGAAATTTTAATTTCTTATATGTAGAAAATAAAAAAGGAATGATTAAGTTTAACGCTTGTATAATTTCGAACCATTTTTCATTCAAGAACTTCCCTATTTCTTCCATGAAATTTATCTCAGTTCAAACGCCTGGTGCAACAATGATTGAAAAAGCTGTTCTGCTTGCCGTTCAGCTTCTTTTTGTCTCTTCTGTAATCGATAAGTCTTCTGGCAAATTTCTGAAAATTCATTCTGCATCTTTAAAGGAGCAAGCATGACTTCGAGCTCAGCGAATTTCTCTGCTGTAAAATGAGCAATTGTGACTTGTGAGGTAAGTTTTGAAACAACTCCAAACGCACAGGCGACTTTCATGTAGTGAATAAAGTAATCGCTATTAATCTCATGATTCTTAGCTCGTAATCTGTGTAACGCATTTTGATAACCACATTCATCTAGCTCACCATTGTATATCGCGGTTCGCCCAACCTCCCCACCTTCGCAAACGAGGATATCCCCTTGCTGTAAGCGATACTTCTCCATTTCATTTGGTGTGAAATCCATTTCTTTTATATCTGATAAATCCAGATAACCCCATTGAACATTAACATTTCGCAGATAGGGCTTCAGATACTTTCCGGTGATCTCTTTCTCCGATCGCATTTTTCCCAGTTGAATATCGAATATTTGACTTGCTTTGAGTGTTTTCCATCCTTTCGGATTAGTTACCGGATCCCCAAACATCTCCAGAAACACGGACTGCAAATACCCGTCGCTCAACTGACGGGCGTATCGGCGCAACCGGCGTAACCGGTCAGCTTTTTGCAGGATGGCGGCAATCCGCTGTTGTTCCGGGAGGGGAGGGAGGGGAAGCTTTATGGTCTCAAGACCTTCACGCGAAATTGCTGCAAACGTTGAACCTGTACCTGCTTTAGCTAATTCTGGTTCGTAATAACGTAAAAAGTAAAATAGGTAATTACGCTCAATATTTGTACCAACGCGAATCGCTGACAATCCTCGACCAATACAAGAACGTTCCGGATTTAGGTTAGTCGGGCCAACTGGTGCACGAACAGTAATTAAAACATCGCCAGGTTCAGCGATTCTAATTGGTTCTGAACAATAAACTCGTGGTCTTGGGTATATTTCTCCAAAATCAGCTTTGCCCTGAAAAAAAGGTAAACCATTACCATCTACATTGTAGGTAGATGAAGGTGGGCTTTGCCCCATAATAATTTTTGCTACTTCTGAGAGAACAACATAGTTCATTAAAGCATTCTCTCCAACTCTATAATTTCACTTTCAATCACCTTTTCCAATTGCGCCAATCGCTCCAAGGTCACTTTTGGTGTTTCGTAGAAGACCTCATCTCCTACAACTTGCCGATATCGGCTGGCGCTCAGGTCATATTTATTCATCTTGACCTGCTCCTTGCTCACCCAGAACTGACGGGAGAGCTGGTTAAATTCAGCCCGCAGCGGAGCCAGTAGGTTTTGCAGTTCCTCCAAATGTGTTTTAACGCTTTTCAAGTCCTCAGCAATCGGCCCATCTCCGGATTCAGAGATTACCTGCTCAAAGGTCAGGCGGTTAATCTCGCCTTCCAGCCTGATCCTTTCCTCATCCAGCGGCGTGATCGCTTCTTTCAGTTCCTCGATCCTCTCCTGCCTGGCTTTCTGGAAATCCGCATCGAGGCGGTTCTTCCAGCAGGTTAGAATATCGGGGATGTCGTTTTCAGATACAGGCAGGCGTTTATCGTCCAGCGAAAAACCATCCGCTGCCATGTCATAGAACCAGATCTTGTCAGTCTTTGCCCCGCGCGTGAACAGCAGCACAGCGGTGGAAACCCCCGCGTACGGTTTGAAGACTCCTCCGGGCATCGAGATCACCCCGTCGAGGCGGTTCTCCTCCACCAGCTTGCGGCGCAGCTCCACGTGGGCGCGGCTTGATCCAAACAGCACCCCATCCGGCACGATCACCGCGCAGCGACCGCCCATATCCAACGCCCTGAGGATGAGATGCACAAAAAGCAACTCGCTCTTCGTTGTCCCGGCAGGCTGCAGCATGTCGTGCAGATCGTTCTTATCCACGGCGCCCTTGAAGGGTGGATTCATCAGGATGACATCATACTCGCGTTGATCATCGAATGATTTGGAGAGGGTATCCTGATAGAAGAATTGCGGGGATTCAATGCCGTGCAGCATCAGGTTCATCGAACCGATGCGAAGCATGGTCATCCCGGAATCGTTATCGAATCCGCGCAAAGAGCTGGCGCTTTTCAGTGCTTTGAGTTCATCTTCTTTCAGTTGATCCCCGATCAGGTTATGCGGCCAGCCCTGATCGTCATACTGCAGGATCTCAGGAGAGGTATGTGTTTCAAGGATGTACTGGTAAGCGTTCACCAGGAATCCACAGGTGCCAGCCGCCAGATCCCCGATGCGTTCCCTGGGGCGTGGCGCGATCATCTGCACCATCATGCGGATGATATGCCTGGGGGTGCGGAACTGACCGTTGCGTCCTGCGGTGTTGAGTTTTGACAGGAGATACTCGTAAAGATCCCCCTGGACGTCCTGCTGCTGCTGGGCGATCTCCATGTTGTCGATCAGCTTGCAGGCTTCGATGAGCAGGGAGGGCTTGTTGATCTTGCATTCCGCGTTCTGCATGTACAGGTGGAACGAACTGCCTGACTCTCCCAGCTGGCGTAGAGCAGGGAAGATGGTTTCCTTCAGAAAACGCAGCGCATCCTCCGCAGCCAGGTTGGTCCAGTAACCCCATCTCAATTCGGGTTTCAGGGTCGGCTCATAGGGTTTCTTCAGACGTTCTGCCAGGCGCTGCTTCCGGTTCTCGGCCTCATCAAGCCTTTTCAAAAACAACAGATACGAGAATTGCTCGATCGCATCAAGTGGGTTGGTCAGGCCGCCAGTCCAAAACTTATCCCAGAGTTGGTCAACCTGGTTCTTCAGTTTCGTGTCAGATAACAAGTGCGCTCCTTTAGAAAAACTGGTCGATTATTGCATTGCTGGTATCAAACAGAAAGGTTATTGACAAAATCCAATAGCTCCTCAACCTGTTTGGGTTCAAACCAGCGGTCTACGGCGTCTTCACCGAAATTGTTCAGCGGGGTTTGATAAAGATCCGCCAGCGCTAATTTCCGTTTGCGTAGAAAGACACTCTGCACTGCTCGCAGGAAACGGATCTGATCAGCGTTGAAATTGTGCTCGGTGATATATTCCTTGAACTCCTCCGCCACCAGCTGCTCATATCCGGGGATGGCGTCCATATCCAGCACCACCCGCAGCAGGTCAAGAAAACTTTCGATATGGCGGCCGTAAACCCTCCTGAGATTCTCTTCGGTAACATCCAAATCTCCTTCAGCGAGGTCCTGCCTTAAGACACGCTCCAACTCAATCAATTCTGCTTCGTCAACCTTTTCTCCTCTAGCGATAGAGATGAGTACCGGGTTGTGTTCAACGATCCGCAGGATCCTCTCTTCAATCAGGCGTCGGTATTCCGTGACATAGACCTGATCACCGCTCCTGGTGAGAATGATGTAACCCTTAAGCTCGATCATATCTGCCAGATCCAGTGATACAAACGTATCCAGGCTGCGTTTATTCTTCATGAAGGGAGCAAGGGAATCCCGCAAAAGATCCAGCTCGGCAAAAGTACAATGAGGTAAGATCTCGGCCCTGCAATTCTTAATCGAGGTTTGTAAGGATGGATCGGTCAGAACGAACTCCGGCAGTCTCGCCACATCCTCAAGGATTGAGGAGGTCATACCCTCGGGATCCCTGCCGGAACGAATAGAGAGTTTCAAACGCTCGATCTTATGATTGAATGTTTCTGCCAGAACATCAACATTGGAGGCAAGCCTCAAGAGAGGTCCAACCTTGATTCTGAGAAACTCGATTTTTGAGGGAACAAGGTAATTCCAGAATACATCGTTCCAGGCGGTTTCAATTTCAGGTAGAAGCCTTTTCACTGAGAATGAATCCACTGGAATTCGTCCGATCATCAGGCGCAAATCGTTGATGATGGCTTTGCACTCAGCATTACTCTGATCATCGAAATAAGTTTCCAACAGTTTCAACCTGGTATTGAAGAGAGCCGTGAGGATGGGTAGTTCCTGGGCGGTCACCTCTTCAGGTGTCCGGTTGAAGCGGTTATCCCAGAAGTCGATGACCAGAAAATCTGATTTCTGACCATTGGGCAGCAGATGGTATAAGGCGGGTCGGCAGGCTGCGTGGCTTCTGGTTCCACGCCCGATCATTTGCTCGAGTTTGATTCTGGATTGGACAAGCTTCATGATTGCCAGGTTCACCGCCTCAGGAATGTCCACACCTGTATCCAGCATATCTACAGAGATTGCGATCCTCGGCAAATCCTGATTCTTGAACTTATCCATCAATAGTCCACGGTATTCTGACTTATAGGTAATAACGCGGCACAAGTCTGGCCACTGCGGGTACATTTCGTCAAAGACTTCCTGAAGCCGAAGCGCGTGTTCCTGAGTGATGGCAAAGATGATCGTTTTACCCGGCAGCTGCCCTGATTGATCCTTGATACACACATCCATCAATTCTTCCCATTGTTTCCGCAGGGTATCACGGTTTGACACTTCCTTCTCGAGTTGCGTGCCCGAAAAATCTATGTCATCAGGATCAATGCCCTGTTCAATCAGGCTGTTTCTTTGTTCCTCGGTCAGTTCGAGTCCGTGAATGCCAAAGTTCTGGAATTTAGTTCTGGCTGCATATAGCGTGTAATCGACCAGGTAACCCTCATCTATAGCCTGTTGATAGGTGTATAAGAATGTGGGCTTGCCGTCAGCGCAATCGAAAGTCAGGAATGTATCGCGGTCTATATATTGCGCCGGAGTGGCTGTGAGTCCAATCATGCGGGCGTCAAAATACTGGATGACCTCGTTGTATTTATTGAAGATTGACCGATGGACCTCGTCGAAAATGATCAGGTCAAAGAAGCCGGGGGTAAACTTTTGAAAACAATTGTTCAGTGTTTGCAGTGTTGAGGCATACAAGCGATTGGTTTGCTGGATATCGTTACTGTAGATTCGAGTGCAAGGTTCATGGGGAAGGAAAGTCTCAAAACCATCCGTCTTGGCTTGATTGACCAGTTCATCGCGATCCGCAACGAAAAGGATATTCCTCGCCTGGTTAGCCCTCAGGAAGACATCGATGATGGACATGCTTGTTCGGGTTTTTCCGGTTCCGGTTGCCATGACAATCAAAGCTTTTCGTTTACCAGAGGCGAAGGCCTCGCTTACCCGACGAATCGCTTCGTGCTGATAGGATCTGTCAGTGATCGTATTGTTGACCGGAATGCCTGAGAGATCTTTCCGGTTCTGTTTTAACCAGAGTAATCGTTCAAGGTCGTCCGGCGAGAAGAATCCATATAGCAGTCGTTTGGAAGATATTTCCGAATCGATAAAATAGATCTCAACCCCATTCGTGAGAAAAATGAAAGGTGTAAATGCCTGGTGTTTTGCTATTTCAGTAACATAGTGCTCAGCTTGCTGTTGAGCCAATCTAGGGTCGTGAGATGTCCGCTTGGCTTCTACAACGGCGATGATCTCTCCATTTGTCCGATATAAAGAGTAATCCGTTACACCATTCCAGGGTTCTTTCTCATATCCGTCGACCGGGATCTCAAGCCCAACTCGGGATTTATCCTTCAAGTGCCAGCCGGCAAGTTCAAGGGCTGGATCTATCATTTCTTTTCTTGTTCTTGCTTCATTGATACGATACAACTTCCGCCTCGAGGTTCCCCTTATACTTTTTTCGATCAAACCTCTTACTATTATATATCCAACGCTAAAGGAACATGAACCAGGTGAAATTACAAATTACAAATCTCCCTCAAATCCATTTCTCTAGCGATAAAAGACTTTTCAGCTGCTGACAATAATAACAGTTATGATATAGATTAATGAGAGGGAGGGAACTATGCCACTAGATGATTTTCTGCCTGATAAAAATGATTGGCTTTCGAGGTTGACCGGTAAGGATGAAAAACCTGATATTACTAAACTCGACATCAATGAGATCAAAGCATGTGGGAAATTCACCACCTTTGGCAAGGGCAGTAGAATATTGTAGGAGGGGTTACTAAATCAGAGATATTTACTAAGAAGTAATTCTTTCTATACATAAGAAAAATTCAGGTGAAGGAGTAGTAATGAATATACAAGAGGAAGCGACTAATCCCGGAGAAGAAAAATTGCCATCTGTTGATTCCAAACCCTATCGTTCTTCTGCTTCCTTTGGTAAACGCCAGGAATACATTGCGGTGGCTGAGTTATTGCGACGTGACCAAGATGTGTATATGACTTTAGTCGATGATCAGCAGATCGATTGTATAATCCGTCAGGAAAAAGATGGGCAACTCCGTTATCTTGATATACAAGTTAAGGCACGTTCTAATGATGCCAAGATTCCAGGTACATTCTCAGCGTTGGAGATACGTAAACCAAGAGAAGACATTTTTTTCATCTTCTATTCTGAACAAGCGGATACCTATTGGATTGTGCCGTCTTTGGAATTGGTTAATGAAGCCAATCGAAACAAAGAAGGGAAAAACAAAGGAAAATACCGCATTGTTTTTGTTAACAAGGTCAAAGACGGCATTCGGCCAAGACCACGCTTCAAGAAGTATGAAAATGCATTTCATTTGTTAGATTGGAATTAAGTACCAAGACAAATTTTGGGAAAAATAAAATCATAAATTAAACGGATAATCGAAGTCGCCGTCTAGATCACCATCTAACATGTCTGGAATGACAAATCCAGCGCTATCTGGGTCTGGAGCACTACACTGGTTTAATCCCCAAAGTTCAATTTCAAATTCTGACCAACCAGCATCAAGGTAATCTTGTCGTGTATATCCATTTGGAAATTCCTCAAGCGAGGATTCTTCTCGTAGGCTTCCAGTGATTGGGTAAGTTAGTGAATTATGTAAAGAAGTTGTATGCTCAATAAGATTTTCTTCTCGTAAAGAACTCAATGATAAGTTGTTTGGCAGGGTATTTGCGCTGGGTTTATCTCCATATTCAAAATCTACAGAGTCATTGTCTTCAAATTCATCATCATAATCTTCGTCATCTTCATCAAATTCATCATCTTCAATATTATCGAATTCGTTCTCATCATAAGGATTGTCAAAATATTCGTCCATCTAGTTTCCTCCTATGTTTACCTGATGGCGTTATTAATGAAGTAAAAAGGACAAGCAAAACCAGCATTATTCTCTTGATAAATACTATAATATCACGTTTATTTTTTGAGTTTTCTTTATGAGTTAAACGATACTAAGCCCCGTGAACGTTATTTCTTTCGTTTTAGACCTTGCTGGCGATTTTTGAGGGAAATTTCGGGAATTATTCTCTAGCGCTATTGCTCGGGAGAAATTTCTAGTTTATTTTTATCAGTTACTTGTATTTATCATAATCCGGCCTTCTTAGCGCACCTTTGTTCTAATTCATGCCCAATTTAGTGAAAAAAAACAAAAAAAAACAAAAAATATGGCATCTCTAGCGCTAGCAATGCTGATCCAACTAAATGTATGGAAACAATAATAACAATCTTGACAATAATATCTCTATCAATTGAACATATATAGCCACTACTGAG
>Ga0255341_1005666_pt1 | contig 12169 bp, 10 predicted proteins | sample wastewater_treat_8_FD_192418 | JGI IMG/M metagenome (GOLD analysis project Ga0255341, IMG submission 192418) | Wastewater microbial communities from Lulu Island WWTP, Vancouver, Canada - plant12 | ecosystem: Engineered > WWTP > Wastewater > Unclassified | place: Canada: Vancouver, British... | reverse complement strand
CCGGACTTGATCCGGCATCCACGGCTTCCGGAGGTAGGTCCTGAACCAAGTTCAGGATGACGTGGCGTAATAGCTCTATCACGTCATGCCGGGCTCGATCCGGCATCCACGGGCCCCGGAGGTGGGGCCGCCCCACGTCATGCCGGACTTGATCCGGCATCCACGGCTTCCGGAGGTAGGGCCGCCCCACGCCACGCCGGACTCGATCCGGCATCCACGGCTACCGGAGATGGGGCCGCGTCACGTCGTGCCGGACTTGATCCGGCATCCACGGCTTCCGGAGGTGGGTCCGCGTCACGTCATGCCGGACTCGATCCGGCATCCACGGGCCCCGGAGGTGGGTCCGCGCCACGTCATGCCGGGCTCGATCCGGCATCCACGGGGAGCGGAGGTGGGGCCTCAATCAAGTTCAGGGTGACGTCTTGCCCGAGGGCGCCCCAAGCATCTCCGTCACCTGCTTGAGCTGCGCGATGATGGGGATGCCGTGCGGGCATTTTGGCTCGCATTCGCCGCACTCGATGCACGCGTCCGCGCGCTTCTCGGGGTCCATGGCGGCATAGCGCTCGCGCGCCCAGCCGTCCAGCCCGTACACCCGCGCAAGGTTGAACAGCCGGAAGTTGCGCGGAATATCCACCCCGTTCGGGCAATCCATGCAGTAGCGGCACCCGGTGCAGAACTTCTCGCCCAGCGCTGCGAACTCGTCGAGGATGCTCTCCATCCGCGCGCGGTCGGCCTCTGACAGCCCCTCGAACGCGTTCACGGTGGCCACGTTCTCTTCGATCATCTCGAGCGTGTTCATCCCCGAGCAGGCGCAGCTAACGTCCGGGTTCGCAAGCACAAACTCGAGCGCGGCGGCGGCGCTCGTCCGCGCCCCGCCCGGAATCAGCGACTGCACCCGCGGCGACGGGCTCGCGAGCACCCCGCCCGCAACCGCGCACATGGCCACCACCCCGACGCCAAGTTCGCCGGCCCGGCGGATGACGGGCGCATACCTGCGGTCGAGCAGGTTGTACGGAATCGTCAGGCTGTCGAACAGCCCCGTCTCGATGCACTTGATGAAGTTCTCCGGCGTGTCGTGCCCGGTGAAGCCGATGTGCCCGATAATGCCTTCGCCGCGGGCCGCGTCCAGCGCCTCGAGCGCGCCGCCCTTCTTCGTCAGCATCTCCATCTTTTCGAGGCTGAACCAGCCCACCTGGAAGAACTCCAGATAGTCCACCCCCAGAATCTGCATCTGCAGGTCCATCTCCGCCCGGTAGCTGTCGGCCGTGGTGTCCGGCCCGACGCCCGCCTTGCCCGACACAATCAGCCCCCGGCTGCGCCCTTTGAGCCCCGGCGCGGTGAGATGCTGGCACTGCCCGTCAATGTAGCCACGCGTCGTCTCGAAATAGTTGATGCCGCGCTCGATGGCCCGGTCCACCACCATGGCCGCCAGCTCCGGGTCCTCTTTCGGCAGCCGCATGCAGCCCATCGCGAGCGCCGAAACCTGCAAGCCGGTTTTTCCAAAAGGGCGATACTTCATTCTGTTGTCCATTCTCTGCGCCAGGTGACGCTGATCGTCACTCCGTCCGGGCTACCCGGGAACGTGAGGCAGAGAGTATCCACCTCGCTGGTATCGGTCAGCTCCACCTGCTTGCCCTGGGCGTCCACGGCCGACACCGCAACCGCAACGCGCCCGCCGGTGTAGAGGCGCACGGCGCCGGGTGTGCCCAGCGGGCCTTTGTTCACGAGCGTCATCCCCAGGGTGTCCTGCTTCTCGATGCGCGTCTCGTAGCTTGCGGCGAGCACATACGGGGCCTCCGCGGGCTCGACAGCGCGGAAGAAGCGTGACTGTCCCGGATCGATCCGCGGGTCCCGGACAAGCGGCAGCCCGGCTTCGAAGAGATCCACGAACAGACCCTTCAGCACCCCTTGGGGCCCTTTGTCTTGGGCCGTCATGGTCGCGTTCGCCTCCCGGTGCATATCCGGGATCAGGTGCGCCGCCACGTACGGCCCGCGCTTCACCGTCCGGAACCGCTGCTTCGGCTCACGCGCTTTCGCCCGCGCCAGAGCGTCGTTCACCGCTTCCTGCAGTATCTGATCGGCGGACCGGGCGAATGCGATGGCAGGCAGCCCCAGAAACTCGACCGCGCCCTTGCCGCTCGACGCGCGGAACCCGCGCGCCGTGACGCGCCCGGCGTCCGTGTCCTTGCTTCGCTCCACGCTCTTCACCGCGCCCGATGTCACGGTGTACGCCGTCAGATCGTACGACGAGTTCCCGTCGCGCGGATACCTCTTGAGTTCGTCCGCGGACAGCACCGCGCAGTCCACCTCGGCCTGGTTGCCTGCGGTGATGGCCACCTTCTCCGCGCCGCCCGAGGCGGGGAACAGATAGGTGAACGCTGCCGTCCCGTCCGCGAAGCGTCCGTCCGCGTTCGTGAGAGAGCCGATGTTCTCCTGCAGAAAGCTGTCTTCTTCGATCTGCCCGGGCCTGATCTCCTGAACTCCGCCCTTCCGGTTGATCGTGATCAGCTTCACCATAGCCCCCCAGCCGTCAGACGGCCGGGCGTCCCGGAAGCGCACCAGAACCCCGGCGCTGCCGGCCGGCAGGGGAATCTCCAGCACGCGCTGGTTCGACATGTCGCGCACCGGCCCGGTTTCCTTCCACAGCGGGCGGAACACGGGCCCGGCCGCCCTGGCCGCCGGGGCATCCGCTTCGGCGCGGCGCGCGTCCAGCCCCAGCTCCCGCAACAGGTGCTCGTCCGGCGAAGAGAGCCTCGCGGACTTCTTCCACCACTGGCCGGCGCCGTTGTATGCGTTCGAGCCCCCGATGAGGATCAGTTGCCCCCCGCCCCGCACCCACTGCGCCAGGGCGGTGTTGTAATCGCTCTTCATCGGCTTGAAGAAATCGTAGCTCAGAACCAGAACCTTGAACGAGCGGAGATAGTCCGGTTCCACCACACGCTCGATGGGCGCCACGCGAACCGCGCGGCCGTCGTAGATCAGCGGAAGCGTCAGGCCGAAGAATCCCGTCAGGTCGTTGCCCGCCGGGTCCGCGCGCTGATACGCCGCCGAATCGCCGATCAGCACCCCGATGCACGAGCCGGGCTCATCCGCCGCGCCCTGCTTCGATATCTCGCCGAGCGCATGGAACACGCACCCCAGCGCCGTGGCATAGTCGGCGGGAACGCGCCCGTAGATGCGGTCGGGCCAGGGCAGAAGCTCGTACGCGTTGACCTGCGGAAACAGCAGGCTGGCGACGAGCGTGTGCGAGTAGTTGGAGCGGTAGTCCTCCATTGTGCGGTCGGGGTTGTCCTCCAGCGGGTCGGCCAGAAACCAGAGCCGCTTGCCCGTGCCGCGGTACAGCTCCACCAGCGACGAGTACTCGAGCAGCGCCGTCTCGAACGTTCGCTCCCCGGTCTTGCCCCGGAACATGGCCGGGGTGCGCGCCGTTCCCGTCCAAACCTGCCCGATGGCCTCCTGCAGTTCCGTCATCTTCGCGAAGTCGTCGAAGGGAAACGTGATGCCCCACCCGTGGTAGTTGACGGGGCTGTGGTGCGCCACCATCCGCCGCACCGACGGGTCTTTCTTCTCGGCCGCCTGCAGGATGGAGCGGATCAACTTCAGCTCCATCTTCCCTTTGAGCTGCTCCGCCCTGATGCGGGTGTCGAACGAAGACGCGGGGTCCTGCCATGGCTCCCCGTACTCCTTCTGCCAGGCTTCCTTGAAGCTGTCCGAGTATCCCGCGCTGGCGAAGTACTCCGGCTCTTCGGGGATAACCGCCGTCGAGCCGTTCTCGATGGCCTGCAGGAAGAAGTCCACCATCGCCTGGATGCGCCGCTCGGTGGGCACCATGTAGTAGCTGCCCGGCCCGCAGGTGAGGATGACGCCGTCCTTCGCGGTCTGGCCCTCCTCCGGGTGCTCCTTGATGTAGGCGTCGCCAGTTCGGAATCCGCCCATGGTCTGCAGCGTGTAGCCGCGCTTCGCCCACGATTCCATGGTGGCTTTGTCAGCGGAATAGACGATGGCGGCATCCGAGCGGATGTCAACGGACGGAGTCCAGCCGCCTCCCGTCTGGAACGAAGTGCCCGGCTGACGCGCCGCGGCGCGGTCTTCAGCCATGGCGGGCAACGCACAGAGCGCCGCACAGGCCAGCGCGGCGAAAAGCACGAACCTGGTCAAAGTCTTTTCCTCCTCTTGCGGCTCGTTCGCGGGCTGCGCCGCGGGCTATCGGCGGGCAGGGATTCAGTCCGAGTCTCTCTTCCTGAACCGCGTAATCTCGAGCGCCACGATGGTGGACGGCACCTCCGCCAGCGTGCCCACCCGGTCAATGACCCGGGCAAGCGCGCGGTGCGAAGCTTCGTCGGGGCTCTTCTCGTCGTAGATCTCATCCATCGCGTCGGAGATCATCGCGACGGCGGTCTCGATGTACTTCGCGCGCACCTGCGGAAGCTGGCGGAGCTGGAGCTTTGCAAACGACCGGCCGACCGCCTCCATCACGCCGTCCCAGGTCTGAGTGGTGGCGCGCTCGCGGACGGTCTTCTGACGGGCCTTCTCGCGCTGCTCGGCGATGGCATCTCTGCGGGCCTTGAAGTTGACCCACTCATCCATTCCGACGCCATCAATGACGACCAGCCGCACGCGCTGTCCGCACGCCCCGGCGATTGCCGCCTCGATGGCGTTCCGGTACTCCGGGGCGTTCAGGTGTCCGGCGAGGTGCGTTGAGCCGGGCCCGAGCCCGACCACGAACTGCCCGTCTTCGAGCGTTATTGCGACCGAATTTTCGAGTGCGCGCCAGAGCGTCGGGATCATGTATTTGTCCTTGACCCGTTCGCCAGCTTCGTGCCAGACGGCTGCTATATCCATTTTCATCGGACTGTTGAATGCCTGTGTGAGAGGTTCTCCGGAGTGCCATCGGCCGCGGCCGTGACGCCCGGGACAGGGGGATTATAGGAGACGCTCCGCCCCTGCGTCAAACGCTGCCGGCCCTGGCAGCTTTCTGGTGAAGGAGTTCGCGCGGGGCGCGCGTAACACAGAGGGCATGTCGGAGAAGAGCCAGTTCGGATTCGGCCTCATTGGCGCCGGTAATATAGGGAAACTGCACGCGCAGGTGATTGGCGAGCTCGAGAACGCCCAGCTTGCCGCGGTCTGCGCGCTGCCGTTCGAAGCGGCGGAGGCGTTCGCGAAAGAGCACGGCGGATGCGCCTGCCGGTCGGTGGAAGAGCTTGTGAGCCGCCCGGATGTGGACGTGGTCACGATCGGGACCCCTTCGGGGCTGCATCCGGCGCAGGCGATTGCCGCCGCGCGCGCGGGCAAGCATGTGCTCGTCGAGAAGCCCCTCGCGATCTCGCTCGAAGGCGCGGACGCCGCAATCAGCGCCGCGGAAGAAGCCGGTGTGAAGCTCGGGGTCATATCCCAGCGCCGGTTCGATCATGTCTGCCAGGCTATGAAGCAGGCGGCGCTTGCGGGGGAGTTCGGGAAGCTCGTCTTCGTGAACGGAAGCGTGCTGTACTATCGCGAGCCCGCCTACTACAGCGCCAGCGACTGGCGCGGAACGTGGAAGATGGACGGCGGCGGCGCGCTGATGAACCAGGGGATTCACACGGTGGACCTGGTGCGGTGGCTCGGCGGCCCGGTGCGCAGCGTCGCCGGGTTCTCGCGCACGATCTCGCACAGCATCGAGGTCGAAGACGCGGCATCGGCTGTCGTCGAGTTCGAGAGCGGCGCCCTGGGCAGCATCAAGTCCACCACCAGCGCCTATCCGGGCCTTCACATCCGCGTGGAGATTATGGGGGACAGGGGATCGGCCATTCTGCAGGACAGCGACTTCGTGCTGTGGAAGACGGCGAACTCGGACGCCCCGCCCGGCCTGAGCGGGCCGAAGACGGGCAGCGGATCGAGCGACCCGATGGCGTTCTCGGCCGCCGGGCACCTGGCGCAGTTCCGCGACTTCCTGAGCGCGATCCGTGAGGACCGGCCGCCGATGGTGGACGGCGCCGAGGGGCGCCGCACACTGGAACTGGTGCTCGCGGTTTACGAGTCGAGCAGGCGCGGCGAGGTGGTCACCCTCCCGCTTTAGGACTCCTGCCGGAGCTTCGCCTCAGACGGCCGGCGGCGCGGGCGGCTGCTCGTGGCGGCCTGCCAGGATTGCGGTGTTGTCCGCGATCTTGAACAGCACGATGATCACCTCGCAGTACACCCGGGCAATCACGACGTACAGCAGGAACACAAACGGCGCGGCAATGATGGCCAGGATCAGCGGGAAAGCGCCACCCTGCAAAGCCCCGATGATCATCGAGAGAGCCACAAGCGCTCCCGCGGCGATCAGAAGCCCGTACACCACCGAGATGATCCGCGTGGTGATAAAGCTCGTGAACGAGAAATCGAAGAGGGACTCGAAAAAGCCCTTGCTGTTCATACTGCCACTCCTTCCTCCGGTAGCTGCCGGCAACACCGGCAGCGTCTTCTTCTGCTGACCGCTTACCGCATCTTTTGCGGATTCCTCCGCAATCCGGCTAAAATAGCAGGGTTTTCTCCCCGGATATCCGGCGAAAGACCCCTCATTGGGCGGCAATGGTTGCCCGCGGCAAGAGCCGCAATCGGCATACCGCAAGACTTCCGCGCCGGGCGCGCTTCAGGCCCGGGCGCAAGCAGACACAGCGACATCAGACAAAAGAGGACCTATGACCAACAAGCGCGTCTATTTGTTCAACGAAGGCAACGCGACCATGCGCGACCTTCTCGGCGGCAAGGGTGCGAACCTTGCTGAGATGACCAACATCGGGCTCCCCGTTCCGCCCGGATTCACCATCACCACCGAGTGCTGCAACTACTACAGCAAGAATGGCAAGTTCCCCGAAGGCCTGATGGACGATGTCCGGGCCGCCCTCGCCTCCGTTGAGAAGGACATGGGCAAGAATCTCGGCGATACCGCCAACCCGCTTCTCGTTTCCGTGCGCTCCGGCGCGAAGTTCAGCATGCCGGGCATGATGGACACCGTCCTGAACCTGGGCCTGAACGACGACACCGCCGCCGCAATCATCAAGCTGACCGGCAACGATCGCTTCGCATGGGATGCCTACCGCCGCTTCGTGATGATGTTCTCCGACATCGTCCTGTCCGATGAATACCCGGAACTCAAGAAGGACAAGTTCGAGCACATCTTCGACGCTCTCAAAGAGAAAGCGGGGGCGAAGCAGGATACCGACGTTGACGCCGCCGGACTCAAGGTGCTCGTCGGACAGTTCAAAGAGTACTACAAGAAGATCACCGGCGAAGACTTCCCGACAGACCCGCTCAAGCAGCTCGAGCTCGCTATCGAAGCCGTCTTCAGGAGTTGGGACAATCCCCGCGCGGTCATCTATCGCAACCGCGAGAAGATATCCCACGACCTGGGCACCGCCGTCAACGTGCAGACGATGGTCTTCGGGAACATGGGCGAGGACTCGGGCACGGGCGTTGCCTTCACCCGCGACGCCGCGACGGGCGAGAATCACATCTACGGCGAGTTCCTGATGAACGCGCAGGGCGAGGACGTGGTCGCCGGCGTGCGCACTCCCGAGACGATTGACCAGCTCGCGAACGAGAATCCCGCCATCTACAAGCAGTTCGTCGAGATCGCCAAGAAGCTCGAGAACCACTACCGCGACATGCAGGACATCGAGTTCACCATCGAGAAGGGCCGCCTTTTCATCCTGCAGTGCCGCTCCGGCAAGCGCACCCCCGCCGCGCACATCGAGATCGCCGTTGACATGGTGGGCGAGGGGCTCATTTCGAAGGACGAGGCCGTCCTGCGGGTTCCGCCCGAGGTTCCCGGCCTGATGCTCCTTCCGTCGCTCGATGCGGCGTACGTCAAGAAGAACAACCCGCAGGTGCTCGCCAAGGGCCTGAACGCCGGACCCGGCGGAGCGGTGGGCAAGGTCGCCATCGGCGCCGAGGCCGCGCTCGAGATGGCCGACGGCGGCACGCCGGTCATTCTGGTCGGCCGCGAGACCACCCCGGACGACCTGGGCGGAATGCTCGCCGCGAAGGGCGTCCTGACCGCGACCGGCGGCAAGACCTCGCATGCGGCGCTCGTCGCCCGGCAGTACGGCATCCCCACCGTGTGCGGATGCAGCGCTCTGCAGATTGACGACAAGGCCCGCACGATCTCCGCGAACGGAACCACGCTCAAAGAGGGCGACTTCATCAGCATTGATGGAACGCTCGGGCTGGTCTACCTGGGGCAGGTTCCCACCAAGGCGCCGGAGGTTTCGGGCAAGTTCGCGACGTTCATGGAGTGGGCGGACAGCTTCCGAACGATGGGCGTGCGCGCGAACGCCGACACTCCCGAGCAGGCCGCCGAGGCCCTCGAGCTTGGCGCGTCGGGCATCGGCCTGTGCCGCACCGAGCACATGTTCATGGGCGACCGCGTCCCGGCCGTCCAGGCGATGATCCTGGCCGAGGACGAGACCGCCCGCGACGCCGCTCTCGCGAAGCTGCTTCCGCTTCAGCGCGAGGACTTCGTCGGCATCTTCAAGGCGATGAAGGGCAACCCGGTGACGGTGCGTCTGATTGACCCGCCGCTGCACGAGTTCCTGCCGAGCCTGGAAGAGCTTCTCGTCGAGACGACCGAGATGCGCGTGAAGGGCGAGACCGGACCGGCCTACGACGCGAAGATGAAGCTGATGGGCAAGGTTCAGGACCTGCACGAGTTCAACCCGATGCTGGGTCTGCGCGGCTGTCGGCTTTCCATCTACTTCCCGGGCATCGTGAAGATGCAGGTTGCGGCCATCATCGGCGCGGCGTGCGAGGTGAAGAAAGCCGGGCTGGACGTGCATCCCGAGATCATGATCCCGCTCGTCGGCGTCGTGACCGAGCTGACCTACATCAAGGAGCAGCTCGAGCAGGTTGCCGTTGAGACGATGAAGGCCGAGGGGGTCCAGGTGGACTACAAGTTCGGGACGATGATCGAGATCCCGCGCGCAGCCCTCACCGCCGATGAGATTGCGAAGGAAGCCGCCTTCTTCTCATTTGGCACCAACGACCTGACGCAGATGGCGTACGGCCTCTCGCGCGACGACGCGGGCAAGTTCCTGCCTCTCTACATCGAGAAGCGGATCATCCCCGTTGACCCGACCGAGAGCATTGACATCAAGGGCGTCGGCCGGCTGATGGAGATCTGCGTCGAGGACGCGCGCAAGGTGAACCCGGACATCAAGCTGGGCATCTGCGGAGAGCACGGCGGCGATCCGGACTCGGTCAAGTTCTGCTACAAGCTGGGCCTGACCTACGTGTCCTGCTCGCCGAAGCGCATCCCCGTCGCCCGCCTCGCGGCCGCGCAGGCCGCGCTGGAGAAGGGCGCCGGCTCGAGCCGCGACAAGTAGGCAGCGGCCGACAGGCTGAAGTTGCGTGGGGGCCAGTCCGCAAGGGCTGGCCCCCGGCACATGTCCGCTCACCAGGGCCAGAAAGCGCGTGTTATAATGACCGCACGGGAAGTTATCAAACGGCTGAGCAAGGAAGGTTATGTGTTGGTGCGACAGGAGAGCGCGCATCAGCACTACAAACACCCCGAGCGGCCAGGGCTTGTTACCGTTCCGGTACACGGCAGCAGAGACATCCCTCCAAGGACGCTGCACAGCATCTTCAAACAGGCGGGCTGGAAATGATTGAAGCGAAAGGCTACACCGTTGTTTTCGAGCAGGGAGCGCCCGGCGAGGAGCCGTGGGGCGCGTACGTCCCCGACCTTCCCGGTTGCGTAACAACAGGCAGCACACTCGAGGAAGCGCGCAAGCACATCCGGGAAGCGATTGCTGGCCACATCGCGGCGTTGCGCGAGACGGGCCAGCCTGTGCCGCCGCCCACGTCTTGCGCGGAGCAGGTCACCATCGCGGCGTAGCGTAGTGCGATGCCAACCGGGGAACGGATTTATCCGGCGGGAATGACGCCAACCGCCAGCCTCGCTGTTTAGGCCGGTGTCAGTTCCCGCCGTCTGAGCAGCCAGCCGCTTCGGCAATTCGGCCTGGTGGCACACAGGAATGGCAGGTGGCTGTCATTGCCGAAGGATCGAAACATGCATCTCATGAGAGCCCCCTGCGGAATAGACTGCGAACAATGTGATATCTACAAGGCCGCGCGCCATCCGGCTGAGGCTGAAAAGCTCGCCGAGACCTGGCGCGCCACCTGGCAGCCGAAGGCGCAAGCGGACTGGTTCAAGTGCCAGGGCTGCCGTGGCGACAGGTCGCTGTGCTGGAGCGAGGACTGCAAGATCTTCGAGTGCGTCAGCGCAAAAGGCGTCCCGTTCTGCTACCAGTGCGCCGACTTCCCCTGCGAGCTTCTGTCCAACTGGTCAAGAGGCAGCGCTAACCACCAGGCGGCATTCGACTGGCTTGAAGCTAACGGGGCCCACTGACTTTATCCGGCGGGAATGACGCCAGTCGCCAGCCTCACTGTCCTGACCAGTATCAATTCCCGCCGCCTGAGCAACCAGCCGCTTCGGCCCGTTCAGTTCGCTGCGAAGCGAGACGCAAGAATAGGAGGTCCGCACGAAACCCCTCTTGATAGCAGTATTCTCCTGCCTCATTCTGCCGGGCGCTGCTGCCTGCACGCCAGACCTTGCCTGGTATGAGAAGGCGTGGAAGAGCACACCCCTGATGCAGGCGCAGGATGCCTACAAGTGGCTGTATCACGCCAACCTGGGCGGAGAGCATGCCGCAGGAAACCCCGAAGACGCGCGCGCCTGGATGGATCGGGAGTGGGATGGCCTCCGCAAGCCGAATGCTGGCGAGAAGCTCACTGTCGCGCTCAGGCCCGACGGCCGGCTTGTGCGTCTGAACCTGGCGGTGGCCAAAGCACAGGGGATCTCAAAAGAGGCTGTGCTGGAGGCGTTCATCGAGTCAGCGAAGGAGTTCCGCGCCGATAAGACCGGCTTCATCAGGCAGTGGAAGCTCCTGGGAGAACAGGTCAAGAAGCGCCCGATTAATCAGGTCAGGTTCGAAGACTGGAAAGAACTGGACAGCCGGATGAAGAAGGCCGGATATCCCGCGGTCAGCCACTCTGGCGTTTACGGGAAAGCCTACCGTCCCGCGTACCGCGTCATTCTCGCGAAGCACATCAAGCGGGAACGGTAAGAACGGGCACAAGGTCCTGGGCGACCCCTTGGGGGCGTTCGATGCCGGTCCGGTATAATGCCTGCGATGATCCCCTCAATCCGCTACCTCGACGAGTTCCGCACGGAGGACGTCTTCGCCCTGTTCACCGACGTCTATGCCTCCGGCTTGATGAGCGCCGACCTCGAAGATCACTACGCCTGCCTTGACGACTTCAGAGAGAAGATGGAGGGGGTCACGGCCCGCCCGGGCGCCATCGCACTTGCGGCGGAGGTGGACGGGAAACCGGCGGGGTACGTGACCGTCATCCCGCGCACGGCGGCGAGGCTCCGGCACACGGCCGACCTGAACATGGGGATTGCGTCCGCCCACCGGGGGAAGGGACTCGGGAAGGCGCTGCTTGACGAGGCCCTGCGGAGGGCGGCGGACGGTGGAGTGCTCGAGATCGTCTATCTGATGGTTCGCGCCGACAACCTGCCCGCCGTGCGGCTGTATGAGAGCGCCGGGTTCGAGCGTCTGGCGGTGCTGGAGCAAGACATCAAGGCCGGCGCGGACTACTTCGACGGAGTGCTCATGCGCCGGTTCGTCCCCTGAATCACTTCGCCTCCGCCACGCGCCGGAACTCGCAGTTGATCATCCCCTCCGCGCGCAGGCCCGTCACCTGCCCGCTCGCATTCTGCAGAAACTGAGCCTTCCCCTCCGACACCCACCCCGGCTTGTCCACCTTGAAGCTGAACGTGTCCAGATGATAGTGCTTCATCGGCTGCTTCACCAACCCGTAGCAGAACACCAGGCGCCCGTCCTCGAGCGTCACCGCACAACGCCCGTAGGCCGGGTCGTCGTAGTCGCCCGCGTACGCCTCCAGCGCGAGCGACGGCCGCGTGCCGCGCAGGCGCGGGTTCTTCTGCCGCTCCTCGGACTTCTTCTTGCGCTCCTCTTCCCGGTCCGCCCGCGCCCTCGCCTTGAACAGCTTCGGCCAGTTCCACCGCGGAAGGTCAAGAAGGGCATCCAGAATGCCCCTCGAAGCGGAATGCACCACCGAACCGCCCGAGAGGTTGCAGAGCACCGCCACGGCCAGGTCTGCGCGCTTTACGAGCGTAACCGCC
>Ga0255341_1005649_pt1 | contig 12192 bp, 7 predicted proteins | sample wastewater_treat_8_FD_192418 | JGI IMG/M metagenome (GOLD analysis project Ga0255341, IMG submission 192418) | Wastewater microbial communities from Lulu Island WWTP, Vancouver, Canada - plant12 | ecosystem: Engineered > WWTP > Wastewater > Unclassified | place: Canada: Vancouver, British... | reverse complement strand
TATTTTTCTACATACAGTATATCGCAAAAACGCCTTGAAGTCCAGTAGTTTCAATAGTTTTGCGAAGTTTTCAAAGATCGATATTACCTGTTTTTAACAGGAGTTATTGCAGTGGAATCAAAATTAAGAACTATATTAATTATAATAGCAATTCAGGTAATAACCGCTATACCTTTCATAATAACAGGGTATACTGTACCGGCTACTATAATTGTTTTTTTAATCACAATACTTATTATATTTATCAGGCCTAAGGGATTAAATGAAGCATATCCTGCTTTCATAGGTGCATGTATTGTTATAATAATGGGGGTTGTTTCATACTCTAATATGGCGGAAATTTTCGATAAGATTGGCGGTGCTTCCATAACTATAATTGCAACCATAGTTATGGCAGTGGTGTTGGAGAGCTTTGGTTTGTTTTATTGGGCGGCATTAAATCTTGCCAAATCTTCTAAAGGATCGGGTTACAGGCTTTTCTGGAATATTCAAATATTGTGTTTTTTGATGACATTGCTTTTTAATAATGATGGAAGTATACTTATTACAACACCTATCCTTATTTTGCTGCTAAAGAATTTGAAACTCATGCCTCATCAGCAGATACCCTATCTTATAAGTGGAGCATTAATTGCTACAGCTTCAAGTGCACCTATTGGTGTGAGCAATATTGTAAACCTTATATCGCTGAATATTATTCATATATCACTTTATGAATACACAGGAATGATATTTGTCCCTGCAATGTTAGGACTGATATTTATGTCCGTGTGTTTATTTATTCTCCTTAGGAGGAAGTTGGTTAGAACTCTTCCTGTTATAGATCAGGATTGGAAAGATAACTTTATAAGCAACAAGATAAATATCTCTGACAGTAAATTATACTTTAAAAGTAAGACCAGTCATACTCGATTTATGATTAAAATACTGATTTTTGTTTTTAGTCTTCGTTGTTCGTTATTTGTTGCATCATTTTTAGGTATTCCCATATCAGTTGTAGCTGTAGGTGGGTCATTGGTATTATTGCTTATCAGATGGCATTATTTCAAAATCGGTTTTTTGGATGTTTTTAAGAAAACACCATGGCAAATTTTACTCTTTGCTTTTTCAATGTATGTTATTATATTCGGACTTAACAACATCGGCCTGACCAATGAACTTGTGAATCTAACCAAACCGCTGGTAAATGATAATATGTTTAATGCAAATTTTATAATGGGCACATTGATATCTGGACTTTCCAATATATTCAACAATCACCCTGCATTGATGATTGGAACAATAACACTCCAGGAGATGAATCTACCGATTTTGGCTATGAAGACTCTTTATCTGGCAAACATTATAGGCAGTGATATAGGAGCCCTGCTTCTTCCAATAGGAACCCTTGCATCTCTTATATGGATGAACATGTTAAAAGAGAATAATATTAAGATAAAGTGGAAGGACTATATTGGAATAACAATCATTGTGATACCGATTACTTTGGTTTTTACATTAAGCATATTATATTTATGGATCCACTTATATTAAAGTGCTGATAAGGTGATTATAATTTTCTTGGTCAATTTTTATGGCGGATAACAGTAAAAGGAACTGATCTTTTAAGGCATGTTAAAGAAATAACTTCCCTTATATACTTGTTTAAGAGCTCACTTATTTTTGTGAACTCATATTAGTAAAGGGAAGTAATTCTTTAATTGTTCCTTAGTCAGTTCCTTTATTTATATAATTCAAAACCCAGAATCCGGAATTCGGAATACTTTGTATAAATTCTAAATCCTGAATTCTATGGTTCTGAATTATAAAAGAATTAGCACTTTTAAATAACGGGGATTATTTTTGTGTAGGAATTAAAGTTAGTTTTCCCATGTGTTGCTATCTTCTTGATCCCAAGATTCATCGCTGTCATCTTTGGAATAATCATCATCTTTGTCATCCTTGCAGTCATCTTTATCTTTATCTTTGTCTTTGTCTTTGTCTTTATCTTTATCTTTATCTTTATCTTTGTCTTTGTCTTTATCTTTATCTTTGTCCTTATCTTTATCTTTATCTTTGTCTTTGTCTTTATCGTTGCAATCATCTTTGTCCTTATCTTTGTCTTTATCTTTGTCTTTGTCTTTATCTTTATCTTTATCTTTGCCTTTATCTTTATCTTTATCTTTATCTTTATCTTTGTCTTTGCCTTTATCTTTGTCTTTATCTTTGCAGTCGTCTTTGTCCTTATCCTTGCTGCCGTCTTTGTCGTTGTCCTTGCAGCTATCATCACTGCTATCATTACCGCTGCTGCTACTGCATTTACTGCTTCCCTTACCACCGCTTGATTTTCCATCACATGATGAAGTACTTGCAGGTGAAATGAATACACTTTGGTTCTGCATAACTCTTAATTTAAGTTCAATGACCATGCTTTCCAAAAATGTTTTGAAAGTCCGCTCGTTTGTATGTTTTCCACAAGGTTGAGCTAATTGTTCAACATCTTTCTTTAGATCAACTTGTCTAATCTTGGATTCAATTAGTTCGCAGTAAATTTTTTCGTTCATAATTTCTGAGTTGGTAATGCTTAATGCATACTGATCGCTTCCAAGGCCATCTGGAGACAATGCTGAGGAGGTGAATTGCTGTGGATTGCTGGCAGTTACAGGTTCTGTGATAAAGTCAACCTTTGTAAAGCACTTGAAAGGAATATTAACAACTGTAAAACGGATTTTTCCACTTACAGATGATTGCCCGACATGTCTGGCAGTTGAGTACTCTACGCTGTTTCTAACAAAACCGCTTATAAGTAATTTGGAGCTCTTTTTATCGTCTGTAAGCAGCAGTTGGCTTCTAGTAAGAAAGACATTCTTTTTTACTCTGGTTATTTCTAATGCGGGGTCATCCAGTTGTATAGTAGCGTCAACATAAACTTGGACATCAGCTTCAGATATTACAACTGGGATTTTACCCACAAGAGGAACCTTTTTGCCTTCGACTTTCTTTGGTTGGCTGGGTGAAGCTAATAGAGTAGTTGAGTTAAGTACTGACGAATTAGTACATACAACATGACTAGTAGTCTGTTCCATTTTAATTCCTCCATTGCATCCTCTTTGAGGAAGTTTTTTATATACACTAATAATGCTATGCGTAAGCCCATATTTTTGTTACATTATGTTCCTTAATATTTTGCATCCAAGTCATTGTTATGGAAAATTATGATTCTACAGGCACAATAGCTGCATTGATGGAAATGAAGAGTTATTTAAATGTTTAAATTGCCTTAGTAACACAAATTTTAGAAAATATATATAATAATTACATGGAAAGGAATATATGTAAAATCAATTGATTTATGGATGTTAAAATATGATAGGATGTGGATTTGAAATGAAAATGAGAACTAATTATATCCGCTGGAATAGAGAGATGGAGAGAAAGTGCCTTGGTAGAGCATTGCAGGGATACAATCAGAATAATGTATCTGTAAAAAAAATACAAGATGTATCTGATAAGGTAGAGGAATCGGAAAGCATGACAGAAGACCTTCAAGAAAATACATCTGAAGATACCAACGATACAAGTTTGCAAACTCTTATGAAAAGTATAGTGAAGGAAGATGATATACATAAATCATATACAAATAAAAGTGCCAATAAAATACATTGGAATGAGAATATGCTAAAAAGGTGTCTGGGATCATACTTTAGTCATGCCCCTAATAAAAAAAGACTGAGCAGGTGGATGAAAAAAGCAAGGAATATGTGTGATGGGAGTAATGTATCAAAGGACACTGAACCTGTAAATAATGAAATTGCTCATGAAACTGTTTCACAAGAGGATATTTTAGATAGTCAGATTTATCATGGAGGGATAAATAGTGAAGATAATTATGAAAATGAACTATGTGATAGCTCCGGTATAGAAATTAATGATAGTGAAAGTACTGGTATAGAGATAAATGATAGTGAAAGTACTGATATAGAGATAAGTGATAGTGAAAGCACTGATATAGATATAAATGATAGTGAAAGCACTAGGAAAGAGATCAATGATAGTGAAAGATATGAAAATGAGAAATTGAATGAAGATATCATAGGCCAAAGTGTCAATGAAACAAATAGGCAAGGTAATATGGAAAACTTTAAAAAGATTTCATGGTCCACAATAAGTGATATTGATGATGAAGGTTACATCAAAGATATGGATTTTAAAGTGGAAAATATTTATTCCAATGATGAAAACAGCTACAAGGAAAGCTATGACGCAGTAGATTGCGATAAAAACAACAATGAAGATAATAATGGAAAAGCAGAAAACTGTGAAGATGCGTATGAGAATGACTGTAAAGATGGTTATCAAAATGAGCAGGATGATTTTGAAAACAACAACCAGGATGAACATAAAAACGACAACCAGGATGATTATGAAAACGACTATGAGGATAGTTATGACTATGAGGACTATTATAAAAATGACTATAAAGACAGCTATGTACAGGAAGATTTGTTTTATGATGAGTATGATGATAATAATGAACCTGAACAATATTTAAATGAAGTATACAGCAATGATTCTGAATTGAATTATGAGATGAATGAAAGCTTTGCATACCCTCAAAATCAAAATAATGTATTTGATTTTGAGGAAGCCGATTCGTTAGATGCGTTTGATCTTGAAATAACAGACCGAACAAGAAACAGTATGGATTGGGGCAATAGCTGGGATGAATACAATTTAACGAACACAGAAACCCAGGATATTGAAATTCCTGAATACTTAGACGATTATAACCATATAAGCTATGGTCAATCTGTTGAATGTAGAATTATAATTTGATATTTGGTTAAGGAATTTGAGGGAATTAAAAAGGCTTGTTATTTATAATGAGCCTTTTTAATTTTGGGGAAGTTTACAGCACGTGCAATGTTCATAAATTGCAGCTGATGCATCTAATTTGTATAGTCATTCGTTTATTGTACTTAAGAAAATTTTATGATATTATTTATATATAAAAGTATTAATAATTTTACTATTGATTTTTGTATTTATATTAAAATATATAAAAATCAACATTTTATGGAGGTGACAGAAAAGAATTATAACTAATGGTTTTGTTTTAATTATTATGCATTTACTCAACAAGAAACTATCCATTTTTCTGTCGTATTTATATATAAATATCTATTAATTGAAATATACAAATCTAATCATTATACAAATTCCATAAAGAGAAATGCTGTAAGAAATTATAATTTTATTAAACAGTAGTTTAGGGGGAAAAAGTAAAATGAAAAAGTTTATTATTTTATCATTGGTCATGCTGCTTATTACATCAGCCATACCTTATGGTATAACAGCTTCAGCGGAAGATGAGGATGTTACAGTGCAAGGTGATGACTGGCTTCACGTGGAAGGTACTAACATTGTGGACAAGGATGGCAAAAAAGTATGGATAACCGGTGCCAATTGGTTTGGTTTTAACTGTAGGGAAATGATGCTATTGGATTCTTATCACAGTAATATTGTGAAAGATATTGAAATAGTGGCAGATAAAGGAATTAATGTAGTGAGATTGCCCATCGCAACTGATTTGTTATATGCCTGGAGCAAGGGACAGTATCCCATGTCGACCGATACAAGCTACAATAACGAAGCATTGGAAGGATTGAACAGTTACGAATTATTTCACTTCATGCTGGAAAACTTTAAAAGGGTAGGAATCAAGGTTATACTTGATGTACATAGTGCAGAAACAGATAATATAGGCCATAACCATCCGCTATGGTTTAAGGGCACTATAACTGAAGAAGTATTCAAATCTGCCTGGGTATGGGCAGCTAAGCATTTTAAAAATGATGATACTGTAATAGGCTTTGACCTTAAGAATGAGCCTCATACCAATACAGGAACTCTCAAGATAATGTCTCAAAGTGCTATATGGGATGATTCAAATAGGGCTACAAACTGGAAAAGGGTAGCTCAGGAGACAGCACTAGCTATATTGGATGTACATCCTAATGTGTTGATATTTGTTGAAGGAGTTGAAATATATCCTAAAGACGGAAAATGGGATGATGAGCAGGTGGATACAAGCCCATGGACAGGAACAAACGATTACTACGGTAACTGGTGGGGAGGTAATTTAAGAGGTGTTAAGGATTATCCCATAAACCTTGGAAAATATCAGAAGCAGCTTGTATATTCACCTCATGATTATGGTCCCCTGGTATATGAGCAGGAGTGGTTTAAGGGGGATTTTGTTACTGCTGACGATGCTCAAGCTAAAAAGATACTCTATGACGAATGCTGGAAAGAAAACTGGGCGTATATTATGGAAGACGGTATTTCTCCTTTGCTGCTCGGTGAATGGGGAGGACTTACAGAAGGTAAAGATAAGCTTCTTGACCTCAACAAAAAATATTTAAGATGCATGAAAGATTATATTATTGAAAACAAGTATAAGCTTCATCATACTTTCTGGTGCATCAATATTGACTCGGCAGATACAGGCGGGTTGTTTACCCGTGACGATGGAACACCTTTTGAAGGCGGAAGAGACCTTAAGTGGAATGATAATAAATATGACAACTATTTGCTGCCTACTTTATGGACGAATAGTGAAGGCAAGTTTGTTGGTCTGGATCATAAAGTTCCCTTAGGCAAAAACGGTATATCGATAAGTGATTTTGTTGAATCAGGTGAAACACCATCAAAATCTACACCAACACCAACCAAACCAACAGCCTCCAAACCGACATCAACTCCTACACCAACAGGAGACGGTTCAGGTTCTACAGTATCGGGGTATATAAAGCCTGCATTCAATTATACAAGCAGCAGTGTTTTAGCTGATTTCAAGGTTGAACTCGATGGAACGGCATTAAGTGGCTTTACTGATGAAAATGGGTATTTTGAGATTAAAAATGTTCCCGTAAACAAAACATATGACATTAAAATCAGTAAGGCAGGGTATCTTGAAAGAACTATTCCGTCAGTTGCTGTAAACGGCAATAAGGAAATAGCCGGTAAAACTGCCCCACTAGATATGTTTGCAGGTGATTTGCCTGTAAAAAATGTTCAGGACGGTACTATTAATATTGCAGATGTTATAGAACTTGCAAAAGCTTTCAATAAAGTATCTACCGATACAGGCTTCCTGGCCTATGCGGATTTTAACAGGGATAACAGCATAAATATGTCGGATGTAATTATTCTGGCTAAAAACTTCAACAAAACATCAGCTGATTACCCGGCACTGGATTAAGGTGTTAATAAAATTAGTGATAAAATGATAAATTGCATTTTTAAAAGGCTGAGGAATGTTGAATAATATAAATAAAATAAGTCATTGAGGATGTATCATATAAGGCTGTATCATAAGAATATTATGAATGCAGTCTTTTATTATGTCAAAGAAAAAACTTATCTATATTGCTCAATTTCAGGTCCACTTAATTTCACCTTTTTGTGGAAATGCATTTAAAACGGTGATATAATGTGAATTGACTATTTAGTAAGTTGAGGAGGAAATAATGTGGCAGATAAAAATGACAGACTTATTATACCGGAAAAATATAGTCCCATTTTAACTGTAAAGCAAACAGAGAATGCTATTAAGAGGATAAAAGACAATTTCGAAAGCAATCTTGCAAAGGAGCTTAATTTGAGCAGGGTTTCGGCGCCTTTGTTTATTAAGCCTGAAACGGGAATGAATGATAATCTTAATGGAGTAGAAAGACCGGTTGCTTTTGATGTTAAGGGAATTGGCGGGGATACTGTAGAAGTAGTGCATTCTCTTGCAAAATGGAAGCGTATGGCTCTCGGTAAATATGACTTTAAGGTTGGCGAGGGGTTATACACCGATATGAATGCCATAAGAAGAGATGAAGATCTTGATAATCTCCACTCTATTTATGTTGACCAGTGGGATTGGGAACTTGTACTGGAAAAGAAAGATAGAAATGTTGATACGTTAAAGAGCATTGTAAGAAAAATTTATGGTGTTATTAAGAAAACAGAAGACTTCGTTTGTGAAATACATTCGGAAATTCCTAAGATATTGCCTGATGAAATCAGCTTCATTACTACTCAGGAGCTTGAAGATATGTTCCCTGAGCTTTCTCCTAAGGAAAGGGAAGATATGATAGCAAAGGGAAAAAAGGCTGTATTTGTAATGAAAATAGGAAGCCTTTTAAAATCCGGTATCAAACATGATGGAAGAGCTCCTGACTATGATGATTGGGAACTTAACGGTGATATTGTTTTATGGTATCCTGTTTTGAACAGAGCCTTTGAAATATCATCAATGGGAATAAGAGTAGATGAGGATGCCCTTGTAAAACAGCTGAAGGAGGCTGGCTGTGAAGACCGCAAACGTCTTAAATTCCATAAGGATTTAATGGATGGAAAGCTTCCTTATACTGTTGGAGGCGGTATAGGACAATCGAGGCTTTGTATGTTCTTTATGAAAAAAGCTCATATTGGTGAAGTACAGGCATCTATATGGCCGGATTCAATGATTAAAATTTGCGAAGAGGCAAATATAAAGTTATTATAAAATTTTGGAATTGTAAAAATATAACTTCCTAAGGGATCATTTAGTTATTTATATTAAATGCGATTAATCTTTTACATTTATCTATCGCAAAATTTCGTTAAAGCGTTCGTTTTTTTGCACTGCTAAATGTAAGATTAATAGCGTATTTAATATAGCTATTAATTATTATAGTGAATTAAAATTAAAGTGAATTAAATATTAAATAAAGGTTAAAATATCAATTAACAAAGGGGTTAATGGATAATATGAAAAGTACAATAATAAAAAGTCTGTATAGGCAGACTCAGGATTACGTAAACAAGGATATAACAGTGTCGGGTTGGGTTAAGACATTAAGAGATTCCAAGACTTTCGGGTTTATTGAGGTTAACGATGGATCTTTCTTTAAAAACCTTCAAATTGTTTTTGAAGATGGCAATATTCCTAACTTCAAAGAGATAACAAAGATGCCTGTAGGGTCTTCAATTACTGTTTGCGGCAAGCTGGTTGAAACTCCTAATGCAAAACAGCCTTTTGAGTTAAAAGCAAGTAGTATTCAGATTGAGGGTCTCTCAACGCCTGACTATCCGCTTCAAAAGAAAAGACATACATTTGAGTATTTGAGAACCATTGCACATTTAAGACCGAGGACAAATACTTTTTCTGCAGTTTTCAGAATAAGGTCTTTAGCAGCTTATGCAATCCACAAATTCTTTCAGGAGAGAGGCTTTGTGTATGTTCATACACCTATTATAACTGGTAGTGATGCTGAAGGTGCAGGACAAATGTTCAGAGTGTCTACACTTGATGTAAATAACTTGCCAAGAACTCAAGAGGGTTCGGTTGATTTCGAACAGGACTTCTTCGGAAAGGAAACGAACCTTACTGTAAGCGGTCAATTAGAAGGTGAAACATATTGTATGGCTTTCAGAAATATTTATACATTTGGGCCGACATTCAGGGCTGAGAATTCCAATACTGCAAGGCATGCGGCGGAGTTTTGGATGGTTGAACCGGAAATTGCCTTTTCAGACCTTCAGGATGACATGGAGCTTGCAGAGGATATGCTTAAATTTATAATTAACTACTGCATGGAAAACGCACCGGAAGAAATGGCATTTTTCAATAGTTTCGTTGACAACACATTGTTTGAAAGGCTTAATAATATTGTCAGTTCCAAGTTTGCACATGTCACATATACCGAGGCTGTAGAGCTATTAAAGAAAGAAAAGGACAAATTTGAATACCCTGTGGAATGGGGAGCAGACCTGCAGACAGAGCATGAAAGATATCTTACAGAGCAAATCTTTAAAAAGCCGGTATTTGTTACGGATTATCCAAAGGACATCAAAGCTTTCTATATGAGGATGAATGACGATAACAAAACAGTTGCGGCTATGGATCTTTTAGTACCGGGAGTAGGAGAGATAATTGGAGGAAGCCAGAGGGAAGAAAGGCTTGATTATCTTGAAAAAAGAATGGATGAGTTGGGACTCCATAAGGATGATTACTGGTGGTACCTGGATTTAAGGAAATATGGAGGGACAAAGCATGCCGGTTTTGGACTCGGTTTTGAAAGAGCCATAATGTATATTACAGGTATGTCAAATATAAGAGATGTAGTATCATTCCCTAGAACAGTTAATTCCGCTGAGTTTTAAATGAAGCTCAATGTTCAACGAGTATTTGTGTCCGGGAATTATGATAAAAACAGTTATGGCCCAAAGCTGCTGTAACTGTTTTTATTTATTAATGAATGCTATAGGAGGGATTTTATGTTTTATGAGTTGCAGGAAATAAATAAAAAACCTCAGCTATTTGAGCTTTATACTGCACCTAAACTGCGGTCCGGGTCTATACACATCTCGTTTTGCCAAAACAGGAGCAAAAGTGACAGGAGTTGATTTTTCCCATAATTCTCTTGAGTATGATCTTATTACAATGATAATGTGTGATTATACTGCATTAAGTCCAATGCAGAGAAAGAAGCTCCTTGGTATATTTTGTAGAATATTAAAGCCTGGAGGTTCTATAATATTGGATGTATAGTCCTATAATTATTTTAATGAATATCAAGAGAATTCAACATATGATTTCAACCAGCTTAATAAATTTTGGTCTCCTGATGATTATTATTGCTTTGTTAATACCTTTAAGTATGAGATGGAGAAGCTTATTCTGGAAAAATATTCAATCATCCAAGAGAGGGGTAAACGGGTTATATACAATTGGTTCCAGTGCTTTAGTGTGGAATCCATAAAATCGGAGTTTGCTGAGAGTGGTCTAAGAGTGACAGATATATTTTCAGATGTTGCAGGCAAAGGATTTGATAATAAATCAAAAGAGTTTGCAGTAGTAGCTAAGGCATGAATTATATGTAGTGAATTATATACATAGAAAAATAGCCAGCTGCTAAATTTATGCAACTGGCTATTTCTTATTTCCAAGTCTTAATCAATTTAATAAAGCTTATTTTTCATTTGCAATTGTGCATTTAAACAATATAGTAAACAATTCTGCTCTTGTTATACTTTTGCCGGGTTTAAATGTGTTGTCGGTGTATCCCTTGATAAGGTCTGACTCGGTAGCTTTAGCAATATACTTATATGACCAACCGGGAATGTCCTTAGCATCTTTAAATTTCAGGTCTTTAGTGGATTCACCCAGCTTAAACCCTCTCATAATAATTGTAACTGCTTCTTGCCTGCTGCATTCTTTATTAGGACTGAAAGTATTATCAGCATTTCCAAGTATTATGCCATTTTGTTTTGCCAGTGCAATGTAGCCTAATGCCCATGAAGGTATGCTATTTGCATCTTTAAAATCAACCTTGGCATTATCCAAGGGCTTAAGCCCTAATGCTTTTATTATGGAAACAACAAGTTCTGCCCTGGAAATATTTTTATCAGGTTTGATTGTTCCATCTGTGTAACCGCTAATAATTCCTTTTGTTATCAGGGCACTGATATATTCTTTAGCCCAGTGTTTTGAGATATCGCTAAAACCAGCAGCGGGTATAGGAGAAACCGGTGCATTTGTTGCACTTGCCTTTGCTGAAGCAGTTGGGGTAGCTGAAGCCTTTGTTGTAGGTGTTGCAGTAGGTGTTGCTGTAGCAGTTGCAGCAGAAGTTGGTGTTGATGTAGGTGTTGATGCCACACTGCCACTGCCACTTCCACTGTTTTGGCTATTACCACTGTTAGGTGTCGGTGTAGTAGTTGGTTTAGCAGTAGGTGTTGAAGTAGGCTCAGCAGTATTTTCCTTAACAAGTATGATATTGCCTATGCCGGATATGTTCTGCCATGAGTTACCGGATGCATCGCACCAGATGCTTACACTATCCCTTGATCCATTGCCGTCTTGATCATTATTAACCTGAAGGTCAAAACCTAATACACTGCCTGCCCCAGGCTTAATTGCATTCAATGGGATTAGAGCTTCAACCAAATAGCCGTTGGATGTCTTTGATGTAGCAGATACGAAACCATCAGGTTTTCCGTGGTCAAATGTTACTTCATTATCATAGTTGATTCTTATTTGATAGTCGTCTGCCTGATAGGCAGTGGTTTTGGCATTGTTCTGATCTAAGAATATTTCTATGGAATCCTGCTGATAAGCGTCAGAGCTTTCTTTGCTAAGGAGTGTATCAGTTACATCTGCCAGAACATAAAGGTTGCTGT
>Ga0255341_1005643_pt1 | contig 12202 bp, 7 predicted proteins | sample wastewater_treat_8_FD_192418 | JGI IMG/M metagenome (GOLD analysis project Ga0255341, IMG submission 192418) | Wastewater microbial communities from Lulu Island WWTP, Vancouver, Canada - plant12 | ecosystem: Engineered > WWTP > Wastewater > Unclassified | place: Canada: Vancouver, British... | reverse complement strand
ACCTTTTCTGGATTGCATACAAGATAAATCACCGACCCAGAAAGCGTTTCGGCTATTTGACTCCATATCAAAAATTATTATTAATTTTAAAAAACAAAAAAGTTGCATTTGTAACTTGAATTCAGCTTTTTTGTATTGAATGATTTTATATATTTGAAATAAAAAAAGGCGATCCGTTTTGAAACAGACCACCTTAAATGTTTTCACAACGGAATAATCCTTATTGTGATTTGCTTAGTTCTTATGTGCAAAGATATAAATAAATTATAAAAAAACAAAATATGGCAAAAATTTTAGGTTTGGATTTGGGAACAAATAGTATTGGCTGGGCATTGGTGGATAGTGAAGAAAAGAAAATACTTGGAATGGGAAGTAGAATTATTCCGATGACGCAAGATGTTTTGGACACTTTCAGTGGAGGAAAACCTTTGGAAACTCAAACATCTGCTCGGACAACTTATCGTAGCACACGTCGTATTCGAGAAAGACATTTGCTAAGGCGCGAAAGATTGCATCGTGTATTAAACATTCTAGGATTCTTGCCCGAACATTATGCATCTCAAATTGATTTCAATAAACATCTTGGACAATTTATTGATGAATCTGAGCCAAAACTGGCTTATAATAACCGAAATTTCATTTTTAAAGTTGCTTTTGAGGAAATGTTAAATGATTTCAAGCAAACACAACCACAATTATTTTACTCAAAAGCAAATGGTAAAGAAACCAAAATTCCATATGATTGGACAATATACTATTTGCGAAAAAAAGCATTAAGCAAAAAAATTGAAAAAGAAGAACTATCTTGGATTATTCTAAATTTTAATCAAAAACGAGGCTATTATCAACTGCGTGGAGAAGAAGAGGAGGAAACCCTAAACAAACTTGTTGAATTTTATTCATTAAAAATAGTGGATGTTTCTGCAGACGAAAAGTCAAACAATAAAGGGGAAACCTGGTATTCGCTCAAATTGGAAAACGGATGGACTTATCGGCGTTCTAGTAAAACACCATTATTTGATTGGAAAAATAAAGTTCGAGATTTTATTGTAACAACTGATTTAAATGAGGATGGCTCAGTTAAGACTGATAAAGAAGGTAATGAAAAACGAAGTTTTCGTGCTCCAAGCGAGAATGATTGGACTTTGCTAAAAAAGAAAACAGAAAACGATTTGGAGCAACATATTAGGGAATATAAAAAAACAAATAAAGTTGATTTTTCTGGAACTGTCGGCACCTATATATACGAGAACTTATTGCAAAATCCTACTCAAAAGATTCGTGGCAAATTAATTCGCACCATTGAACGAAAATTTTATAAAGAAGAATTAATTTCTATCCTGAAAAAACAAATAGAGCTTCAACCTGAATTATTTACAGATGATTTATACTCGGATTGCGTACGAGAGTTATATCGAAACAATGATGCTCAGCAGGTTATATTAAGCAACCGAGATTTTATCCATCTGTTTGTTGAAGATATAATTTTCTATCAGAGGCCTCTTCGTAGTCAAAAATCTTCTATTGGAAATTGTTCATTGGAATACAGGCTTTATAAAGATGTAGAAAACAACTATGTGAAAGAATACCTTAAGGCTGTTCCTAAATCAAATCCTTTTTATCAAGAATTCCGAATATGGCAATGGCTTTCCAACCTTAGAATATACAAGAAAGAAGATGATACTGATGTTACAAAAGAATTTCTTAAAAACACAGACGATAACGTAAGACTCTTCGAATTTCTAATGACTCAAAAAGAAGTTGGGCATAAAGATATTTTAAAACATTTAATTACACCTACATTAAAGGAAAAACATATAGACCTCAAAGCTACTAGCTTTAATAAATTGGTTGACAACGAAATTACAAAATATCGCTGGAATTATGTTTTTGATGACTCAAAAGAAAAGGAAGAAGACAAGTCAAAAAAATATCCTTGCAACACTACAAGGTTTGAAATCGTGCGAAGACTTGGAAAAGTAAAAAATGTTCCGAAAAACTTCCTTACCTCCGAGGCAGAACAACACTTATGGCATATAATTTATTCTGTTACTGATAAAAAAGAATATAAAACTGCTCTAGAAAAATTTGCCAGGAAATATTCTCTTGATATTGATTCCTTTGTCTCGGAATTTGAAAAATTTCCACCATTTAAAAGTGAATACGGAGCCTATTCTGAAAAAGCAATAAAGAAATTTTTACCATTATTACGAATGGGGAAATATTGGCAATGGGATGCAATTGATATAAAAACAAAAAGTAGAATAGAGAAAATTATAACTGGCGAATATGATGAAAATATTAAAAATAGGGTAAGGGAAAAAGCTATAAACTTAGCTAATCATGATGACTTCCAAGGGATTCCAGTCTGGCTGGCCAATTATATTATTTACGACTGCCCCCCAGTAGATAAATGGGAAACTGTTGCTGAACTGGAACAATATATTAAAGATTTCAAACAGCACTCGCTGCGCAATCCTATTGTTGAACAAATTATCACTGAAACACTTCGAGTTGTAAGAGACATATGGAAACAATACGGGCAAGGGAAAAAAGACTTTTTCAATGAAATTCATATAGAACTTGGTAGAGAAATGAAAAATACTGCCGAGGATCGCAAATGGATATCTGAACAAGTTTCAAAAAACGAAGAAACAAATATGCGTATTAAAGCTCTTTTAGTAGAACTAAAAGAGAATTCAGATGGAACATTACCTGTTGAAAATGTTCGACCATATTCTCCTATGCAACAAGAAGCGATGAGAATATATGAAGAAGGTGTATTGAGTTCAGAAACCAATTTACCCGAAGACATTGTTAAAATAAGCAATACTTCGCAACCTAGTAAAACTGAATTGCAGCGTTATAAATTATGGCTCGAACAAAAATACCGATCACCTTACACTGGGCAAATTATTCCATTGAGCCGTTTATTTTCTGAAGATTATCAAATAGAACACATTATCCCAAAATCACGCTATTTTGACGACAGTTTCAATAATAAAGTAATTTGTGAATCTGCAGTAAATCAATTGAAAGATAAACAACTTGGTTTTGAATTTATAAAAAACTGCCATGGTACAAAAGTAGAATGTGGAATGGGAAAAGTGGTAGAAATATTTTCTGAACAAGACTACTTGTCTTTTGTAAAAGAATTCTATGCAAAAAACAAAGTCAAGCGCCAAAATTTGTTGCTGGAAGATATTCCTGTTAAAATGATTGCTCGTCAAATGAACGATACGCGGTACATAAGCAAATTTATCTCGTCACTTTTATCAAATATTGTAAGAGATAACAAAAAGGATGAGGAAATTAATTCAAAAAATCTTATTCACGGAAACGGGAAAATTACAGCCATATTAAAACAAGACTGGGGTTTAAATGATATCTGGAACGATTTGATTTTGCCACGTTTCACAAGAATGAATGAATTAACACAAACAAATAATTTTACCTCAATAAATCAAGAAGGTCATGTTATTCCAGCAATACCGTTTGAATTATCAAAAGGGTTTCAAAAAAAGCGTATTGACCACCGCCACCACGCCATGGATGCATTGATAATTGCATGCATGACAAGAGATCACGTTAACTTGCTCAACAATCAATCAGCAAAATCGGAAACCAAACGATATGACTTACAAAACAAATTACGAAACAAAAGCAAAGAGGTATGGTTTGACAAATTAACCAACACAAAAAAAGAAAGAGATGTTTTTAAGGAATTCAAAAAACCATGGAGTAATTTTACAATAGATGCAAAAAATGCTATTGAAAACATTATTGTAAGCTTCAAACATAACCTCCGTGTAATAAATAAAGCAACAAATAATTATCAAAAATGGATTGAGAAGAATGGAAAAAAAGTAAAAGCTACGATAATACAAGAGGGAACAAACTGGGCAATACGAAAACCGCTACATCAAGACACTGTTTCTGGTAAAGTTGATTTAAAATGGGTTAAAGTTCCGCAAGGCAAAATTCTTGCCGCCACACGAAAGAATATAGACACAACATTTGACCGCAAAAAAATAGAATCAATAACAGATAAAGGAATACAAAAAATTCTTTTGGCCTATCTTGAAAAAAAAGATAATAATCCTGAAATTGCTTTTTCACCAGAAGGATTGGACGAGATGAATGCAAACATTAGGCAGTATAATGATGGCAAATTTCACCACCCGATTAGAAAGGTCAGAATATTTGAGCTTGGAAACAAATTTCAATTAGGTTATAAAGGAAATAAAAAACACAAATACGTTGAAACTGCTAAAGGTACAAACCTTTACTTTGTTATTAATGAAACAAAAGAAGGAAAACGAAGCTTTAACTCTATACCGCTGAATATTGTTATTGAAAGATTAAAACAAGGCTTGTCTCCTGTGGAACTAAAAGGAGAAAAAGACTTCTTTCTGACACCTAATGATTTAGTGTATGTGCCGACTTCTGATGAAAAACTGAATTTCTCAAATATACGACAACTGGAATTAAATAAAGAAAGAAAGCAAAATATCTATAAAGTGGTTAGCTTTAGTGGAAGCCAAATTTTCTTTATTCGTCATGAAATTGCAACCTCTATTATAAATAAAACTGAATTTTCAACTTTAAATAAAATGGAAAGAGCTATAGACGGTTCGATGATTAAAGAAAGCTGCATTAAATTGAAAATCGATCGCCTTGGCAATGTATTCTTGTAATCACACAAACATTATTTTCAATAGACTCATAACCTAATATTAACCTTTTACAAAACAATTCGTTAAAAGAATAAATATTCTTTTAATGATTAAAAAAACAATTTACATTGGCAATCCTGCCCGCCTAAGTTTGCGGCATGGGCAAATGCTTATAGAAAAGCCGGAAGAACTTGTTCACAACACCATACCGGTTGAGGATACAGGTATTTTAATTCTGGACCATTCTCAAATCACGCTTACCCATGGTTTAATGGAAGAACTTGTTGAAAACAATGCTGCAATACTTTTTTGCAACAACAAACACATGCCTCATGGTCTGGTGCTGCCGATGGATACGCATAGCACCTTCAGCCAGAATATTAAATGTCAAATCGAAGCAAGCGAACCATTGAAAAAGCAATTGTGGAAACAAACCGTTGAAGCAAAAATAAAAAATCAAATTGCATTGCTTAAAAAACTTGGCAAAGTGTCTGCACGCATGGAATATTTGCATAAAAACGTACAAAGCGGAGACAAAACCAATGCCGAAGGGCAGGCTGCATCGGTTTACTGGAAAAATATTTTTGAAGGAACTGATTTCACCCGCGGGCGCTTTGATGCACCGCCAAACAATTTGCTGAATTATGGTTATGCAATTTTACGTTCCGTAATTGCCCGGAATCTGGTTGGCAGCGGAATGCTCCCTGCTCTGGGAATACATCACAGAAACAAATACAATGCTTTTTGTCTGGCCGACGACATAATGGAGCCGTTTAGGCCCTATGTAGATGAACTGGTATTGGGAATCGTAAAAGAGTCGGCAGAAAACTTACCTGAAGATATTACCAAAGAAACAAAAATTAAGTTACTGCAGATTCCTGTACTCGATGTTGAAATTGCCGGCAAAAGCAGTCCGCTAATGGTGGCGGCACAACGCACAACGGCAAGTTTGATGCGCTGTTTCGAGGGCGAAAGCCGGAAAATAATGTATCCCGAACTATGAGCACATATATTCAAAAAACCGACAGACTAAATGCATACAGAATTATGTGGGTATTTGTATATTTTGATTTGCCAACGGAAACAAAGCAAGACAGAAAGGATTATGCACGTTTTCGAAAAAGTCTTTTGAAAGACGGATTTTCAATGATTCAGTACAGCATATATGCCCGTCATTGTTCAAGTTCGGAAAATGCCGATGTTCACAAACAACGGGTTAAATCTGCCATGCCGGATAAAGGCGAAATAATAATTTTTGTAATTACCGATAAACAATTTGGCAATATGGAATTCTACAAACAATCAAAACTTTCTGCCAGGCAAAAAATTCCTCAGCAACTTGAATTGTTTTAAATATAAAATATTGGGAAATATATTTTTGAAATAAAAAAACCGCTCTCTGTATTTAGGAAGCGGTTATAAAACAGTCTTGTTTTTTAATCCTGATAAATGCATCAACTAATTGATTATCAGATAATACAACAAGGGTATGTTGTTGCAAATATCATCAAAATAAAGAACTAAAGCAAATCACAACTAAACAATGGGGCGAACGGTGAGCGTTCTGGTTGTTGCAAATATCATCAAAATAAAGAACTAAAGCAAATCACAACGGTGCTGTTGCAGATCCGGAAGCTTTCTACGTTGTTGCAAATATCATCAAAATAAAGAACTAAAGCAAATCACAACTGTAGGTTGTAGTTTCTTTCTTAGGTTTTGTTGTTGCAAATATCATCAAAATAAAGAACTAAAGCAAATCACAACTGTATTTGGTAATAGCGCAAGTAAAACCGCGTTGTTGCAAATATCATCAAAATAAAGAACTAAAGCAAATCACAACGCCATGATGGTCATTGCTATTTCTGTCCGAGTTGTTGCAAATATCATCAAAATAAAGAACTAAAGCAAATCACAACGGAAACTCTCGCTGTAACCTATCAATTTCTGTTGTTGCAAATATCATCAAAATAAAGAACTAAAGCAAATCACAACCATAGGTTTTTCTTACAAACCTACGAAATTGTTGTTGCAAATATCATCAAAATAAAGAACTAAAGCAAATCACAACTCCATTCAATTCCGTAGTGTAAATCGTTGTGTTGTTGCAAATATCATCAAAATAAAGAACTAAAGCAAATCACAACCGTGAAACGTTTCTCTTGTTTCCACGAGCGGTTGTTGCAAATATCATCAAAATAAAGAACTAAAGCAAATCACAACCGTTGGCGGCTTTTCATATCATTGCTTTCAGTTGTTGCAAATATCATCAAAATAAAGAACTAAAGCAAATCACAACAGCGATAATCGGACATACTTTTTTATGCAAGTTGTTGCAAATATCATCAAAATAAAGAACTAAAGCAAATCACAACGTAATCGGCAAGCGGATAAACATTTTTTGTGTTGTTGCAAATATCATCAAAATAAAGAACTAAAGCAAATCACAACCGAGTGAAATTCCGTCAAAATTGACGTTTTGTTGTTGCAAATATCATCAAAATAAAGAACTAAAGCAAATCACAACAATGAATGTAGCTATACTGAGAGTCAAGAGGTTGTTGCAAATATCATCAAAATAAAGAACTAAAGCAAATCACAACTCCATTCAATTCCGTAGTGTAAATCGTTGTGTTGTTGCAAATATCATCAAAATAAAGAACTAAAGCAAATCACAGGCAGATTATTTTCCTGATTCTTTAAGCATATTGGCTTTTTCATTAAGCTTTTTTTGTTCTTCGGTTTTCAATAATAATTTTATTCCGTGCGGAGTAGGGCGAGTATTTTCATCAACATGAATAAAGGTTATAAAACCATCAACAAGCATTTTGTCGTTGTTGTTTTTACATACTTTAACGTATGCCATCAAGCTGCTCTTGCCTACCCATGCAAGTTTTGAAGAAAATTTCACAACCTCGCCCACACGCACAGGTTGCAAAAAGTGCATGCCGTGAATATTTAAACATACCACGTTTTTGGGATTTAGCAATGCTGATGCAGCAATAAAACCTGACTCTACAAACCACTCGGCAGTCCGGCCGGCATATAATGAACCGTGATGATTTAAGTCTTCGCTTTTAACAAGCCTGATAGAGCAATACTCCTGAGGCTCCACTTCCTGATTAACAATTTCCATTTTTTTACGCAAAAATACATATAATCAAAAAATGAGGCTTATAAAATCATTGTTGTCCTATTAAATTTTTAATAAAATTTTTAATGCTTTTTGTGCCCTCAAGCCGGGCGGGGCTTACTTTTCTTTTTCATCGCCAAAAGAAAAGTAACAAAAGAAAAGCTAGTCGCTTGAGAATTTTTCGGAGAAAACGTACACTCACCAGCCACAGACGGAAATAACTCGCTGCAAGGAAAACATTGTTAAATTATTCAGCTCAAACAGATTTCCGTCATATTGGCCGCCTTCGGCTCCCGGCGCTGCCTGTCCGGTTTCTTTATCCCGCAAAATTCTATTGCGACGTCCCGAAAGAATGATTTTTTTATTTCAATTTAATGTTTACAAAATAAATTTTTGGGCGGCCCTGCGGCGGGGTTTTACTTTTCTTTTTCATTGCCAAAAGAAAAGTAACAAAAGGCCGGAATTTTGAAAATTATATTTTTTTTGAGCCGAAATATAATTATATTCGGCTCATATTTTTTGTATATTTGCACCGAATAATTTAATTAAACGGCTCAAATCATGTATAACTGGCAAATAATAGGATGGGCAGAATTTATTTATAACGAAGAAATTATAACTAAAAAAGCATTGATATTGGCAGAATTGTCAGGCGAGATATTCGGCATCTTTAAAACATTTAATTCTGCAAAACAACAAAATGAGATTCTTGCCATCATGATTTCCGAGGCAATAAATACCTCTGAAATTGAAGGAGATATGCTGTCGAGAGAAGATGTGCGTTCTTCTTTTTTGAAAAACTTAGGTCTAACCACAACAATAAAGAACATTAGGAACAAGCGAGCCGAAAATGTGGCTTTGCTGATGCTGGAAGTTAGAAATTCATATAAAGAAAAATTGACAGAAAAACTTATTAAAAAGTGGCATGGTATATTGTTTTCTAACTCAAAATATATAAATGCAGGCATTTATCGGAAAGGAAAAGAGCCAATGCAAATTGTTTCGGGAGCAATTGGGCGTGAAAAAGTTCATTTTGAAGCACCACCTTCGGAACAGGTTCCGTTAGAGATGAAGAAATTTGTAAAATGGTACAACTCATTCAAAACAGAAGGGAACATACGGAAAGTCATTATTAAAACAGCCATTACTCATTTGTATTTCGAAAGCATTCACCCATTTGAAGATGGAAATGGCCGAATCGGGAGAGCATTAATCGAGAAATGCCTATCAGAATCAATGGGGCGGCAAGTAATCATGAGCGTTTCGCAAGCAATCGAACAAAATCGAAAACAATACTATGCAGAATTGGCAAAAGTGCAAATTAAGTTAGAAATTGACAGCTGGCTACTCTACTTTTCACAACTTCTTATTGATGCACAAAAAAACACTTTAGAGATATTGGAATTTTCAGTAAAAAAAGCCCAATTTCTCGACCAATATAAAACCACAATGAATGAACGGCAAGTGAAAGTAATAAACAAAATGCTTGATGCTGGAAAAGATGGTTTTGAGGGCGGAATGACAGCAAAAAAATATATTTCAATCGCTAAAACAACAAAAGCCACAGCTACCCGCGATTTACAAGATTTAGTTAAACTCGGCATTTTACAACGAAATCTTGCGGGTAGAAGTACAAATTATAAACTAAACATATAAACAAACATTGCGGTAAATACTTCACAACAAGCGGTTTTGCATCAGGTAGGTTGAACTTTTCCTTTCGACAAATCGAATTGAAATATTTTTTATCGGACAATAGTGATTTTTAAACAAAAAAGCCTGAAAATAAATTATCAGGCTTTTAAACACAGAAAATTAACAAAATGTATCAAACAACCTTGGCTATTTCATCAAAGCCCCTTCTGGGTCTGCGCGGGTGAAGGGTTTTGCTTTTATCGAAATACCCGATGCAAATATTCATTACGGGAACTTCGTGTTCCGTTAGTCCAAATTCTTTGCTTAGGCCTTCGGCGTCGTATCCGTTCATGGGATGCGAGTCTATGCCCATAGCCTGAGCCGAATGCATAATGCTCATAGCCAAGAGGCCGGCATTTAAATATGCAAATGCTGTCTGACGTTCGTCTGTAGAGCCGTAATTGTTTGTAATATTTTTTTGTGCATTTTCAACTACCTCGGTTTTACCTCCAACGGTTTGCAGCAATTCCTGCCATACAGGATTGTCTTTGTCCCACCCGTGCTTGTTTCCAACAATAATAAGATTAGCCGCGGCATCTTTTATCTTAGGCTGCTTGTATGCCAGATTCCAGAATTTTTCTTTTTCCTCATCGCTTTTTACAACAATTATTCGCCATGGTTGTAAATTATATGCCGAAGGAGCATTAACGGCAAGGTCTATTATCTTTTTTATTGTTTCGTCATCTAATTTACGGGATGGGTCAAAATGATTAACTGAACGACGGTTTTTTATTATATCAATTGCTTCCATAGTATTTAATTTTAATAATGTACAAAATTAGCAAGCATAAAAATAGCAGAGCTGTAATCATGATTAATATCACTCTGTAAATTATTGGTTTGGGGGAAATAAATATTTAGAAACTTTGTTGCTCGGATAAATTCTCATTGAAAATTTTTAATTCTTTTTTGTGGCCACGAGTAAGGCCTAGCTTACTTTTCTTTTTCATTGCCAAAAGAAAAGTAACAAAAGAAAAGCAACAAAAGAAAAGCAACAAAAGAAATTCCTGCTACAATATTTCTTTTGGGCAGCAGAGAAAATACTTTACCACGGTTTTGGAAATAGTTCCATAACTTAGCTGATCGGATGCTTCAGTAATGTCCTTTCGGGTACCGTCTTTATAGGCAATCCAGATTTTATCTATTCCGGGCGCATAGGCATTATTTTCAATTTCGCCATAGCTAAGAAAATAAGTAGCATCTTCTGCAGAAATATTATAAGCTTTGGAGATTTTTTTCAATAAATCATCCCGGTTTTTCTTACTGATTGGTTTGGATTCAATAATTACCCTTGCTAGTTTTCTGTTAAGCAAATTGGCTGCCAGGCGGCTCAGAACCGCATCGTTATGATATTGCCAGACTTTTAGGCAGGATAAAATATCGCTGTCGTCAATATCAACAAACTTTTCAAGAGTAGTGGCATTAAGGTTTGTTTTATTGTTGTTTTTTTCGAGGAAAAAAGCCAGTGCTGGCGGGGCATAAATTTTTTCGCCATTCAAAGCCAGATTGTGTGCGCGCTTAAGCACGGCAATAAGCATTTGTTCGGCAGCAACAACAGTTTTATGATAATACACCTGCCAATACATAAGCCGTCGTGCAATAATAAAACGTTCAACAGAATAAATGCCTTTTTCCTCCACTGCCAGCTCGTCGTTTGATATGGTCATCATTTTCAGAATGCGCTCCGTGCCGATAACTCCTTCGGACACGCCCGTGAAAAAACTGTCGCGCGACAAATAATCAAGCCTGTCAACATCAAGCTGCCCCGACACCAGCTGATGCAAAAACTTCTTTTTATAGGTGCCCTTAAAAATCTTAATTGCCAGGGTCAGTTGTCCGCCCAACTCCTGATTGAGTTTTTCCATCAGCTTAAGCGAAATGTCTTCGTGCGACACATTGTGTATTAATGAATTTTCGAGTGCATGCGAAAAAGGTCCGTGACCAATATCGTGCAGCAAAATGGCAGCCAGTGCAGCCTGTTTTTCTTCGTTATTAATTTCAAACCCTTTTTGTTTTAGAATTTCGGTTGCCTCATCCATCAGATGCATGGCACCAACGGCATGATTAAATCTGGTGTGCAACGCTCCCGGATAAACAAGATAGGTTAATCCCAACTGCCTTATTCTGGTAAGCCGCTGAAAACACGGATGATTTACTAAAGTAAAAATTATTTCGTCTGGGATTGAAATAAATCCATGTACGGGGTCGTTTAATATTTTTCGTTTGTTTAATGCCATTTGCTAAAGAAATCAACGATGTTAAGGTATTTTTTTGTATTTTTGAAAATGATTTTGCTTATGGTAAAACAACTTGCCAAAAACAGACAAAATTAATGAATAACCGGAAATAAACTAAGTATGAGTTCAAAAAGCAAAATCCTGTGGATTGATGATGAAATAGAGATGCTGAAACCTCACATTCTCTTTCTTGAGCAAAAAGGTTATCATTTGTCGCCCGTTTCCAACGGAAACGATGCATTGGAACTTCTTAAAAAAGAAGATTTCGACATTATATTTTTAGACGAAAACATGCCGGGTCTGAGCGGACTGGAAACATTGTCGTTTATAAAAGACCTTAAGCCCAATATTCCTGTGGTTATGATTACAAAAAGCGAAGAAGAAACCATAATGGAAGAAGCAATTGGGAGCAAAATATCAGATTATTTAATCAAGCCGGTAAATCCGAATCAGATACTGCTTTC
>Ga0255341_1005631_pt1 | contig 12217 bp, 7 predicted proteins | sample wastewater_treat_8_FD_192418 | JGI IMG/M metagenome (GOLD analysis project Ga0255341, IMG submission 192418) | Wastewater microbial communities from Lulu Island WWTP, Vancouver, Canada - plant12 | ecosystem: Engineered > WWTP > Wastewater > Unclassified | place: Canada: Vancouver, British... | reverse complement strand
GGACGGCTGACAGCGGAGCAGATCGGCGACATGCTCGACAGACCGGCCGGCGATATTGAGAAGGTCATCGGCCAGGCTGAGGCCGACGGCATCATCCGGCGCTACAAAGCGGTTGTGGACTGGGACCGCGCCGGACAGGAGCGGGTGTTCGCGTTTATTGACGTGAAGGTCACCCCCACGCGAGGCGCGGGCTTCGACGATGTCGCCGAGCGCATCTACAAGTTCCCCGAGGTCGTGAGCCTGTATCTTATGAGCGGAGAGTACGACCTGCGCGTGATCATACAGGGCTCCACGATGCAGGAGGTGGCGAACTTCGTTTCGAACAAGCTGGCCACGATTGACCGGGTGCGGTCAACGGCGTCGCACTTCGTGCTGAAGCGCTACAAGGAAGACCGCGAAATCTTCGCGGAGAAGGACGCCGACCACCGGCTGGCCGTGACCCCGTGACCGTTTCAACGCGGCGCGCGGGCGCGCCGGAAAGCGAGCCCTGACCCCCCATGCGCGGCATTGCATCCAACGTGGCATCGGTCTCGGCGTCGGGCATCAGGCGGTTCTTCGACATCGTCGCCGACATGAAGGACGTGATTTCGCTCGGCGTCGGCGAGCCGGACTTCGTGACCCCCTGGCGGCTGCGGGAGGCGTGCGTGTTCTCGCTGGAGCGCGGGCGCACGAACTACACCTCCAACTGGGGTCTCCTTTCGCTGCGCAAGCTCATCTCCGGGCATCTCAAGTCGCTCTACGGCGTTGACTACCAGCCCGAAGACCAGATTCTGGTGACTGTGGGCGTTTCCGAAGCGCTCGACCTGGCGTTGAGGGCGGTTCTGGATCCGGGCGACGAAGTGATCATCTTCGAGCCCTGCTACGTTTCGTACGCACCCTGCGTCACGTTCGCGGGCGGGACGCCCGTGCGGATCCCGACGTTTGCCGAAAACGGCTTTCTGCCAGGGCTGAACGATGTCCGCGCCGCCGTGACACCGCGAACGAAAGCGATTCTGCTTTCGTACCCGAGCAACCCGACTGGAGCGACTGCCGGCCGTGAGTTCCTGGAACAGCTCGTGGAGATAGCGCGCGACGCCGACTGCTATCTGATCTCCGACGAGATTTACGACCGGCTGACGTACGAAGGCACGCACACGTGCGTATCGTCGCTGGAAGGGGCTGCGGAGCGCACGATTCTGCTGAACGGTTTTTCGAAGGCGTATGCGATGACGGGGTGGCGCATCGGCTACGCTGCGGCACCGCCCGACGTCGCCGAAGCGATGATGAAAATTCATCAGTATGTCGCTCTGTGCGCGCCGATTACCGCGCAGGAAGCGGCGGTGGAAGCCCTCACCGCTGGCGAGCAGAGCGTGCGCGAGATGAGGACGGAATACAACCGCCGGCGCAGGCTGATTGTGAAGAGGTTCAACGAGGCCGGTCTCAAATGCGGGGAACCCGGGGGCGCCTTTTATGCGTTTCCCTCGGTCAAAGAGACCGGGCTGACATCGGAGGAGTTCGCGGAGCGGCTGCTTTACGAAAAGAAGGTTGTCGTCGTTCCGGGCGGCGCGTTCGGGGAATGTGGAGAAGGCTACGTGCGCGCCGCATATGCTACCTCGCTCGACAGGATCGAGGAGGCCCTGGCCCGCGTCGCGGAGATGGTGGCCTCTTTGCCCGAAACTGCTGGAGATACATGATAGTGACCGACCGACCCAAAGCAGGATCGCCGCGCCGGCGAGCGGCTGCTCTTCTGACTGCCGCGGTTCTGTTGTGCGCCGCGCCCGCGTTCGCGAAACCGCGCTCGAATGCCGTGCGCCTGTGGACGACCTGGGACCAGAACTACTTCTACGCAGCGTTCGACATCTCAGACCCGGACATTCAGGGCGAGTCGAAGGCCGCCAACGCGCCGGTGGGCGACGATGACGCGGTAGCGCTCTACTTCCAGGCTGATCGGGCCACGGGCCAGACGCTGTCCCCGGCGTCCTATCGGATGATCGTCAGCGCCGCCGGAGGCGCGCAGTTCGCCGTGGGCTCGGAAGAGGGCTGGCAGCAGAAGAACATCATCACTTTCAAGTACGCTGTCAGGCTCGATGGCACGCTGAACGACGATCAGGACGACGACACGCGGTTTCAGGTGGAGGTGGCGGTGCCTTGGAAGGAGATGGGAATCACCCCCGACATCGGCGCTGCTGTCGGCTTCAACATCGCCGTCCAGATGAGAGGCGAAAACAGCGGGTCGGTGAGCCTTTCGCCTGATGTAAAGACTGAGGCGGACAGGGACAACCCCTCCAAATGGCAGGAACTGTGGCTGCGCGCCGCCGTTCAGCCGATCGCGATCAACAGCCCCGGCAGAGTGATGTGCAACCGGATTCTGGCGCACGCCCCGATTGTGGACGGCCGCATCCTCCCCAGCGAGTACGCCGAGAAGAACGTGCTTCAGATCGCAAAGCCGCCCGTTGACGCGGCGCGGCATGTCATCCGCGATTTCCCCATTGAAGACCTGGTGTTCGGGGTGTACCATCTCGACTTCGCGTCCGGCCCGGAGGGCGCGGCTTCGCAGGCAGCGTATGTGCACAAGCCGCTTGGAGGGTTTGGGCCCTGGTTCGACCCGTCCACAATCCGCTGGCACCACGCACAGCTTCTGGACGCCCAGCGCGCGGGAATAGACGTCGTGCTTCCGGTGTTCGACGGCGGCGGCGAGGAGCGCATCGCGGCGCTGGCGGCGGCTCTCGGCGACATGACGGCGCTCGGTCAGGGCGTGCCGCATGTGGGGCTTTTGCTGAAGGCGGAGAAGGGCGCGGACAGACAGCGCACCTGGAGCATAATCCGGCGGTTCTGCGAGCTGGTCAGTCCCCGGTACCTGGCGCAGGTGAGGCTCCCGCAGTCGCGCGGAGGACAGAGCGCGTTGCCGGTCTTCGTGCGAGGCGAGCTCGCGCTGACGCAGGAAGACCGCGACTGGTTCGACAGGCAGGCGGCGGAGGCTTTCGGGCTGCGGCTGCTCTGGGTGGCCGGCGGCGGCAGCCGGACGGCGGCCCCCGCCGCTGACGGTTTCGCGGCGAACAGCCGCGAGACCGGATGGTCGCTGGACGAAAGCGGCTGGATAAAGGTAGCCGCCGTGACTCCGGGATGCGCAGGCGGCGAGCGCCTGCTTGCCCGCGCCGCGGGCGAGACTTACCAGAGCGCCTGGGCGGCCGTCATCGAGAAGAAGCCGGACTGGGTGCTGATAGACTCGTTCAACGACTGGCGGGACGGCTCGGAGATCGCCGAGTCGTACGAGTACGGGCTGCTCTACATTGACGCGACCGCCATACAGTCTTCGCGCTTCAACGGGCAGAGAGAGTACGCCGCCAAGTATCTTTCATCGTTTGTTCCCCGCGAAATCGCGCCCGGCACTCTGTGCACCGCCCGCGCGAATGTCCGCAATGCAGGCACGAAGCCGTGGAAGGTGACCGACCGGGTGCGGTTCACCTACCGGTGGTATCAGGGCGGCAGGCTCTATTCGCAGGGCGTCGCCGCTGTCCCGCTGCAGAAGGATATCCCGGTCAACGGGTCGGGGCAGATATCCATCGGGGTGGCCCCGCTGGATACGGACAAAGATCCGCTGCCAGCCGGAGAGTGGCTGCTGGTGTTCGATCTGCTCACGCCGGACGGCAGGACGTTTTCGAGCCAGGGCGATCATCCTCTGGCGGTGGCGGTCACAATCGGCGACCCGCCCGCGCTCTCGGCGGAGTTGCTTTCGGCCGAGATTCCGCCGCTGATGATGCCCTCGGAGACCTACACGGCCCTGGTCACCCTGCGCAACGACGGCTCCACGGCGTGGTCAACGGGCGGAAGCGTGGGGGTCGTTCTCACGGCTTACGCGGACGCCGACGGCGGGCGCAAGGTACTGGAGACCTGGACGGCGCCGATCCCCGAAGAAACGCTTCCGGGCAGGATTGTGACGGCGCAGGTTCCCGTCAGCATCAAACCTTCCACGGCGCTGGCGAACAAGCGCATTATGATCGAGGCCCGGCTGACCGCGGACGGCAAGGCAGCCGGGGCCGAGACCTGCAGGCCGCTCGTGGCCTCGGCTCTCACAGCGCCGGCCCAGTGGGCGCCGTCTCTCACCCCGCCATCGCGGCCCCTCGCCGGTCTGGAGTATGGCAAGGCGGCGAAGTTCGCGATTGACGTGCTGAACAAGGGGCCGCAGACATGGAGCGGCGATGCGCGTCTCACGGCCGATCTGTATTCGATTGACGGCAGGCTGCTTCTGGCCAACGCCGGAACGGGCAAGCTGCGGCGCGGCATCAAGGCCGGCGAGAAGCTCACGGCGAACGTGGAGCTGAAAGCGCCGTTCTATCCCGGCCAGTACGTGGTGCTGTGGACTGTGAGGGCCGGAGACACCGACACCAGCCTTCAGCCGCTCGGAGGTTCGGGCGACGCGGTGTATATGCAGTATCTGACGGTCACGGCGCCCGGGCTGGAGGTCGTGGACCTTTCGGCCGCGCTGGACTCGGACGTGCTGGCGTCCGAGGCGAACCCGGCGGACGGGCAGTTCGGCGACGGCGGCGCGAGCTTTGCGGCGGATTTGCTTCCTCCGCTGGTTGTCCCCAGCCCCACGCCGTCACGCCTGCACCCCGTGGGCATGTTCGAGAACCAGTCCGGAGACGCGGCCGCCGCACGATGGATCAGCTTTGCCTGGCCCTCGCGCAAGGACGGCGAGAAGAACGCCGTGGCGGCGAAGGGGCAGACCATCGCCGTGACGCCCGGCTCGTACGCGCGGGCGCATATTCTGGCGGCGGCATCGGGAGACGCGGAGGAGGCCGAGTTCGGGCTGATATACGGCGGCGCGGGGCAGAAGGCCAAGGCTCGCGTGGGCGGCTGGCCGGCCCCGGGCGAAGGGGACATCGTCGCCTACCGCACGGCGCTCAGGATGACTCCGGCGGGCCCGGAGGCGAAGCCGGCGTTTCTGTACGATGTGGTGATCCCCGTGGATCCGTCGCAGCAGCTTTCGGCTATTCGCCTTCCAGAGAACGCGGCAATCGTGGTGCTGGCGATGACGCTCGAGAAGCCTGCTCCTCAGAACTCGAAGAAGAAGTAAGCAGCCGGGCGGGTATTTCGCCAGACTCCGCGACGGCGAGCGTCTCGTCCAACGACAGCGCGCAGCCGCCTCCGCCCATGCCGAGCAGGTTGAGCGCGGCGGCGGCTGATGCGAACGCCATCGAGCGCGGCAGATCCCAACCCATCGCCACCCCGGCCGCGAGACCGGCTCTGTAGACGTCCCCGCACCCGGTTGCGTCCACGGGCTGTTCCACCCGAACGGCGCTCTGGCGATGGATGATGCGCCCGCCAGGCCCGGCGGCGAGCGATCCGCGCGCGCCCAGAGTGATCACCACATCCGCTTCGTGCTCTTGCGCGGCGGCGCAGGCCATGTCCGTCAGTTCATCGTCTGAGGCTTTCGGGTTGGCTTCCTGATAGCTGGTGACAATCAGATCGGCGCACGCGGCGATCTCCGGGCGTCTCAGCGCGTCCATGGCGACGATCGTGAAGCCCGCGTCCCGGGCGGCCACGGCGGCTTTGATGGCCATCTCGCGGCAGTACGGATCGAGCGTGAAGACACGGCATGCGGGCAGTTCTTCCACGGGCTGCCCCCGCATGATGTCGAAGTGCCGTCCGAACATCGTCCGCTCGCCGTCGGGCGTCGCGAAGATGTTGCAGTAGGGCGTCTGCGCCTGATGCGAGCAGATGAGCCTGCTGATGTCCACATGCTCAAGCTCCCCCAGCCGCTCCAGCAGCCACTCGGCGCGCTCATCGCGGCCCAGCACGGTTCCGAGCAGGAGGGTGCGCATCCCCCATGCGTTGAGCGCCATGCACGAGTTCGCCGCCTCCCCGCCCACCGTCAGCCGGTCGTCCTGAATCCAGGTTGACGACCCGAGCGCGGGGAAGTGCATGATGCGCATGATGCGGTCCTGGCAGATGGTGCCGTAGCAGATGATGTCGAACACAATGGGCCTCCGGGAAGGGATTATACCCGCCGGCCGCACGGTGCAGATACAACCGCACAGACTTCAGACACCCGGCTGTGTTCTAGTTCTCGGTTTCTCCCGTCTCTTCTCCGGGCGACTCCAGCGGGACCAGGTTTTCAAACTCGCCAAACCGCTGGGCAGCCAGCCGCTCGAGCCGGCTTACTGCCCATCAGGGCAGCCACCGCTCAACTCGGCGGCTATCTTGACCTTCATCTCCTGGTCTTGCACTAACTCGGACAGGCTTCCAGGGGCTAGAGTCCAGACGGAGTACTGCTCCCGGTCGTTCCACATATCCGAATCAACCACAACCACCTGGATGTCAGGAACGTCTGTGAAGATTTGTTGGGGCAACCCCTCCGCCATGTAAACAACCACCAGCCGTTTTCCCTTCTGGTGGGCCAATGCTTCCAATGATGTTGCCATAGAGCTACCCTATACTAACGTGCGCCTGCCAGTTGGCGGACACAGTGCGCTGGAACACGCAGGAGGCCTCCAACGTGGTTCTCGGGTCGCGGACCACCCTGGCCCGCGCCGTTCCATACACGTCCCCAACGACCACGAGCCAGTAGTCAAGTGCGCGCTCTTGCGCCACCTGCCACTCCCGATCCGTGAACAGGATTCCTCCACTCAGTGACCGCAAGCCCTTCACTTCAATGGCCATCTCTGGCTTGGGGATGACAGCGAAATCGTAGCCGAGTGCACTGTAACGGCAGTCCTCGATGTCGTGCCTGCTGACACCGACAATGTCCTGGCAGTTCTGGAGAAAAAAGCTCTCGGCCAGCCGCCCTGTTAGCAGGCGGTCTGCCACATTGCTCACTGACCGACGGGGCTGCACAAGCACGTCCAGCGCTTCGCCCGCCCCGATGTCATCTCTACGCAGGAGCCGGTCAACCAGCTCCAGGAGGGCTGCATCGCTGACCTCCGCCATCTCTTCAAGGACTCTCTTGCGTGTCGGCCTGATGTCCCGGTGGTGCCAGCCCCGGCGAGGGTTGTCGAAGAAGGGATCAAACTCGTCGCGCAGATTCTTGAGAGAAGCGGGTGCGACGTCGAGGGCTTCCGCCACTTCCTTGTATCCGGCTCTCCAACTCGCGAGCCTACGTTCGGCGAGATATGCCATATCCAGGCGGCTCATCGCGTACCCGATGATCAGCACCTTCATTTCGAGCCGTTGCTGTGGCTCGGCGGCAACGTCGCTTCGCCTGGCCCCTGTGCCCTCAGCCCCCCGTTCCGCTGTTTTGGCGATGTCATCCATCCGCATTCAGTCCAGCCTTCGGAGCCTCATCGAACGACCCCGTTCTCACCGGCGCTGTTCAGCAACGTCCCGCCAGCGCAGGTTGCGCGCACGCCCGCAACCAGTAGTCCCTGTTCGCCACGTTGGCGTACTGCTCCTCCAGCGAGCTGTACCCACGAAGCCTCCACTGGTTGCCATGCCAGACGTCGCCATCGACAAAGACGGCAATCCGCCGGCCTGGCATCACTATATCCGGGTTCCCTGTCAGATTCTGACAGTGCAAACGAAACCTGTACCCCGCCGCGTGCAAGGCGCGCCGCAACTTGAGTTCCGGCCCCGTGTCCCGGTCCTTTACCCGCCCCATTATTCTGGAGACCGTCTGTGTGTCGCGCCTTCGCATTTCACCCTCTATTGTGACCGGCTGCGCCGTCAGATGTCGTCATCTCCATTCGAACTTCATCCCCGGCCGCACGGTGCAGAGATAACCGAGGCAGGGAGAATGGCTTTGTTTCGCAAACATTCATCTGACGCCGCGAAGCAGCAGTCGCGGCAAGTGAGGTTGCCAATGCGTACACTATCGTTTGCAGTTACGGTTCTTGCGTGTCTGATGATCGCGGGTCCGGCCTCGTCCGAATACCGGGCGTTCTGGGCCGACGGCTTCACCGCCGGATTCTATACGCCCGAACAGGTGGACACGCTGATATCGCGCCTGAAGGAGTCGAACTGCAACTCCATCTGGCCGCAGATGCGCAAGAGCGGCGATGCGCACTACAGATCCACATACGAGCCGTGGGCGCGGCAGAACCCGCAGCATTTTGACGCCCTGGCCGACATCCTGGAGAAAGCCCACGCCGCCAGCCCGCCCATCGAGGTACACGCCTGGATCAACACCTGCGCAGTGGGCGGACACCTGAGCCCGGACCACATTCTGAACGCCCATCCGGATTACACGAGCATTTCGGATGCGGGCGTCGCCTACGACAACGAGGCGATGAAGATTGACCCGGGCAACCCCGGCGCGGCCGACTGGACGTTCCGGGTGTATCTGGACGTGGCCCGTCACTACAACGTGGACGGAATCCACTTCGACTTCGTGCGCTACGGAAACGCGCACTGGGGCTACAACCCGCAGAGCGTGGCGCTGTTCAACAAGACGCACAAGCGCAGCGGCAAGCCCGCGTTCGACGACCCGGAGTGGCAGCAGTGGCGGCGCGACCAGGTCACGAACCTGGTGCGCAAAGTGTACGCCCACTCGAAGGCGCTGAAGCCCGGTCTCAAGGTGTCGGCGGCCACCATCTGCTGGGGCGACGGCCCGCAGAGCATGGATGAGTGGAAGAAGAGCAGCTCGTACAAGAACATATACCAGGACTGGCGCTCGTGGATGGAAGAGGGAATCCTCGACATCAACTGCCCGATGACCTACTTCTCGAACCAGAGACACCGGGACTACTGGCTGCACTGGAACGCGTTCGCCAAGGACAACCGGTTCAACCGGCAGCTTGTCATCGGGTCGGGCATCTGGCTGAACTCGATTCCGGACACCTTCCAGCAGATACGCGACACGCGCGAGATTACCCCGGCGGGCGGACAGGCTGACGGTGTGCTGCTCTACTCGTACGCGGGAACCAACGCCGCTTCGGAGAGCCAGAAGCCCGACTACAACCCCGAGTTCTACTCTGCTCTTTCCAAAGCAAGCAAGCACGGCGACCCGCCCTTCTCCGAACCGTCGTCCATTCCGGCGCCGAGAGCCAAACGCAAGGCGATCGTGAAGGGTTTTGTCCTGACCGACCCGTGGCTGGCGCCGGTCGTGGGGGCGAAGGTGCGCCTCAGCGGCTCGGGCGGCACGCGGGAGATGACCACCGACGTGACCGGGTTCTATGCGTTTATAGACGCGCCCGCGGGCGAGCAGACGCTGGAGGTCTCGATGCCGGGCTTCAAGGCGCAGAAGGCGGCGCTGCGCATCGCCGACGGGCCGCAGATACTCACCGCGAACCGCTACCTGACCAGCGCCGCCCGCCCGAGCGGGCTCATCAGCGACAAGTGGATCGTGAGCGGCGGGGACAACGCCTTCCGCGACACGCTGTATCTCTGGAACCCATGGCAGCAGATGGGCCGGAAGGTGCCGATCGCAAAGCAGCCGCTGCCCTTCCAGCCGGGCGACCGGGTGGCGGTGGCCGACCTGCCGGGCGGGCTGGCCCCGGCCGTGCGGCTGATCGGGATAGACGAGGACCTCCGGAACCTGCTTCCGCCGGGTGAGACCATGCCGATTGCCGGCCTCTCCAAAGACGGCTGCAAGACGGGGCAGTGGGTGCGCCTGTCCGGGACCGCGAAATCGCTGGAGACCGACGGGTTCGTGCTGTCCGACGGCGCTTCGGACGTTCAGATATCGGCCCGGGACCTGCGCGACGGCCGGGGTTTCACGGTTGGGACCGGAGAGCAGCTCGAGGTTACCGGGATTGTGGATAAGGAGGGCGGCCTGCGTGTGTGCCCGACGGGCCCGGACGACATCGTCCGCAAGAACAAGGCCTAGGCCGCCTGCAAGAAAAACTATAGAAGTGTGACAGACGGAGGGAACTCAGCGGATGGGAATCTCGTCAGTATAAGTGATAGCTTCCCACCCTCCTTCTCTCTCTTCTCCCCGGCCGATGCAGATCGGCCGGGGAGTCGTTTTTTGGGGCACAATCGCGGCGCTTGCGCGTCAGAGGTCAACGAACGAGAAGCGGCTGTCAAACCACTCCGGGTTCTCCTCGCGCAGCCGCCGGTGGCGTCCTTCGTGACAGGTGACGATGATGATCTGGTTACCCGCCAGAAGCTCGTCGCCAAACAGCCGCATCCCGCGCTCGAAGCGCTCGTCGTCCCAGGTCAGAAACGGGTCGTCGAGCAGCAGCGGCAGCGGCTCCTCGCGCGAAAGCGCGCGGCAGATGCCGAGGCGGCAGGCAAGCCACACCTGATCTTTCGCGCCGGTGGAGAGGTGCGCCCCGGCCTGCTGAGCATCGAGCCACGCCCCGCGCTTTCGGTCGTAGAGGCTGAACGTGAGGTCTTCGGCGAACAGCGCCTGGGACCAGCGCAGATCGAGCCTCTCCAGCAGATCGGTGACCGTGTCGTTCAGCCAGCCGGACCAGAGTTTCCGTGCCTCGGAGCCCGCCTGAGCCAGCGCTTCCAGGGCGATGTCGGCCGCCTGCTGAAAACGATGGGCGCGCGCCAGGTACTCCTCGAGCCGCAGGACGTCATCCTCCGCGGCGGGGAGTTCGTGGCGGACGCGGGTGAGGGTCTCCCAGAGCCCGAGGGACAGCTCCTGTATGCGGCCGCGGGTCTGGTTGAGGGCTGTCCGCGCATTCTCGAGCCGGGCATTGGCCTCCACGGGCGGAAGGGCGGCATCGCGGCTGGCGTTCTGGACATCGGGCTCCAGCTTGCCGCGCTCCTCGCTGAGCCGGGCGTGCTCGTCTTCGGGCAGAAGGCGCGCGCGGGCCGCCGGGAGCAGGTCGGCCCGGATCACCCGCAGCCTTCGCGCCTGCGCCGCGCGCCTTGAGAACTGCTCCATGGCCTCCTCATTCGCGATGTCCGAGGATATGCCCGCCGCTCGCAGGATGAGCGCAAGCTGTGCCGAGAGTTCGGTCTGCTTCTGCTGTGCCTGGTCCGCGGAGGTCTCGAGTTCCTTGAGCCCGCGCTCCAGCCTGTCGAGGTTATCCCGCGCATCAATCGCGGCGGAGGCCTGTTTGAGCAGATCGGCGAGTTGTCCGGACACCGGGGCCGATGGGTCGAGCACGAGTCCGTAGTTCGCTGCAACCTGTGTTGCCCGCTGGCGCAGGGCGGCGGATTCCTCGCGATCAGCCCTCACAGCCTCGCGGAGTGAGCGCCACCTGAGCAGATCGGGCCTGACCGCCTGCCACTGCCGCCTTGCCTGGCAGGCCTGATCGAGGTCTCCGAACCCAAGCGCGGCGGCGGCGCTCCGGGCCGCCGTTCGCAGCTCGTCGGCGCGAAGCTGCCCGTCGCGCAGGCGGGCATCGAGCGCCTCGCCGCGGGCGCGAAGCCCCCGCTCGGCGCGCCCCCCGGCAAAAGCCCTCCAGCCGACAATCAGCGTGAGCAGGGCGACAGCCGCCGCGGCCGGAAGATAGCCCGCGCCGGTCAGCCCGCCCGCGACCACGGCAAGAACCGCAGCGATAGCCCAGAGTGCTCCGGACGAAGGGCGCATGGCCCCGAGCGCCGCCGCCATGCCGTCACGTTCGGCCTGGAGCTTTGTCCGCTCGGGAGACCAGACTGCCTCGTTGTCCATATACGCCGCCAGCGCCTGCTGGTGTTGGGGTGACGCTTCTTCGAAGGCGCCAAGCAGCGTCTCGGCGTGCCCGGGGCCTCCGGGAAGGCGCGACACAGACTCAGCGGCAGCCGTCTCGGCCGCGGCGAGCCGCTCCTCCGCCTTCTGTGCGAGCACCGCCAGCGACTGTAGTTCGTCCACCTGCTCGCGTGTTACGTTCGAAAGCCTTCCCATCGCCTCGAGACCCGCAGCCGTCTGGCGCAGACTCTCGCGGGCCTGTTCCCGCTCCGCGCCAAGCTGCCCGGCCCGTTCCGAGGCGGCCTGAATGGAGGCAGAGAGGCTCGCGGCGCGCTGCTCATCGCCCTCCGGGAACTCCTCCAGCCCGCCAAGCGCGGCAGCCTCCTTCTCGAGCCTGCTGACCTCAGCCGCCGCATTCTGGTGCGCGGTCAGCCGTTCGGATATCTCGGCCAGCCGCGCCCGCGCTCCGGCGGCCCGGGCATCCCCCACGGCCGCCTCCAGCGCCGGCAGCTTCGCCCGCAGCTCTTCGAGCTCATCGAGCGCCGCCGCCCTGTCCGAGCGCTCCTGAACGAGCGAGTCCACGCGCAGCCTTGCCGCCTCCAGAGCCTCCGAGGCGCGGTTGATGGCCGTCCTGATCTGAAGCGACCTTCCCTCATGTCCGGGGACTTTCTGCAGGGCGGCTTCGATGTTCCGGCGGGCGGAATCCGCGGCGACGTCCGAGCCCGAGAGCAGTTC
>Ga0255341_1005621_pt1 | contig 12235 bp, 18 predicted proteins | sample wastewater_treat_8_FD_192418 | JGI IMG/M metagenome (GOLD analysis project Ga0255341, IMG submission 192418) | Wastewater microbial communities from Lulu Island WWTP, Vancouver, Canada - plant12 | ecosystem: Engineered > WWTP > Wastewater > Unclassified | place: Canada: Vancouver, British... | reverse complement strand
GAACCTGACTGGAAACAGAAAAGAGATATAGATGTATTTTTTGCAGGAACAACCGAATATAAAAATGGAGAAGGAGGGGGAGGATATTATATTAACAATCATCGAAAAGCATGCGTAAACGCTATTAGAAACGCTGTTAACGAGTTGGAGGGTATTAGTATAAGGGTAGCAGATTCAAGAGCTTTAAAACCAGCAGAATACGAAGATACAATGTATCGCTCTAAACTTGTTGTTTCTCCGTGGGGATGGGGAGAGGCTTGCTATAGAGATTATGAAGGTTTATTGGCTGGCTGTGTTGTTATTAAGCCGAGAAGTGATTTTGTTATTTCTTCTCCTGATATATTTCGGGGAGGTTATTTTGTATATTGCAAGCCTGATTGGTCAGATTTGAAAGAGAAGATTGAAGAAGGATTGAAATTGTCTAAAAATATAGACCTGTTGAAGCTTCATAGAAAAAATATATTACCATTTACTGAAAAAGAATATTTAAAAAATCTTATAAAAAAACTATGCGAATATTAAGTATACAATTTAGCAGAAATTGGAGTTGGGGATTGGTTGTCAACTCTCTTCTTGAAACTCTTAAGAAAAAATATGGATTCAAATATTCTATTGTTTTGAAACTTGAAAGATTTCATGAGCAAGCAAATCAGGCAAAGATTATTCTATCTCAGCAAATCTCTATACTTGATAGGTTAGATATTTTCCAAAAGAAAAAAACAATCTGTCGAATTGGAAGTGTGCGCTGTCTATTTGATAGACCTGAGACTGAATTAAAAAGATGGAGACATAATCTGAGCTTGTGCGGAGCTGTTATTGGAACAAATGAATGGCTTTTTAATTATGCTAAAAAATATAATCCAAATTCTTATCTGATTCCAAACGGACTTGACCTTGATAAATGGAAACCTAAAAAATTTGTTGTTGGCTTTTGTGGAAACATAGAATCACTTGATCCATCATTTAAGGGATATTTTCCATTAGTAATGGCGTGCAAAGAATTGGATGTAGAATTAGTGCAAGCTCTTTACGGACAAAAACAGATTCCACATCATGAAATGATGGATAAATTTTATCACCAGATTGATTGTCTGGTTCATCCTACTCTTTCTGAAGGATGTTCGAATACATTAATGGAAGCCTGTGCCTGTGGAGTTCCGATTATCACAACAAGAACAGCTGGATTTCACGGAGAGAAAATGATTAATGAAGAAAATGTTTTATTCTGTGAACCTGAAAAAGAGTCTATAAAAAAAGCCATACAGCGGCTTATAGACGAACCTGACCTTAGAATTAAAATAGGAAAAGGCGCAAGAAAATTTGCTGAAAAATATCACGATATTAATAACATAGCAGAGGAGTATAACAAAGTAATTCAATCAATAATACAAACAGGAGAAGACAATGAAGATAAATGATTTGAAATTCGGAGATATAATCTGTGTAAAATCTTTTTCTTTTATAGGTTGGGCAATAGGAAAATCTTTTCATGTTAATTCTCCTATGACTTGGTATATTGGAACAGAGTCACAGCGTAAAAGACCATCTAATCATAACGGAGTAGTGGGATATGAACAAAATGGAGAACTTGTTGTATTTGAAGCTCTTGGGAGAGGAATTGTCAAAACACCTATTCAGGAATATCTTGATAAGGTAAAGACAAAAGATTGCGAACTGAAATTTGTCCGCTCTAAAATAAACTTTGATGAAAAGGTTATTGAATTTGGACAGGCGTGGCTCGGCAAACAACTCGGAGTCAAATACGATTTCCTGTCCTTCGTATCTCATATCTGGAGAAATACACTTAATCTTCCCGGCATAAAAGTCATACAAAGAAACAATCGATTCTATTGCACAGAATTTGTAATGAGGTTTTATCAATTCATAAAGCCTTGGACTGGTGTTGAATCAGATTTCTTTAAGAATAAATTGCCCACTCCTTACACCGTTGAAAAAAGATGGAAGGAAGGGATTTTGACTATCGTTAAAGAAGTCTTTTGATTGTTTTTATTTTTGTTTTTGTTTTTCGATCATAGTAGCAACACCAGTTTCAAAAATCTTTCTATACAACGAGGCTTTTTTTCCTTTCCTTGTATCAAAAAATGATTTGATTTTATTTGCTGTATTTCCCGTGACAAAAACAAGGGCTGTGAAAGAAGTTTTTGGAGGCAATTTATTTCTATACCTCGATTGTGTTGTTTTATTTTTTTTCACAATACCGTTTGAGTATTTTCTGCTCACTCATTTTCTCTCCTTGCCTTCCGGCGTTTGTTGTATTTTTATCTATCCCTGACATCTGACTTCACTCCTTCCCTTTATCTTTTCAACTTTGAAAACTCTATCAGCACATTCTATCAGTGCTGTATCGTGAGAGACTATTATGAACTGTATTCCAAATCTCCTGCTTAACTCTTTTAGTAACTCTCCAGCTTTTTGCTGTAAATCCCTGCTTAAAAATCTGAAAGGTTCATCAAGGATGATAACTGGTCTTGGTTGTGGCTTTTTAATAGTCCACATCGTCAATCTTAATCCAAATGAAATAACATCAATCAATCCACCACCATTTGCATTCATAGGATCAAATCTGCTCCCTTCAGAGTCCTCAACAAGAAAGTTAACCTCAACTTTATTTCTTTTCAGAACAAATTCTGTTATAAATTTATACGGCTGAGAAAAAATAGAAGAAATAGCAAGGCTGGCAAGTTCTGAAATTTTATATTCTAATTGTGCTTGAGTTATTTGAGCAACTATTCGGATAATATCTCTTGCTTCTTCATACTGAGAAAGATTTCTTTTTTTACTTCGTATTTCGATGTTGTTATTAAAAACAGTCCTTGCAATATGCTCTTTTTCGCCCTTAATTTTATCCAATTTGCTTTTAACGTCTTTCAAGTTCATCTTCTATTTCTTTTAATCCTTTTTCTATTTTTTCTTTAAGATCGATTATTTCTTCGTTAAGTTTTTGTTCTAATTGCTTAGCTTCTCCTATAGATGTTATACCAAATTCTTTCTTAAGTTGAAACATTATCTGCTCTAATTTTCCTTTGATTCTTGCTTCTTCTTTCTCAGCCGTTGATATTGCTTCTTTGATGTCTAAAAGTCTTTGAGCTACATCATCGCTTGCCATATTTTTTCCTCTACTCCTATTTTAATTTTGTTTTTTGCCAGATATTCTTTCATGTTAGTTCTAAAATCAAGTCCTATTTCAATATCCTCTCTCATTCTGTTCAAGAATGCAAGCATTCTCTCTTCATCAATTCCTTTATCATTTATGTGCTCGTCTGTTACATCATTATTATTTATTGGGAAGTATATTGCTTCAAATTCATTATCAGAATTCCATAGATAAAATCGTGGCTTAAAATTTTTTTGGTCAGAAGTCATTCTAAAAATGGAGCCAGGATTGAGAAGAAGAGCTTCGTTGCTTTTTATTTCAAAAGCCTTGTGATTGTCTCCAACAAGGGCTGTGCTAATCTTACCACCCCTTTCTCTTGGCCTCGACAGCTGAGAAAGCAAAGACTTCGCACATGTTCCAACGGTCTTTTCCCAATCCTGACATTTAGAATCATATACAAATTTATGAATTACAGCTATAGCTGGAAGGTTTATATCAAACGGAGAGAATTCCTTGTCAATTAAGCTGCCAAATGGAAAAGGAATTATTTGGAAAGAGTTTCTAACTATATAGTTATTTGTATTGTCAAGCAATTTTATCTTTCCTGCTTTTGCCAAAGTATGAATAGCAGACCACTGAATAAGATTTGGATTATGTCTTGGTATATCATGATTGCCGGCAATTGTTATCATATTATCAGGAAGAAATTCAAGAGCAAAAGAAATTAACCAAGGAGAAGCATTCCATGTATGAAAAACATCACCAGCACAAATTACAGGAACGTTATATTTTTTTGCTGTGTCTTTAATCAAAGTCAATTTTGTCTTCATCACTTTTTCCCAATCATCTGTCCTACAGATTGGTTTATTTTCTCTTAAATGAATATCTCCTACAAGTATAGCATCAACTCTTTTCATAATAATTAACTCCAATTACCTCCACACAATGGACATTCATTTGGTTTAATTTTATTCCATTCAGTTTTAAGGTTTATCAACCTTGTTTGGATTTCTTTAAGTTTAAGCATTTCTTTTTTTTCAGTTATCAGCAAGGCACTTAATCTATTTATTAGTAACTCTTTGTCTTTATAGGTTTGTTTTGCCGTTAACAGCCTTTCAAGCTTTAACTCGATATTTGGTATAGCTTCGTATAAACTTTTATTTTCTATTAGTTCTTTTTGCTCTTCTTCATATTCTCTTAATAAGGTTTTTATTTTATTCAAATTCATTACAGCAGTCTTTTCTTGTTCGTCAAGTTTTTCAATATCAACAAGTTTTTGCTCCAGTTTTTCAATATCAGGGAAAGAATTAAGCTGAACTTTCAATTTTTCATTATATTGCTGAAGATCTTCTATTTTTTCTTTTTCTTGTTTAATCGAGGAGTTTATATTGCTTATTGTAGTATCTATATCCTCAAGACGAGATATTTCGTTTAATGCTTTTGCTATCTGTCCAGGAGTTTCAGAGATTAAAAAAGGCGCATCGAATTGTTTTTGTATATTTATTTCAGATAAATTAAGAATGTCCGAAACTTCTTTTGGAACATCTTGACCAATCGCTTTTAGTTGCTGACCGTTCACTATATAATAATTAGCTTTGCCATTTTTCTCCTTATTTCTTGATATCTTTGCCCCATCACTAAAAGTAATTTCAGCAAAGCATGATTTAGCGTTCTTGTTGATGAATTCATCTCCTGAAGGTCTGTTCCAAACAATCCAATTCAATGCTCTGATGATTGAGGTCTTGCCTGAATCAGATTGTCCTATTATGACATTCAATCCAGGAGATAATTCCAATTCGCTTTCTTTGTGGCTTTGAAAGTTAAAAAGCCGAATTGAATTTATATAATGCTCACTTTTCTTGTTTTTTCGCATAAGCTACAAGGTAATTCTTCAATTATTTTTTTAAATTCAGAATCAGGAATGCTTAAAAATATACTGGTGTCTACTGTTCCTTGACACTCAGAGACAATAGTTGCTTTTATTTTTTTATTATTAAATTCAATTTCCATCTCCACTCTTGGAAGATGATTGGTCTTGTGAGGAATTATCAATCTCATTTTCATGTTCATTCTCCTTTGATGGTGTTGAAAATATTGTTCTTCTACTTATTTTATTATTCACAGGTCTTCTTTCATTTTTATCTTTTTGTTCAAAATTTTTTAGTTTATACGGAGTAATATCTGGCTTGTTCTTCCATAGTCTATCTTTAAAAAATTGAGAAGGGCACCAATCAAAAAAATCTGCAAGTTTAAGAACGATAATAGGATACTCGTATTCTGGACAACGGATATTCATCGCAAAAGTTCTGTCTGTAAATAATCTATCGATTCCATACATGTCCTTAATTTTGAGATACAAAGGCCAGGGAATAAATATAATAGGTTCCCTCATATCTCTTTTAGCAATGATACAAGGATATGCACATTTGCCGTTCGTGCTTCTCCAGTCCTTTAAAACTTGCTTAATAAATGTTTCAAAAGTTTGTTCCGCTCCCTTTTCTGGTTTGTCTATACAATCAAGAATAGACCATTTTCCATATCCTATCTTAATTTCGATACAAAGAGCTTCAAGAAGAGGTTGACCAATAGGATCAATTGCCTGTATATCTCCAAATTGAGATGATGTTTTTTTTCCTAAAAGTCTTCTGTTTGTATTCCATCCTCCAGAGGATTGAGTTCTCCAAAATATATCATCCCTTTTTCCTTCACTCCACCATAGCGATAATTTTTTTGAAATCAGTCTTTCAAAATTACTTCCTTTATTTTTTCCGTTCATTTTTTTAATCCTTTGGAAATTTGATAAGTCTTTCTATCAATTCAACGCCTTCATTTCCATATTTTTCTTGAATGACTTGCCTCATAGATTTTCCATCAGGGCTTTTTATAAAATTATCATCAAATCTCACAATGTCAAATCCAGTTATTGGACAAAAATAATCTAAAAGATTAATTCCAAAAATTCTTTTGAATTCATCTTTATTTTCTGAAAATAATTTAGCGTTTGGATTTGAAAATTTGTAGTTTTTCATAAATACTTCCTTTTTCTATTTAATTTTAAATTGTCTTGAATTTTTTTCCATTCTGAAAAAACAATATTTTTTAATTCATTTTCTTTATTATGTTCTTCAATATATCTAATCAATTTTTCAATTGTAGCATCTGGAAATGTATTTGATTTTATGATCCCTTTTTTATTTTCCCAAATGCCTTCATCTATTAACCATTCAATGTTTCCTCTGATATCATCAATGCCATAATCGTAAAATATTGGAATATCAATCTCTTGAATTTTTCCTGTTATTTTATTTTTTGTTATTTTTATTCTGCTTTTTATTCCAATTTTTCTATCTTTGCCGTTTATTTTCTTTTTGATATATCCTAAATGAGCAGTCCAAATTTCGTGGGTGGAATAAAATTTTAAAGCTCTTCCACCACTTCTTGTTTTTTCTGCGAAAGAAAAACAATTGATATTATCTCTTGTTTGGCTTATTACAATCAATGCTGAATTTGATTTATATAAATTTGATTTTATCATTCTCAAAATTTGACTTGACCCCTTTGCCTTTTCCATTCCGTATGTTCCAGAAATTTTGTTTCCATTTTCTCTTGCTTTCACCTGCTCGTTCACCTTCTTAATTTCGTCTTCAGAAGATAAAGCATCAAAACTATCAAGCACATAGACGAACGGTTTTTCTTCTTTCAATAATAATAGAATATTATCGCGAAAATCCTCTATTAAATTACTATGTTTATTCGGAGGCTCTTCTATTCTTTTTTCTGTTTTTTCTCCAAACAAATAGGATATATTAAATTTATTTGCCTGCTCAACATCATCATAAATAAATCGGTATTCGTCAAAAACAGAACTATGCGCCATTTCAGCAAAACAAGATAAAGCAATGAATGTTTTACCTGACGAACTGTCTCCTATAAGATTGACAATCTTACCTCCATCAAATCCTCCGTGAATAGAATCAGACAAGGCAAGGTTAAAAAGAGTAGAACCTGTAGGAATGAGAATACCAGATGGCTTTTCTAAATCATCAATCTTTTCAGCTGGCATTTTAGCTGTTTTAATTATTTGCTTTATTTTAGGATTGTCTTGAAATTTAGTTCTCATTTTTCTTACTCTAAGAAAGGGTGATAGTGGCACCAAAGGAGATTGCCATTGCCATTGCGGCAAAGATACTACCACCATCACCCAAATAAATATTGTAGATTACAGTCAAGAATCGAACCTGAACCTCGGCAACCGCTTGGTAATGCACCCTTTCGAGTGTGGTTCCATCTCCGCTTGCTACCATTACAACACCGTAACCGTTTTTATCCTTTTCTCATTTTTCTTCTTTGCGAATCAATTTCGTCCTTTTTATCTTGACACGAATCCCAAATATTGCAGGTATCGCATTTTTTTAAACTATTGCAATCCTCTCCAAATTTCCCTCCCGCTGGGCATTTGGTTTCTGATTTATTTGACTTCTTATCATCATCTCTTAATTGAGGAGGCAAATCATCATCTTCATCATCTACAATAAATTTTTTTCTTCTTGATACATTTTTTCTATCCTGTTCATTTTCATCATCTTCTTCCATTTGAAGTAACAAATCTTCCTCCTCCTCATCCTCTTTTATAGCAGTTATTTTTCTTTTTGAAATAGAAATATTTTCATCCTCTTTTTCAATTGTTTCTTCCATCATTTCTTCTTTTATTTCATCCGTATCTTTTTCATCATTATCAACATCAATTCCTAAAAATTTCTTTTCCAATCCTTCGTATGAAAGCACAATAAGGATTTTGTCCAAATCAACAGTCTTTTTTAAAATCTCTTTCCCATAATCCTCCCTATCCTCAAAATCAATTCTGTGTGTTTTTAAAAATTGTGAATCACCAAAGGATTCCTGTTTAAATCTAACCTTCAAAGTTTTCCCTCCTTCATAAAAGAAAAATGAGGCATTTTCATCATCACCATTTTTGATTTCCTCTTCCAAAAATTCTCCAAAAAGATAATTACTGACCTCCCATATTTTGATTTTATTTACATCATCCTCATTATCTAAATCAATAACATTGAAAAGTTGTCTTTCTCTTGGCTTTAATTGCTTTATCAATTCCTCATCGGCATTTGGGTCTTTCATCAGTTTAGCTCTTTGTTCGCAAATAGGACATTTTTTACCGATTGTTTTAGGGCAAATATAAGCAAGCTGTTCATCACCAATTCCAAAATGAATATATACAGTTCTTTCATACCAAACTTCGCCAGAATTGACTTCAGGATGGTTATTAACTGTTACCAAATACGGAAGAATATCAATATGATAAATTCCTGGTTTTTGTGGTCTGAAAAAATCCACTCCTTCGGGTAGATTGTAAAGACCATACCCTTTTTGCTTGCTTGCTTTTTTTTCAATTTTTTCTTTGACTTTTGCCCTTAGTTTTTCCAATACACTATTCATTTTTTTCTCCTATTTTGGTTATTATATTATTTTTTCTTCTCTAAAAAATTTTATTGTTTTTGCTATTGCAGTCCCAACAAACCTAATCAAAATATAAAGATAAAAAGGCAATGCTATTAAAATTGAAATTATCAAAAGGACTAATAATAAATCGTTCATTATATTGTTCTCCTTCTAATTTTTTCTTTTATCTTCTCCATTGCAATTTCTTTATTATTTTGTCTGATTGATTCTCGGTTAATATCAAGTGGAGTAGAAGGACCTGCAAAATAATTTTGCCCGTGTAATACTACCAAATTTTCCAAAGCCTTCTTCTTATTGTCTAATGCTTTTAATGCGCCTGAAAGAATATTGATTTCAAATTTCTTTTCATTAAAGGTATCACGCAATCCAGCCAATTCCTTATCTGATTGCAAAACAGTTTTTAAAGCTCCTTCTGTTACTTTTTCAAGACCAAATTTTTCAGGGGACGTTCTAATTGCTAATTCTTTTTCAGCTGTAATAACAGAAATTTTTTCATCTAATTTATCCAATTCAAATTGCGCCTCAGCTAATTCCTTGGAATATTTCCATATTAATTCAGGTTGTCTAAGCCATTCCAAATCAAGTTCATTCTGATTGATTTTCACATCTTCATTGTAGTCCATTTTTACTCTCCTTTTTTAGTTTGATTATGTTATATTATTCTTTTATATTCATAAATTTAAAATTTATATTATACATTCATAACATCCTAAAATTATTCCTGCCATTCCTGTATCATAAGTAGGTGATTTAAAAGCATTTAGAATAATTATTGCTTGTGGATTATCATTCGTTAAAATTACTTTGGAAAAATAAGCTAAAATTGCTCTTCTAATTTTTTCAGGCTCCTGACCTTCCAATCCTTTCAATATTGGTAAAATATTTTTCCAAGATTTCTTCTCCAATAAAGCCCTACATAATTCAATAACCTGATTTTCCTGACAAGCGGTTTGTTTAGCAACGAACAACATTTTCATTTCCTTCAATTTCCTCTAATGATTTTGGACGATACTTCAAATATAAACTCATTTGCTTTTCTCCTTTTTTTCATTCCAACTTCCATTAATAGGAGTAATTTCAATTTCAATATCAAGTGGAACTATAATCCAATCCCAATGTTCTATTATTTTTTTAGTCATTATATTTTTTAAAATTTCACAAATTTCCTCTTCCTCGCTTGATTCAATATCAAGTATAATGGAATCGTGAATTTGACCAACAATTAAGGACTTCATATTTTTTTCTTTTAAAATATTTTGAACTTGAATTAAACTCCAAAGGAGACAATGAAAAGCAGAACCCTGGACAGGATAATTAATAACATCATTTCTTGACATAAGACCTGAACACCTAAATCCTGTTAATGTATCAAAATATCCATATTGTAAATACCTTTTATAGTGTAATTTTTTCCATTCAGTATATTTTTTAAATTTTACTTCCCAAAAATCTTTTTCCACTTTTTGAATATGCTTTTCAAAAGCTGAATATGTTTTTATTCCACTACTTGATAAATGTTCCTTTATAGGAATATTTTGTGCAGTTTTTAAATCCATTTCATCAATTGCTTCCCATAAATTTTTTGCACAGTTAACATAATAATCTCCATAGAATTGAGGAAATACAAATTTATTTTTTCCACAATATCTTATATCCTTTGTAATCTGGTCTTTGTCCAATGAATAGCATTGCATAGCCATATCCCTGTGAAGGTCTTTTGTTTTATCCTTTATATACGATACCATAACAGGGTCTTTGTGATAACAACAGGCTATTCTAACCTCAATTCCTGTATAATCACATTCCAATAATTTCCTTCCTTGTCTTGGAATAAAAGCTCTTCTAATTATATTTCCTATTTCTTTATCACGGATTGGAATATTCTGGAAATTAGGCTCCGAACAAGAGGAACGATAAGTCCTTACCTTATGTAGATTAAAAGAAGGATGACAATATCCATCAAAGCAAGATTCAAGGATATTTTTTATATATGTTCCTTCCAGCTTCTTTAATTTTCTCATCCTTAATAAAATATCTATTTCGGGAATACTCTTTACCAATTCATTTAAGGATTTCTCATCAACAGATATATTTCCCTTTTCAGTAATATTTTTTACTTTTATTCCTAATATCTGAAATAATTTTGATAATTGAAATCCTGAATCAAAATTTGTTTTTTCTTTAAAAACACTTTTCCAAGCTATTCCTAATTCAGATTGGATAAATAAATCTTGATTTTTTTGTATCCTTTTTTTAATCTTTTCAGATTGATTCTTTAAATAGGGAACATCAATTTTAATTCCATTCCTTTCAACATCAGCCAAAGCCAATGTTCCTTCGTGAAAAAGTTTATAGGCATCTTTCCTGGTCGGTCTCATATATATAATTCCTTCATTTGTATTTTTGCCAATCTGAACTCAAATAAAGAATCAAGTCCGTTATATAATAACAAATCTTCCACAGGCGCTTCTTTTATATTATTAAAAATTCCTTTTTTTGAATCCAAATATTTTTCAATTTTGCTGGAATAATCTATTATTCCAAAGTTAGTATAAACTTGAAATTTTAATCCATTTATTCCAGTCCTATTATCAAGAATATGACTTGCAAGCATAGTATCCCAAATCCATCCTTTTATTTCCACTCCTAAAATTTCCCTTGCCCATAAATGTTCATATTTCATATTTGAAGCGATTTTTTTAATAGATGGGTCTGTTAATACGGTCTTCAATATTTCTTTTGTCTTAGAGGAAGCAAGGCAGGAAAAACAAGAAAATTCGGAATATGCTATGGAAAATGAAATTATATTGTGTCCTTTTGAATATGGTCTTAGCCCAGTGGTCTCAAAATCAATGGCAATCAGTTTCTCCTTTTGTCTTATTCTTTCCAACATTTTGCAAGCTTGATTTTCATTTGTAATGATTTGGATAAATTGCTTCTCATCTTCAAATGAAGGAATAGGAATTTCAAGCAATGATATTGCCAGTTTAAAATCATTTTTAAATATTTTCAAAATAATTTCATTTTGTTTTTGTTCCTGAATCCAAGCCGGGGAATATGTAGCCACAACCCAACAATTATATTCCCTATCGTAAATTTTCAATCCTCTCCACTTATGTATAGTCCCTAAATCCTTTTTCCATCTGTTTTTTAAAAAGGATTCCAAAGCTATTTCACCTAACAATAAAATTACCTTAGGCTTACAAGAAATAATTTCTTCCCTTAGGATATTTGAGCAAGTATCAATTTCTTTTTTTGATATCGAATTTGAATCAGAAGGGCAACATTTTACCGCATAGGTTAGGGAACAATTTTTATCAAGCTGTAAATTATATTTTGATAAATTTTCCAATATTGTTTCTGAATATATATCCGATAATTTTTTTCCTTTCTTATCTTCCATTTTACTTGGAAAATCAGTTATCAAAAGAAAATCCCCTGCACAGTTATTCAAAGATTTAAATTGTGTTTTACAAGATTTGTTCAATAGACAAGAAATTCCACATCCACTTTTTTTAACAGAATTATTAATACTAAAAAATCCTTTCATATACCTCCTTTTTAAATTCCATTAGATTCGATAGGCTCATTCTCAGCCGTATTTTTCTTCTTTCTACCGCCACGCCTTCCATAAAAACGAGC
>Ga0255341_1005617_pt1 | contig 12239 bp, 10 predicted proteins | sample wastewater_treat_8_FD_192418 | JGI IMG/M metagenome (GOLD analysis project Ga0255341, IMG submission 192418) | Wastewater microbial communities from Lulu Island WWTP, Vancouver, Canada - plant12 | ecosystem: Engineered > WWTP > Wastewater > Unclassified | place: Canada: Vancouver, British... | reverse complement strand
CGCCTTTCGGCTCCATCGAATACATGGTAGGGACATTGTCGGGCGGCTCGCTGGGCGACGAGAAGATGTTCATCGCAGCGACCTACCATGCGTTCGCCGACCAGACGGATGCGGCCGCGCAGGCTGAACTGGCGCGATTGCAGGGGTATTACACGGTTGCACTGGTTTGTTGGGATGTGTTGCCGCGCGGGGACGCGGAAGAAGAGCCGTGGGGCAACGGGTACCTGACGATGACCGTCGGGGGCGGAGGCAAGGTCAAGATCGCGGGCGTGCTGGCGGACGGGACCAAGGTGTCGCAGGCGTCAACGCTGACGACGACGCCTGGCGTGCCCTTTTTCCGGCCGTTGTACAGGCGGCGGGGAGAGATCGGCGGCCTGCTCAAGATCGACCCGGACACGCGTGACGTGAAGGTCGACTGGAGCCAGCCCGCCGTGTACTGGGACAAGCTCGGCAGCGGACCGGACGGCTTTCAGGCGCGGCTCGTGCCGCTCGGCGGATACTTCATCAAAGGCGCGCCGTTGCCGGGACCCATCGGCTCGTTGGTTGCGAATGGTAACAAGGTCGCCTACCATCTGCCCGGCGGCCCGGTGATGCCGCAACCGGTGATGCCGTACGGAGTGCCGGTGACGTTGGCGGGGACGCGCCCTGTGGTCGAGAAGGGGGTCAAACCGGTGCTCAGTGGCGACGGCACCCACTATGTCTATACAGGCAACAACAGCGCACTGGCGACACTGCGCTACTCGCCCCTGACCGGCATCTTCAGAGGCTCGTTCAATCAGTATTACGACTATGACAGCGGCGGGAGGCTGGTGCACAAGGTGGTGAAAGTCCCGTTCGCGGGCGTGATGCTCCAGTGGGACGGCAAGGTAGAAAATGGCTTTGGCCACTATCTGATACCAGAAACCAATCCGGCGTTCGGGGCACTGCGCATCAAACGCTCCTTCTGGATAGACCTCATCTATTACGATTAAGTGCTCTCCTGCACGTTTGGTTTCGGGGTTCGGGTTTTAACGCGAAAGAAAGGACACAGCGATGAACATGCAAAAGTGGTTGAAGGCTGGGATCGCGGGGCTGGTGGCCCTGCTGGCCGTTCAGGGCAACGGCGCGCCGCCTGCCGGCGCTTATCACGGGGTGGCTTATCGTAGCACAATGTTTGGCGACGAGTCCTTGGGGGTTGTGTGCGGCACCTTCTCGCTGAACACAACCGAACGAGAGCGGATCACAGCGAAGGTTGTGTTGCGAGAGCGGACGCTGAGTTTTAAGGCGGAGGGCTGGGAGGATGCGGAAAGCGGTCCCTACGTCCGTATGGAGAGCCGGGGCGGGGAAATTCTTGAGCTTCGTTTTCTTGCCGACTTGGGCATGATCGGGACATTGTCGGGCGGCTCGCTGGGCGATGAGGAGATGGTCGTCGCAGCGACCCACCATGCGTTCGCCGACCGCGCGGATGCTGCCGCGCAGGCTAAACTGGCACGCATGCAGGGGTATTATACGATTGCACTGGCTTCTTGGAATGTGTTGCCGCGCGGGGACGCGAAAGAAGCGCAGCAGGGCAGCGGATACCTGACGATGACCGTCGGGGCTGGAGGCAAGGTCAAGATCGCCGGCGTGCTGGCGGACGGGACCAAGGTGTCGCAGGCGTCAGTGCTGACGACGATCGGCGTACCGTTTTTCCGGCCGTTGTACAGGCGGCGCGGGGAGATCGGCGCCCTGCTCAACATCAACCCGGACACGCGTGTCGTGGAGCCCGGTTTGGTCCGGGACGTGTACTGGGACAAGCCCGGCAGCGGACCGGACGGTTTCCAGGCGCAGTTTATAGCGGTCGGCGGATACTTCAGCAAAGGCGCGCCGTTGCCGCAGCCCACCTACTGGTTGCGTGCGGTTAGCAACGATATCCTCTTCCACCTGCCCGGCGGCGGCTCGGTGCTGCCGCAACCGGCATGGCCGTTGTTCGAGTCGGTGACGTCGACGGGGACACGTCTTGAGGTCCAAAAGGGGGTCGAACCGGTGCTCAGTGACGACGCCACCCACTACATCTACACGAGTACCAACAGTTCGTTGGCGACGTTGCGCTATTCGCCCCTGACCGGCATCTTCAAGGGCTCGTTCAATCAGTACTACGATTATGACAGCGGCGGGAAGCTGATACACAAGGTGGTGAAAACCCCGTTCGCGGGCGTGATGCTCCAGACGCGCCCCGAGTGGCTTAAGTCAGTAGGGCTGGGGCACTATCTGGTGCCGGAAACCAATCCGGCGTTCAGGTCCCTGCGCATCAAACACTCCTTCTGGATAGAACTCGTCGACTACTACGCTCCCCTGTAAGTGTGGTTTCGGGTTGAGCGTTGGGCGTTCATTGATCATTCACTTCGAGGCGGGAGCGGTACTGCGTCGACCATCAGGCGCACCTGCCGCACACGATTCGCGCCGACGAACTTCTTTACTGCCTTCTCGATCTGCGGCAGATGCGTGCGGCGGAGTTCGAACAGTTTGATCGAAGAGGTCACATAGACGAAGAGAATGCCGTTCTCCCACTTGCCGGGACGCGCCACACGCGCCACTTCAGGCGGTACCAGCGTGGGCCACGCACGGTTTAAATCATCCAGCCAAGGCGTCTCATTGATCTTCAGGCGCTTGAGCACCTGCTCGATCATCGCCGCGAATGGCGTGGGCTCCATGCGCGTTTCGGGCGGGTCGGCATCGATCGGCAGTCCGGGTACCGCGCGCCGGAATAGTTCGCCCACGCGGCGGTTGCGCTCTTTGTCGCGCGGCGTGAGTGTACGGCGCGCCCCCTTCGGTTGCACCATGAAGTCGGCTTCATCCGGGGTGTTGTCGAACATGTCGGGTTCATCCCCACTTTCGTCGGGCTCTTTAAACGGAGGTTTGCCTTGTCGCATGCAGAAAGTATATCATACCGTTTTGAAAAAGGAGATTCGCAGATGAAAAAAGGCAACATGCTGATCGCCCAGAGCGGCGGCCCCTCGATGGTCATCAACCAGAGCTTGGTCGGCGCGGTGTTAACGGCCCGGGACGGCGGCTCTGTCGGCAAGATTTTCGGGGCGCTGCATGGCATCCAAGGCATTCTCGACGAGCGCTTCATTGACCTGCGCAAAGAGAGCCGCGCCACGTTGGAGGCGGTAGCCCAAACCCCTGGGTCGGCGCTGGGGTCGGTGCGGCGCAAACCGACGCCTGAAGACTGTCAGGCCATCTTCAAAGTCTTGCGTAAACTCGATGTCCGCTACTTCTTCTACATCGGCGGCAATGATTCAGCCGAGACCGTACACATCATCAACGAGGAAGCGGTGAAAGCGGCGTACGGCATCAGTTGCTTCCATATCCCCAAGACCATCGATAACGATCTCCGCGAGAATGACCACACGCCGGGTTATGGCAGCGCCGCGCGTTTTGTGGCCTGCGCGGTGAAAGGCGACGATCTGGATAATCGCGCGCTGGGCGGCGTGAAGATCGATGTCATCATGGGCCGGCACGCAGGATTCCTGACAGCTGCGTCAGCTTTGGCGCGCACGGAGAAGGATGACGGCCCGCACTTGATCTACCTGCCGGAACGCGCGTTCAGTATGGATCGGTTCGTCAAAGACGTGAAGGCCATGATGAAGCGTCACGGACGCTGCGTGGTTGCCGCCTCCGAAGGCATCACCGACCGGGCCGGCACGCCGATCGTCGCGGCCTATACGCAAGAGGTCGATTCGCACGGCAACGTACAGCTCAGCGGCACCGGCGCGCTGGGCGACCTGCTGGCCAAGGTGCTCAAGGAGCAGGCGGGAATCAAGCGGGTGCGCGCCGACACGTTCGGCTACCTGCAGCGCTCCTTCCCCGGCATCGCTTCGGAGACCGACTCGCAGGAGGCGCGTCAAGTCGGGATCGCCGCCGTCAAGGCTGCGGTCGAGGATCAAATCGCGAGCGGCTCGATCGCCATCAAGCGCCGCAACACGAAGGCGTACAAGGTGGACTTCGTGGTCGTCCCGCTGCGCAGCGTGGCGCGCGAGACACGCCACATGCCGGCGGCCTTCATCAACAAAGCCGGCAACGATGTCACGCAGGCGTTTGTGGACTATGCGCGGCCGCTGGTCGGTCCGCTGCCCGTCTGCACGCGCTTCGCGCAACTTCGCGCGTAACCCGGAGGAAAAGCCGTATGGACGTGATCGATAACTTATCGCTCGATCCCGCGACGGGAGATGAAGCCCTGTCGCGCACGGAGCTGCAGATCGAGCAGGAGAAACTTAAGCTTGAGCGCGAGCGCATCCTGCTTGAGCGCGAGCGTTTGGAAGCTGTCCGCGAACGCGTGCAGGCACAGAAGGGCCTGCACACCGATCAGAACGGGCGACTCGCCGTGAAGCTTTCGACGCTGGTTCTGGTTTCGATCATCTGCACGCTGGTCGGTGGCATCTTGGGCGCGTTCTCCACCTCGACGCATCTGGACCGGCGCAACACCGCGCGCCTGCAAGAGGTGATGCAGACTTTGGCCGCTTCTTCACCTGCCACCATCGATGTGACCACCAACACCACTGAAACCGCCGCATCGGAAATGCCGGCTTGGCTGAAAGCCATGAAGCCCAAAGGTGCGCACGCCGGCATTTCGCTGGTCGTAATCCACTGAGAAGCGGGAGGGACGATGTCTTTTTTCAAAGCCTATGACATGCGCGGCGAGTTCGGACGGGACTTTGATCTCGACACCGTCTACCGCATCGGACGCTGGTTGCCGCATGTGCTGGACGACGCACGGCGCTGGCTGATCGGACGCGATGCGCGCCTTTCGTCGCCCGCCGTGCGCGACGCGCTGTGCCGCGGCTTGACCGAGGCTGGCTGCGCAGTGGACGACATGGGGCTGGCCACCACGCCGATGGTTTACTTCTTCACCGCGCGCGAAGGTTATGACGCTTCGGTGCAGATCACGGCCTCGCACAATCCGGCCTCGCACAACGGTATGAAGGTCTCGCGCGCCGGCGCCCGGCCCGTGGGCTACACGAGCGGTCTCGCCGAGTTGGAGGCGAAGGTCGCGTCCGGCGAACTGCCGCCAGCCGCGGCGCAACCAGGCGCCCGATGCGAGGTCGACTACCGCGATGCTTTTATCGAGTGGATGTCCGCCTTTCGCGCCGACCTGAGTGGACTGCGCTATGCGGTGGACTGTTCCGACGGCGTCGTGGGATTGTTCATCCACGACCTGTTGGGCGACGGCCCGATCTATCTCAACGACGTGCCCGACGGCACCTTCCCCCACCACTCGCCGAATCCGCTGGAGGCGGCGAGCCGCGAACAACTCGCTCAGGTGGTGCGTGCGCAACAGCTTGACGTCGGCGTGATCTTTGACGGCGATGCCGACCGCGTGATGTTCGTGGACGAGACCGGTGCCTTTGTACAGCCGGACTACCTGATCCCGATCATCGCACGCACATTCCTTAAGCGCGAACCCGGCGCGACCGTCATCCACGATGTGCGAACCTCGCGCGGCGCGATTGAGGCGCTGCAAGCCGACGGCGCGAACACCGTGATGGGCAAGGTCGGACACGCCTTCGCCAAGGTGTTGCTGCGCGAGACCGGTGCGGTGTGTGGCGGCGAGTTAGCCGGCCACTACTACTTCCGTGACTTTTTCTGCTGTGACTCCGGCGAGTTGGCCGCCTTGCTGGTACTGGCGGCTCTGGCCGACGCCAAACGCCGGGGCGTGAGCTTCAGTGCCCTTATGGCACCGATCTGCCGCTACGCCAACTCCGGCGAGTTGAACTACCGCATCGCCGATAAAGACCGGGCGATTGAAGCTGTGCTCGCGGCTGCCGGGACTTGGAGCGACGACGCCATCCGCTGCGAGATTGATGGCGTGCGTCTCGATGACGCCGACGGCTGGTTCAGCGTGCGCAAATCAAATACCGAACCCTACCTGCGCCTGATTGTCGAGACGCGGGACGCAACGCTCTTGCGTGAACGGCTGGATGTGCTGGAGGCAGCTCTGGCACCCTTCATGGACAAAAATACGTGAGGAACGATGCTGGATGTTGCCCATATCTCTTTTGCTTACAGCACACGCCCGATCCTGAAGGACATCACGTTTGACGTGGCGCCCGGCGAAATCGTCGCTTTGACCGGCCCCAACGGGGCAGGCAAGACGACGCTCCTGAAACTTCTGGCATGTCTCCTAATGCAGGATGTCGGCACCGTGCGGTTGCACGGGATCGACACACTGCAACGGCCCATCAAATACCGCCGCACCATTGGTTACCTGTCCGCGCACAATCCGCTCTACAACGACATGACCGTGGAGGAGTATCTGACCTACCGCGTACGTTTGAAGGGCGAACGCACCATGCGTGTGCGGCGGCGCGTCAACGAAGCCTTGTCTGTAGGAGACCTTGCCGACGTACGCGACACACGCATCGGCCTGCTTTCCCATGGATATCGCAAGCGCGTTGGTCTGGCGGACGCCTTGAGCACGTTCCCCAAGCTGCTGTTGTTGGATGATCTCTTGGCCGGGCTTGACCGCCCCCAGCGTGCGGCGTGCGGCGCGGCGTTGTCGGCCGCTTCATTGCGCGCGGCGGTCATTGCGACAGGCCACGAACTCGATGAGATGCTGAACTGGTGCACGCGCGTGATGGTACTGAACCACGGTCGCATCGTGGCTATGTTCCGTACCAGTGATTTTGACAGGGCCGAATTGCTCGAACGGATCGACACGCTCCTGACTGCCCCAGACGACGCACAGGAGGTCTCAGCATGAAGGCGATCCGAGTAATCTGGTTGCGTGAAGTTCGTGCCTTCCGAGGAACATTCTCCTGCGGTGTGCCAATGGTAGCGTTTCTGGTGGTTTACGGATGGACGTTCGTGATGATGCTGCGCAACAATGAAGGCAGCGTGTTGCAGATCCAGAGCGTCTGGGGCCTGTCGGTCGCGCCTTGGCTACCGATCCTGTGCGCCGTGCTCACCATGCGCCTTTTCGCCGAAGAGCGTGCGACCGGCATGATCGATCTGCTGATGTCCGCGCCGATCCGTGAGCGCGACCTCGTCCTCGGCAAGTTCTTCTCCGCCATAACGGCCGTCATCGTGACGCTGGGCTTGTCGTTACTGGTTCCGGCGCTACTCTTGCCCGCGCTGTCTGGACCTCAGCTCGCGCGGCCTAGCACTGCTGCGATCGCCGCGACCGCCTTTATCCTGCTGCTGCAAGCCTCGACCTGGTGTGCGGCGGGCACGATGATCTCAGTGCTTTTCCGTAATCAGGCGGCCGCTGCCGTCAGTTCGCTGGTCGTGTGCAGCGCCCTGCCGATTGCCGTGTATGCGGCGATTCTCGCTTGGCTGCCCGGCGTGCGAACCTCCGTGGCGTGGATGCCACTGCTGATGCATGTGCATGATTTTTCGACGGGGCTCTTTACGACATCCGTTATTGTGCTGTATGTCGCAACGGCCCTCTTCTTCCTGTTCGCCTGTTCCAAACTGCTGGCGCTGTTGCGTCTGCGGGGATGATGCCGTGAAAAAAGAACCCACCACCGATAAAACACCGAAGTCAGGACGACGCGCCTTGCAGCATTCCACGCTGCTGGCCATCGCGCTGGGTGGCGTGCTCTGCGTTCTGGTCGTGGCACTGGCCTATTACACGGCGCTGACGTGGGAGGTCAATGTCGGCAAGGTCACGCAGGTCTCGGCGCGTACGCGCGACATCTTGGCCGATACGCAAGGATCGATCCGCATCACCTGTTTCATGGACCGTCGGCATCCGATGTTCAGACCGGTCTCGCGCCTGTTGCGCGGTTTGCGGCAAGCCTCGCGCAGTGTGGCCGGCGCCGACATCGTGATCCATTACGTTGATCCCCGCTGGGATCTGGCGCGGGCGGGGCAGCTCGCGGCGCAAAAGGTGCCGGAGAACGCCTTGCTGTTGGAACGTCAGCGCCGTCGGCTGGTTGTGACACTTGACGAGATGGTCGCGCAACGCTCCCTGCTGCGCACACGTGAAGAACTCGATGCGCGCGGCCACCGCGAACTGGGTGTGTTCCGCGGCGAAAGTGCATGTGCAGCGGCGATCGCACGTCTGGCCCTGCCTTTCGAGCGGGCGGTCGTCTACTGGCTGCAAGGGCATGGCGAGGTGCGCTTTGATGACTACGACGAGTTGCATGGTTTTTCGGACATCGCCCGTGAACTGAATCGCGGAGGCTTTGACCTCAAGCCTCTTACGTTACCCGGACTCGGCCGCATTCCCGATGATTGCCACGTCTTGGTCATCGCCGGTGCGCGCTATGCGCTGAATGCAGAGGAAATCGCGCTGCTTGATGGCTTCCTGCAGAATGGCGGGCGGCTACTCTATCTGGCGGCTCCCCGTATCACAAACGGCATAGAAGGCGTGCTGGCCAAGTGGGGCATCAAGCTGCTACCGTTTTTCGCTGTCGGCCCACAGACGCTCTCTGGTCAGGAGGTCGTGCTTTCAAACTTCGCTGACCACGTCATCACGCGCGAACTCAAGAACGCCTCTTTGGTCTTCAACAACGCCCACTGCGTCCAAACGTTGAACGAATCTTCCGCACCGGCTGGTGCGGACCAACCCAAGATCACCCTGCTCGCCTTGACCGGTGCCGATGGGTGGGGCGAAAGCCATCCCGATGTCTTCCCGCGTCAGTTCGATCCGCAGACCGAACTGCCGGGGCCAGTGGCGGTGGCGGCCGTCTCCGAGCGCGGCGGCAGCGTCGCCAAAGACGTGGCGTTCCGTCCGACGCGCCTGTGCGTGATCGGCGAGACCGATTTTGTCATGAACGGCATGTTAGCCTCACGCGCCAGCGCTAACCGTGATTTTTTTGTGAACGCCATGGCCTGGCTGGCCGGCATCGACATGGGGTCAGCCCCCTCGTTGGGCGGCGACGCCACACTGGTGACAGGCTTTACGCGGCGCGAGTGGATGCTCTTCATGGCGGGTGCCGCAGGTGTCGTGCCGCTCTGCGTCTTCCTTGTGTTCTGTCTGACGGCTAGGCGATCGAGGCGGTAGAAAGCGGATATGGGTAACCGACGAACCATTCTTTTTTTGCTGGCGGCTATCACGGCTTGCGCGTTGTTGCTGTGGGGACTGCACGTAAGGCGGCAAACCTTCGGCATGCAGGAAAGTGTCCGTTCGCGTGTGGTCGACGAGGCCTTGGGCCGCGTGACACGCCTGACCATCGACCGCGGCGAAGCACGGATGAGCGTCGAGTTGGCGGACGGACGCTGGCACATGACCGCACCCTTTCCTGCGCAGATTGAACAAGGTGCCGTGGCCCGACTGCTCGATGCGTTTGAATCGGCGCGGGTCAAAGACGCCATCGCGTTTCAAGAACTCCGCAAACGCGAACTTTCCCTGCGTGATTTCGGTCTGGCACCGCCCCGTGTCCATGTGACGTTGGAAGGCGTGCAGCACAGTGAATCATTCCTCTTGGGAGCCTTGACTCCACTCGGCAACGAACTCTACCTGCGTGTTGAGGGCTCTGACCAAGTTTTGGTCGTGCCGGCCGCACTGCTTGATGCGATCCCGCACACAGCCGACGATCTCCGTTCGCGCAAGCTGGTGAATGGCGTCCGCAACGCAGTCCGCGCGATCGAGGTGCGTGCACCCGGACGCCCCTTCATCACGCTGTCCAAGGAGACGGGTACTTGGCGACTGGTCCAGCCGACGGCGGCAGCGGCGGATGACGAACGGATTGACAGCCTTCTCGACACGCTCTACGGCGCAAGGCTTTCGTATTTTGTCTGGCCCACAGTCTCGAATGTTCTGGACGTCACCGTGACCGATTCCGCGCTCAAAACACGGATGGGGCTTTACGGATTGGGACCTGACTCCGGGATTCAAATCAATGTACAAGCGAATGGCGACACGCAACCCGAAAAAATCACCCTGGGGCACACGCTCGACGGTGCCGTATCGCTCTGCTATGTGCTCTTGCCGGGCGGCGGGGCAATCGGCGCGGTTTCAAACGCGGTGGCCGATGCTTTCAAGTTGTCCGTTGCCAACCTGCGTGATCCGCGTCCCTTCTTCGGGTCTGCCGCAGGTGTGCGGCGCTTGCAGATTCATCTGGGCGATTCGCTGTTTGTATTGACGCAAACCAATGGCCTCTGGCGATTTGAGGCACCGGTCTCTGACAAGGCAGACCAGTCTGCCGTGCGCGATACGGTCGAACGGTTATTGCGGGTGAGAGCCGACGCCATCTTCGAGAATGGGGACGACACCCGAACCGCGACTCATGAACGCTCCCTGCCGATCAGTCACGTCGAACTGACTGCGGAGCAAGGCGCGTGGCGTTTTATGGTTGCCCCCGGCAATCTGGAAGGTACCGCTTTCAATCTGGTTTTCACAAATGCGCCGACGGTCTACCGGATCGCATCCAGTAATCTGCCGTCGGCTCTTGTCAACATGGCTGGCGTGTTCAGTCTGCGCGATAAGAACGTGCTGAACCTGCCGCGCGCCAGTGTACGGCGGATTACGGCCATACATGAGGGGACGCCTGCCACAGTCGTGGAACGCGAGAACAGCGAGGCGTTGTGGCATCTGGGCGAGGGAACGGCCGGACGCATCGTTGACGAGCGGCTGCACGCGCTGCTCGTCTGCGTCGAGAACCTGCGGGCCGACCGCATCGAAGGCGTGGGCCTAGAGCCTGAGCGTCTCGCCGCCTGCGGACTTCGCGAGCCTTGGCTGGAGATCAGCATCGACGTTGACGCGCGGGATGCTGTGCGCAAAACGCTCCGTATCGGGCGCGAAGCCGGTTTCGGCAAACGCTATGCGGCCGTACGCGGACTAGACGTGCTGTTCGTGCTTGATCGGCCGTCGCTGGATATTTTGGCCGCCCGCATCGTGGAGCCGCTCACGCCATGAGTAGCGCGCACACGCCATCGCCTCAGGCCCCGTTGATCGAACTGCGCGGGCTGAGCAAAACGTATGAAGCCGGTGGCACACAGATTTTCGCGTTGCGCCCCACTGACCTCATCGTGAAACACGGCGCGTTTTTGACCGTGATGGGACCGTCCGGCTCGGGAAAATCGACCTTGCTCAACCTCTTCGGCCTGCTGATGCGTCCCACTGCAGGAACCTATCTGCTTGAGGGGCGCGCGGTGTCGGGGCTGAATGATGACGCCACGTCGGCCGTTCGCTGCAAAATGATCGGCATGGTTTTCCAATCGTTCAACCTATTGTCGCATCTGACGATCCTTGAGAACGTCTGCGTGCCGATGCAGTATGCGGGTGTGCCACGCGCGACCATGCACCAGCGGGCCAAGGCGCTGCTGGACCGCTTCGGACTGGCGGGGCGTTACGGCTCCCGCCCCACCCAACTCTCGGGCGGCCAATGCCAGCGTGTCGCCATCGCGCGTGCACTCGCCAACGACCCGCCCGTCATCCTCGCCGATGAACCCACCGGTAATCTTGACGAGAAGACCGGGCTGGAGGTGTTGGGTATTTTCCAGGAGCTACACCGCAGCGGCAAGACCATCATTATGGTGACGCACAACCCGGCCTACCGTATCTATGCCACTCAAGCGGTCACAATCCATGACGGGAGGGCGATCGAAGCATGAACCCGCTGGAGATGGCCAGGACTGTTTATGCGAGTCTGACGCGGCATCTGGTGCGGTCGCTGCTAGCCACGCTCGGCATTGTGCTGGGTATCGCTGCCGTCGTGGCGATGTTGGCCATCGGCGAAGGTGGACGACGCGAGGCCCTGCACCAGATCGAATCGCAAGGCGTCGACAACGTCATCCTGCGTTCGGTGAAGCCGGCTGAAGGCAACGTGAAGCAGACGACCCGTTCGTACACCCAGCGCTACGGTATCACGCAGCGCGATGTCGAGCACATCGCCGCCGTTTTCGAAAATGTGCGCCTGCTCGTGCCAGTCATGGATGTACGGCGGGAAATCTTTCTGGGACAGGCGTCCACTGACATCAAAGCCGTCGCGACCACGCCAGACTTTCTGGAGGTGACCCGCTGTCGGTTGGTGGACAGACGCAGCCGCTTCTTGGTGCCGACCGACGGCAAAGTCCTCGACCCGGTCTGCGTGGCCGGCGTCAAGGCCGCACGCCGGCTTTTCGGCCACCGCGATCCGATCGGCCAAACCATCGTTATCGGTAACGTCTCTTTCCGCGTGGTGGGGCTGATGGAGAGTCCGGGGGGTGGTCGTGTCGGTGGTCAACTCGAACTCAACAACCTCGTCTGCATGCCGCTGGAGACAGCCTCTTCCCTCTGGGGCGGTATCACTGTCCGGATGGGGCGCGGCATGGCAGAGCGGGTGGATTATGAT
>Ga0255341_1005610_pt1 | contig 12252 bp, 11 predicted proteins | sample wastewater_treat_8_FD_192418 | JGI IMG/M metagenome (GOLD analysis project Ga0255341, IMG submission 192418) | Wastewater microbial communities from Lulu Island WWTP, Vancouver, Canada - plant12 | ecosystem: Engineered > WWTP > Wastewater > Unclassified | place: Canada: Vancouver, British... | reverse complement strand
CGGGGTCAGGCGCGGTCAGATGATAGGCATCCCCAGATGCACCGTAACCGGCGAGTTCGGCATAGACGCGGGCATTGCGCGCTTTGGCGTGCGCCTCCGATTCGAGAATCAACATCGCCGCGCCTTCGCCCATGACAAAGCCGTCACGGCCGGCGTCAAACGGACGGCAAGCCTTTTCGGGCGTGTCGTTGTACTTGGTGCTTAGCGCTTTCATGGAGCAGAAGCCGCCCACGCAGTACTCGGTGATGGTGGCTTCGGTGCCGCCCGTGATGACCACGTCGGCGCGACCCGCACGGATCATGTCCAGCGCCACGCCCAGCGCGTCGGTACTCGAAGCACACGCCGTGACGATGGTATGCGCGGCGCCTTGGGCCTTGAGCGCGATCGAGATGTTGCCAGCAGCCTCGTTGGCGATCAGCTTAGGAATCAGCATGGGCGAGAGGCGCCCCGGACCGCGGTCGAAGAGTATACGGTAGGCCTCCTCATCAACCTCTTTGCCGCCGATGCCGTTGCCGACCATCACCGCAACACGCTCGGGGTCGGCACCGCCGTCGGCGAGGCCGGCGTCCTGCCACGCCTGCTTGGAGGCAGCCACGGCATACTGGGTGAAGAGCCCCATGCGGCGCGCCTCTTTGGGGTCGACATACTTTGAAACATCGAAATCCTTCACCTCGCCGGAAACCTTCGAGTCGACGCGTGAGGGATCGAACTTGGTGGTACGGCACAGGCCGCTGACGCCGTTACGGATGTTGGTCCACATCTCGTCGACGGTATTACCGACGGGCGAAATGACGCCCAATCCGGTGATCAAAACCTTGGTGTTGCCACTCATACGCTTTTTGGTTACTCCTTGTTCAGTTTCGCGTTCGTTTCCGTAGAAGGGTCACGGGATGGATGGGCCGGAGATGCCGGTTTCTCCGTACGGCCATACCAGTTCATCAGGATGCCGCCGTAGGTCAGTCCCGCGCCAAACCCGACCATGGCGATGAGGTCGCCCTCTTTGATTTTTTTGGCGGCGACCGCCGCATCCAGCGCCACCGGGATTGAGGCGGCGGAGCTGTTGCCGGTCGTCTCCATGTTCAAGTAGAATGTTTCCAACGGCACCGCCATGCGGCGCGCCACTGCTTCGACAATGCGGGCATTGGCCTGATGGGGAACGACGCAAGCGAGGTCATCAAAAGTGTGACCGGAGCGTTCCAGCAATCTGCAGAGCACATCATCAAACACCTTTACCGCAAAATTGAAAACAGCCCGCCCCTTCATCTGCAGCGTATGCTGAATCAAGGGCATGCCTCCGGGCAATCCGCGTGCGCCGCCTTCGCGCATGATGAGCTGCGAGCCCGATCCATCGGCCTTGAGGATTGAGTGCCAGATGCCGCCCGACCCATTTTGGTCGACCTCGAGAACCGCCGCCCCCGCCGCGTCGCCGAAAAGGATGCATGTGTTGCGGTCGCTCCAGTCCACGATGCGCGACATCATCTCCGCTCCGATAACCAGAGCCGGCCGCGGCGTGTGGTGCAAGATACCGCGCGCCGTTTCAAGCGCGTAGATGAAACCCGTGCAGGCCGCCTGCAAGTCGAAGCAGGCCGCGTTCACCGCCCCCAGCGCGTGCTGCACCAGGCAGGCGGTAGACGGGAACAGTTGATAGTCAGGGGTCGATGTCGCCACGATGATCAGGCCAAGATCCTCGGGCGCCACGCCGGCCGAAGCCAGTGCGGCCCGCGCCGCCTTGACCGCCATCGAGGAGGTGCTTTCATCATCCGCACCAATATGGCGGCTGCGGATACCAGTATGTGAGTAGATCCACTCGTCGGAGGTGTCGAGCGTAGCCGCCAGATCGGCGTTGGTCACCACACGCTCCGGCAGATACGAACCCGTCCCTGTGATATGGACAACCATTCAAAATCCTTCCCAGTCAAAAAGAGTAGCTTTCATCATGACACTTTTACGGATTTTGTTCAATCTGAAACACCGCAAGGCATGAGGGTTAAGTTGAGTGCTGTTTCCGGCGGGCGTCACGGATGATTCGCCGCGCCAACTGTTCGCCGACCGGTGCCACACCCGACACCCTCTGCCGCGCACGCAACAGACATCCGTGACGGTAGTGCCGCACCGTCAACGGCAGGCCCGGCTCGCCCGTTTCGGCCAGACTGAGCGTCCAGCGCCTGCCCGGCCACGCCTGCGACGGCAGCGCGGCAAGCGCCCGCTCCACCGCATCCGGATCAAAATACGGACAGCGAACGGCCGCCGCAGCGGCCCGAGCCAGCAGCGCACGGATCGCTTCGCGGTCAAACACAAAGCAACCCGAGGGGCGGAAGGCCCCGGCCTTCAACCAGGGCGCACCGGCACACCACGGCTGACGCAACAGGCGACACCCCCAAACATTCAACGTCTCGCCCTCCCCGTAACAGTACGCCGCCTGATCCTGCGCCGCATCCCGGCACCGCATGCAGGCACCCAACGCCGCAGGCAGCGCGACGGGGGGCGGCGACGGCGCAGGTCTCGCAGGCGGCTCTTCCTCCGCAACCGCAACGGGTTCGGCAGGTCTGGCAGATGCCGCCGCCCGTGGCGCTGGCGACGGCGCCGGCGCGGCATTCGTAGCGGCGGGCGACGGCGGCGGGGACACGGGCGGTGCGGGCTGTGCCTTCTTGCTAGCGATGCGCTCAGTTTTGAAGAGCGCGTTCAACCGGGATTGCGCACGACGCGCGATCATGTCCATGTCGGCCTGGGCGAAACGCAACGTCTTGGCGAATTTCTCAATCGGAACGGACTCTTTGGGCTGCAACTCGCCGTCAGCCAGCGCCGCCATCACCATGTCTTCGATGTTGTCGCGACGCGCCCGGCTGTCGGACAGCAACGCCAGCTCATAATGTCCGCTGGCCACCAGATTACGGGCCGCCGTGACCTCTTCCTGCGAAACGTCCAGACGGCGAGCGACATCTTTGAGGACAGCAACCTCCTGCGGCGCGAAACTACCGTCGGCACCGCAGATGGCGAAGACATTCGCCAAATACGAAATCTTATCAGCCTCGCAGAGTCGCACCATGACGGCTTACCTCACGGTCCTGTCAGCCGGCATCTGGCGCGGGCACTCCCGCAGCCGGCGCATCTTTCGTACTCGGCGTCGGCGAACAGCCCGCCGTCCTGCCAAGATAGTCGGGCAGCTCGAGGCCGACCTGACGCGCCAACTCGTGCATCGGCGGCAGCGCACCCATCAGGCGCTGGCCCAGACCGGCCAACCCGCCCTTCTCGCCACCGCCATCCCACACCACCACCTTCTCGATCGGCAGGTCCTGAATGGCCTGCGCCTGAATCTCGGCAATCTCCTGAAGCTTCTCAATGAGCAACAACGACGCGGCCTGCTGGGCCGTGGCGCACGCCTCGACCAACGCCTGATAACCGGCTGCCTTGCCGTCCAGAATCGCCTTCACACCCTGTCCCTCGGCCTTCATTTTGGCGAGCGTCGCCTCGGCCTCACCCTGCGCGATCCGTACCGCCTGCTCACGCGCGGCGTCCGCCGCGATGATCACGCGTTCACGCTCGGCGTTGGCCGGCACCACCACCTCGGCATCGAGACGGGCCTTCTCGCGCTCGGCGCGCGCCTCTTCCGCCTTCTTCTGCGCCATTTCCTGCGCCACGCGGATCGCGCCGTCGGCATCGCGCGCCGCAGACTCCGAGCGGTTGCGCGCCTGCTCTTCGGCCACGCGTTGGTTGGCGAGATATTCGGCCTTTTGGGCGTTGGCGGCTGACTCAGCCTCGACCGCCTCGGTGTTCAACTGCGCCGCGCGCGCACGGCGGTTGCGGTCGGCTTCCGCCTCGCCGATCTCGGCTTCGGAGTTGGCGGCCGCCACAGCCACGCGCTGGTCGCGCTGGCGGGTCGCCACGCCGATCTGCCCCTTCTTCTCCTGCTCCGCCACATCGACATTGGCCTGATTGATCGCCTCAGCCGCCGCACGGCGACCGAGCGCGATGATATAACCCGAGTCATCCTCAATGTCGCGGATGTTGACGTTGACCAGATGCAAGCCGATCTTTTCAAGTTCGCCGGAAACCGACTCGTTGACCTTGGAGAGAAACGCCTGCCGGTCCTGGTTGATCTCCTCGATCCGCATGGTCGCGATCACGGCACGCATCTGGCCGAGAATGATGTCCTGCGCCTGATCCCGGATCTGCTGGTCGGTGAGCCCCAGCAGACGGATCGCGGCATTCTCCATGACACCGCGCTCGGTTGAGATGGCGGCGGTCACCGTGGTCGGCACGGTCACACGGATGTTCTCGGATGAGAGGGCGCTCTTCAGATCAATCGGCACAACAAACGGTTCGAGATCCAAAAACTCATGCGCCTGAATCAACGGCCAGACAAAGGCCGCGCCGCCGTGGATACAACGCGCCACGCCGCTACCGGTCTTGCCGTAGATCACCAGGATCTTGTTGGAAGGACAGCGTTTGTAACGGCGCGCGAAACCCATCAGCAGCGCCAGCGCAATTACGACCAGCATCAGGGTCAGCACAAGGCCCGACCAGCTCCCCCCCCCGCTCCCCGCGCGCGCAGCCTGCGCCAGCACCGCGTTAAACATCATGCCTGACATCATTGTCCGCCTCCCTTGCCGGGCTAGCCGCGCGTCCCTTCAACGGCGCGCACCTCGACCCGATTTCCAAACACCACCCGCTCGACCACAACCGCAGTACCAGCCTTGATGGCCTGCCCGTCCGACGCACGCGCCTTGACATGGCTCATCACACCGCCAACCTCGGTACGGATTTCACCTTCACCCCCTTCGGGGATATCGATATAGACGCTTCCGGCCGCGCCGACTGCGGTCGCAATATCCAGCGTGCCGGTATGCGCGAGCTTCGGCAGCACGTACAACAGCAGCGCCACCACCACCATGCCGGCAGCGCCCCACAGGGCGCCCAGCCCGATCGCCGCCCGTACGCTGCGCCCATCAGCCAGATACAGCGCACCACCCCAGCTAAAGAGTGTGAAAAAGGCAATGACAGAGCGGATGCTGAGCAACTTGAACGCGCCCATCGTCTCCGCCGCGTCACCGCCGGCCACATCATCAACGGCCACGTCGCCGTCCGTCACATCGTCACTGTCCAACCCCATCAGAGTGGCCAGCAACTGCCAGACGGACAAGACGCCGAAAAAGACAGCCGCGCAGAAGAAGCCGCGGTTCAACGCAGAAAGCCCGCCCCACCATGCATGCATGTGCGCCTCCAATCCGCGCGCCGTCAACCCCACATCAGAAGTGGTAGTTCAAGATCGGCACGCACGGGAACTCATTGTTCCTAATGATATTGATAAGACCGATCTGGAGGCCGCTGCTCACATCGCGCGCATAGTTGAACACGCCGACCTGTCCGCCATGCTCCATATCGCTGCAATGGTTCCAGAAACCGATCTGCCAAGAATTCTTCATCTGGACCGACACCACATTCACCAAGCCGACTTGCAACCCCTTGAAGGACCCGCCCACCACGTTCGCGGCACCGCCAACCTGCAGGGCATGGACATCGTCGTTCACCACGTTGGCCAAGCCGCCGATCTGGAAGCCGGTGTATGAACCGCCAACCACGTTCCCCAGTATGCCCACCGACAGCGTCATGCGCACTTCTTCGTCAACTATGTTCAGTCCCGCAACCTGTACGCCGTGCGAATTGACCGCGTGCGCCACGAAACCCACATCGAGTCCGGTGAACTCTTGGCAACGTCCATAGGGCAGACACAGCCGCAGCCCTTCGACATCCCAAGCGGGCCGCCACCAGGGCACTTCCAACCCCGACGGCGAGCAAACACTGATCATCAGAGGGGTCACGCTCGCCCGCGGCCCTTCCGGACTTGCCGCATCCCACGTACTACGCGCACCCTCCTGTGCCTGAGCCGCAAAAACCGACAGCGCCACCACACACGCCGCCACAAACATGCCACTCTTCATGCTACCGCCTCCATCCTGTTGTTACCGATGTTTTTTCGTTAAGGGGTCACGCAACCACCGGCAAAAAGCATACCCCAACAAAAGCATACTGAAAAGAGTGCCATATTCCGCACGCCCGGACAAGAACAATGTGTAACAGAACAATGTGCAATCGGTTAGCCCGCCGCCCGCGCTTCGCACGGGAATGTAAATGAGGACAACTTTGATCGGTGTAAATGATAGGCAAGGAGTTTTCACCTTCAGAGTTCAGAGTTCGACGTTCAGCGTTCTGAGTTAAAAAACGTTTAACGCTCAACGTTCAACGTTTAACGCTCAAGTTATAGGCAAGCGACAGGGGGCATGCGAGTCAAGCGCGTGTTTTGTGCTGTGCCAAGTTCGGGAGCGCGGGCGTCCCCGCCCGCAGAACGTTGAGCGTTGAAAGTTGAGCGCTTTGCAAGTGTTCTATCCGTTGCATCAGGGCATGACGGACGGCTCTCCCATCCGCGTAAAGACCGGCGCCAAGCCAGTGTCTTTGTACTTCTCGGCCAGTGCAGTCGCGTCTCTCTGCGCAGCCTTTGTGCCGTTATTGTTCTTGTAATCCATCGGGCTCGTGGCAAAGTGTTTCACGACAAAACGATCCATCTCCTTGAGTCCGTCCGCATATAACTTCACCTTGGGTTGCTTGAGCAATTCCTGCTGCCGCGTCTGGCTCTGCAGGGAAGCGTCCAACAGGGAGAGGCAGAGAGCCCATTCGTAGGCCTGCTCGTGATCCGTTTCAGCATTTTTTTCGATCTGTTCCGCGATTTTCGCGCTGAGCGCCTTCTTCTCTTCCACGAGTGACGGGGTCGGTGATGCCGGGCGTGCCAGATAACAACTGTTCATACACGTCATGGCGTGAGTAATAAGATCTGCCTGAGCCCAAGCATGATCGCCGACGAAGAAACGCAGTCTGGAAGACTTGTTCTTCGATGCCTTGAAAGCGCAGGCCATATCCCACCGGTTGAAGCAGTTGGATCCGCACAAGCCGTAGACAACCACCTTCGACTGCAGCCCCCCCACCTCACCTCCGGCCCCGCAGGCCAGCACGCCGGCCAATCGCTTGTCCTCCTTGGCCAGCCAGAATGCCATTCTCGCGCCACCAGAGAATCCTGAGGCGTACAGCCGACTCTGGTCCACCGGCAATCGCTTGGTCACATCCCGGACCATGGCCAAAACAGCTTCCTTGGACTTGTCAAAACCATTCCGGCTTTGCACGGACAGCGCGAGTATCCAACCGTTGAACTCCGCGCCCTCAATGTACCGTTTCAGACCTTCGGCTTTGCCACCGCCCGGTGCCATGAGGAAAAGGACAGGCCACTTTCTGGTCGGCACGAATGCCTTGGGCAGATAGACGTAGTAGGTCCACTCATTTGCGGCCGAGATCTCATCGCTCACCACCCCCGGTTGGCACGCCAGACTATCCACCTCCTTGACGGCGGACGGCTTGAGGCTCTTGTTCGGCGCGGCAGTCGTTACCGAGCCTGGCCCAACAGCCAGAAAGGCCACGAGACATAGGAATCTCCATCCACTCCTGTACATCCGAATACAGTGCATAATCCTCATACCTTTCATGTTTCTGGCTAACGGCGTGCAATTGGGATTGCCCCGCGCAAACGGGCAACCCTCATCCACTGCCATCCCATAGGACCGGAAACACACCGGCTCCTATGATCGGCACCTATTATGCGGTGGGAGCGAAAACGGTCAATCCCTAAATTTTAGGTTGTTGGGGGCGTTAAGTTGTTGGGGTCGTAGTTTGACATTAGACATTTCGTGTTTTCAGTCACGCCGCCCATCCTTTCGGTGGTGCCTCATTCGCCTTGCCACGGCGGCACCTTACTAAGTTGTTGGGGTCGTAGTTTGACATTAGACATTTCGTGTTTTCAGTCACGCCGCCCATCCTTTCGGTGGTACCTCATTCGCCTTGCCACGGCGGCACATTACCACACCGCGAAAACGCTTTGCAACCCTTGACTGTCTCATATCAAAATACGACCCCGTTTCTCTTCACGGCGCTCGTCGATCATCAGAACTTGGAATCCAAGTACTATTGATTCACTTTTCATGGCAACACCGATGCCCTTTCTCCGTCACACAGAATACTCCTTAGTCGTCACACTTGTCATGCTGTTCTTGAATGACCTTGGCTCTTCTCGGGTCATATATGATCTTCCGCCTACTTTTCGCGAAGGAAACGGTAACCATGTCTGCATCGGCATCATGATGAATGATGGGCTCATCGTCCTCCGGGATTTCACAAATGCGCTGGTTGAGGAAATTGAACACATGACGCTTTGTTCCAAGCCTGACTATTCGCAACGAACCAATCGACGGTTCTTTGGCCTCTTCTTGATAAAACTTCAAAGATACGGTGTTTGAACGCACCCACTGATTGGTTCCCAAAAGACAGCGCACCGACATATTCGTCACGCCGAACCTTTCAATCGCGCCACGCAAATCGCTGTAACCGTAAAAGACTTCCCAGGTATAGGACTCTCCGGGAGGAAGAGGAACCGCATTTTTTCGCGATCCGCGAAACGCCTTCCACTTTCCCCAGCTATCATCAAAGGAATAATGAGAATTGCAATACTCTTTCTTCGTTCCAAGATCGAAAATCATTTGACATGGGATCATCGACCGAGGGTCCTCAATGATCAAGATGGCGCTGTCACTTTGATTGCTCAATGTGATCGAATAATCAAACCACTCATCGACAAGCATTTCCGTGTACGGGAAATGCAACGTCAACGACAGGCCGTTGGTATCGGCACTCGCTGACTGCAACAAAACACACAGCGCAAGAAACATCAATCTGAACACTCGCATTGCTGCCTCCAGTAATTCCGATTTCTTCTGTCGTGCAGAACATCCGTCCCCCAGTTATCCAATGCCTACTGCGCCCCTTTCTTTCGCCGCACCTCGTCGTTGTGCGCCTGCACTTCTTTCTTTTTGTCGCGCGTCCATTTGCCCAGGACGTCGTTTTCGTCCGGCCCTTCCATAATCATGCCTTTATTCATATGGAAAATCATCGACTTGTCCCCGTCCCATATCCTGAACATCAAGGCGTCGTCATACGGTTCAACACGGATTTTGTTCCCGAGGCTGACAGGACAGACCGGAATATACGAAGCCCCAGATATGTTCAATTGCGGGACAGGCAAGCTCTTTTTGTACAGCCACCTTTCGTCCTTGTATGTTATTACGACTAGCTCCCATTCAGGGCCTTTCCTCTTGCCCGCCCTGATGAATTTATTGTGCCCTATCGTCGCCACATGTTCCTCTGAGTCGGGAGTGACCCCGTGGACGGTGACTGGCTTTGAGTCTATGAAAAAACCATTCCCTAGATACACCGAAACTTTGAATTGCATCGTTTCTGAAAAAGGTACGCGCGGCAAGAATAAAAACCGCCTCCCCTCGTACAGTTTTTTTTCGCCGACAGGGAGCATTTCAAACCCCTCTCCCACCTCCGCAATATCTCTGTGTATCAGGTCAGGAGGACCACCTCTACAAAGATCACCGATTTTGTTGTCTAAAGTTCGCGTAGCCAATTGTCCTATTTCAAAATCCTCTGCTGTTTTAGCCAACGGCAACGGTACTGTCCCCGTGTTTTCTATCGTCAAGCCGCCGTAACACCATTCCGTGCCGATCACCCAAGTCTTAAACAGTTCGACTTCGATCAAGGCGTTGGTCTCGGCAAAAAGTAATGTCGTGAAACCGACAAACAACATGGCAATTAGACAACGTTTTTTCATGGTATCACCGATATCCTTTCTTTTAAGTTGATTTGCAACAGTTCGCTTGGGGAGACAGTGATCTGGTCTAACGGGAGAAAAGGCGATTCTCCTAGGTTACTGGGGTCGTAGTTTGACATTAGACATTTCGTGTTTTCAGTCACGCCGCCCATCCTTTCGGTGGTGCCTCATTCGCCTTGCCACGGCGGCACATTACCACACCGCGAAAACGCTTCGCAACCCTTGACTGTCTCATGTCAAAATACGCCCCCGTTTCTCATTCTTTTGGGTTTAATTCAGTTCGGATTCATGATTCGTCCCAGAAACAGGATGTTGCCCGAGTTGTTTTCCTGAATAAGAAAGAGAAAGGGATGGTCGGCACAGAAAACGGGGGGAAGGGACTCAAGAAAACTTGCAGCTGTACTGGCAGTCGCTTCGGTTCCCATTTCGTTGACTTCGATATACGTCTGGTGGATGACTTTATTGATGTACAGAGGTTTTTCGGTGATGCCGCTGAAATCGGCTTTGGGCGTGAAGGCCAGTTTAAGCCCGAGTGCCTCAAGCGCAGGATTGAGGATAGTGGAACCCCATGAGAATTTGAAACGCGGGATTCGCACAACCACTTCGGCGACTTTCATACGGGATGTCCAAGCCGCTAATGACGTAGCAGAAAGTTTCTCCTCCGCATGAGCGAAATCGTCGGCAGACTTCCCATCTGGGAGAATGAAAAGCATGGAAAACGCGTTGCCTTGGTACGGAAGTCTGAGCAACTGGAGTCCGTCGGTTGCGAGATAAGCAAAACGCCCCGTCTGCATCATTAACGGCACAAGGATTTGATCCGTCTCGTTGATGAAAAACTGCTCCTTTCGTGTGTCAGATAATTTGAATTGCGATTTCCAATTCCCTTTGAAATAGACAGCATTGATTAGCATCAGGCGGGTGCCTGTCTCAGGGGGGGCGGTGAGGATGTTCTGAATCTTGCCATTGGTCTGTTTCCCGACCCAATTGTTGATGCGAAAACGTACCGCCGAGGAGTCGTTGACAAAATCAACAGGGAACGGCGTTACGCCATATCCCGTCTTGAGGTGCTTGATGAAAGTTGGTTTGACGGGATATCCCTGTTGTAGAAAAAGGGCGCATGCGAGGTCAAAACGAACAGCTCCCAGATGGCGGGACAATGGGAACCTTCCGGGGACAGAGGGCGAATGTAGAACTTGTGCGAACTCCTTAGCGGTTTCGCCCTCCGCTCCTCCGTAAGCCATGGAAAGTGTCGCAAAGACGCTGACAGGCGAGATGCAAAGATTGCCTGATCGGTGGCGCACTTGTTGGTAAAGGTCACATCCGAAGGCGTTGACTGGCGACAAACCGCCGTCAGCGCAGACGGTCAACGCATGACTCGCCACAGTAATGGAAAAAAGTGTCAGCACCTTTGTTTTTAAAGACACAGCGAATATCCTTTCTTCTCTTCAATCACACCCGCCGAGCATTTCGCCTGGGGGTTACCGGCGCCGCAGTTTGACATTAGACGTTTCGTGTTTTCAGCCACGCCGCCCATCCCTTCGGTGGTGCCTCATTCGCCTTGCGACGGCGACACCTTACCGCACCGCGAAAACGCTTCGCAACCCTTGATTGTCTCATGTCAAAACACGCCCTCGTTTCTCACCTTTACGGCAACGCCACCCTGACCCTGAAGAAGCGCATACCGGGGCCACTTTCCAGCCAAACCCCATCCGTCAGGTTCGTCTTGCCTTCGACCGTGTAGCACCGGGCGACCGGGCCGAGATCCGGCGTCCATGTGACCTGCGCCGTCCCGCCGTCAACGGCGATGTGGGCGCGGAGGATGGAGAGCGTGTTCGTCGGATCCGAACCGGTTACGTACTCTTGCCAAGTCGTATGGCCGTCGCCGTCCACGTCGCCCAGCGCCGCCGACTCGTAATTGCCGCCAGCCGCTGCCAACGCCGACGGATACAGATCCAACCATGCGAGGGGAACCGGCACCGGGGTCGACAGTGTCACGGGTTCTGTCGCGACTCTGACTCTAAACTGAACTTCATCAAAACCGCCGTCCTTGTCTTCTGCTATCATTCTGACCACCCGGTCACCCACGTTGGCATACGTATGCTCGATCGTGCCGCTTGCCCCCCAAGCCACCGACCACGTATCATCGCCGAAGTGCCATGTGATCTTCATTCCACTCCCCACATCGGCACTGCTGTCCGCTGCGGCATCCGTTACGTTCCAGAAGAAGGAATGCGGCTGTCCGCACTGGACGAAGAACGACGCGGGCAGCGATGCGATGCCACCGGCTGGCTCAACAATCACGGGGGCCTCGTTTAGGACCCGCACCGCAACCGCGACCAAAGACAAGTAGTGGTGCTGCGCGGCAACCGGCGACACAACCACTGGCGTGACCGTAAAGCCATCCGTTGCCGAAAGATCCGTGCCGTCCAGGGGGCCAATGTCGACAACCTGTTCTTCCGCACCGGCCGCGAAGACCAAGTTGGTTTGCGACAAGCCAAGGCAACCATTTTGCGCATTGGCATCCGGCGAAAGATCCAAGCGCA
>Ga0255341_1005607_pt1 | contig 12257 bp, 18 predicted proteins | sample wastewater_treat_8_FD_192418 | JGI IMG/M metagenome (GOLD analysis project Ga0255341, IMG submission 192418) | Wastewater microbial communities from Lulu Island WWTP, Vancouver, Canada - plant12 | ecosystem: Engineered > WWTP > Wastewater > Unclassified | place: Canada: Vancouver, British... | reverse complement strand
AGATCAGTAAGGTCCAGAGGGTCTGTATTCTTATACTTATCTCTCATACAGCACCAGTAGGAATTATATTCCCTTTGTCTACTTCTTTCATAACTTCTTCATCAGGCATCTTCTTTGGTTGTATATTAGCTACATTTCTTTTAAAGGACTCAACATCCTTCGCTCCCATTTCCCTGGCTATATGAGTAAATATCCTAGGAACATCAAACATACCCCTAAGCTCCTGATCCGTTGCGATAGTATCAAAAAGACTTAACCACGCTTCAGAGAAATTACCTCCAGGAATACTCCCGTCCCTAATAAGAACATCATAAGCGATGTAAAGATCCTCAGGACGTATCTTAATTCTACTATCACCTCCTCTTTCAGCTAAGAGCTTCTCAGGAAGATCACCAACTATCTTTGAGTAGGTCTCTTGACTCATGTACTGCTGAGCATGAGAAGCAAAGAGAAAACCTATATCATGCATAGACTGATAACTTATAATAATAGCAAGTCTCTGAAGCCTTGAAAGACCTCCACCTCGAGTTCCCTGGAACTCAGCCTTAGTAAGACGCTCAGGACCACTATCCCTAATCACTCCCATAATGCTATCATCAGCAGCAGAGAGTTTCTGCATCCAGCCTGCGATATAACCAGAATCAGCTATATGACCTCGAGTGACGTCTACAACCCCGAGCTGCTGGATATAGTCACTTACTCTGCCCTTACCCCAAGAAGGCCTTCGAGTACGAATCAGTTTACCTGCTTTAGGATCTTTCACATCATTTATGTTAATCATCCAGGGATCGATAACTAACATATCATTAATAGCTTTCCTCACATTAGCTATATGAGAGTTAAACAACCAGTCCATAGTATGCTGAAGCCCGTAGAGTATCTCAAGCCTAGACATTGGAGTAGCTGTATAACCATCAAAGTCAGGACTTGCTGTAGCAATAGGATACAGCCCGTGATTGTGATCACACTTCTCAGCTCCTATCACTATCGAATCAGCAGCGACTTCAAAGAGCCATTTTTCTGGCTTATTGCTAGGACTTAACTCCCATTCTTTTGGGATGATAGTTATATACATAGGAATCACATCAGTCTTTGTGGTATAGATACTAGACTGAAGATCCGGCCTACCTTGCTTTAAATTTCTTCCGCTAGGATCTGTGTTAAGAAACGACTTCTTATTCTTAACAAGATTCAAATACTGCACATTAAATCTTCCTTCAGGACCATTACCTTCTTCAGAAAGCAAGGCCATCATGTTTGTAGTATACCACCATCCTACATACTCACAGTCCTGGATCTTATGAGATGGAATGCTAGGATCAGGGAGATATTTATAAGGATCTATATTATCAAGCGTATTACCTTCAAATATTAATCCTCTTTCTAACTGCCTTATAGCCTCTCCAGCTACCTGCTCTCCGTTTATATCAAAAGCACTACCCATGACGTTTCTATAAGTAGTCCCATACCGCTTCTCCCATCCAGGAGCTACAGGAGCTATTCCATAATCAAGAGCATTACTGAACATAGTATGCAAAGCGAGAGGTACTTTATTCCTAGCACAGTGCATTCTTACAAGAAGGGTAAGCAATGACCCACCTATAATATCATCAGGCCCTACACCTTCATAATTAAAGAGAGGATCCTGAAAGAAAGCTACTGTGAGATAAGTAAGTAAGGTTTCCTTAATAGCATAGGTATAAGGAAACACTATCGACACAGGCTTTCTCTCATCCTTACTCTGAATGTCTTCTTCCTTTTCATCTACGTATTTATAGGTAGTAGTCAACTTATCCATGTTCTTCCAGCTATCATACCTGGTAGACATAGCAGAATGACTCTCTCTGGCCCTTGCGAGAACTTCTTTAACAATCTTATCATGAACAGAACTTCCAGGTTTAAGGTCTATACCACCAGGATATTCATAGTCAAAATTAGCTCTGTCTATATCAGAAAGAGCTCTTGATAAAGAATTCTCGTTTCCTTGTACTATATTAGGCATTATCATATCCCCTTTTGTTATTTTTTACCGTAAGGGACAAATCATCAAGCTTTTCGTGTATTGCATCTAGCTGTATACAGAACTTCTCTGTACAGTTTCCTCTTCTCTCTGCACAAGAAGCTTCTGATACTTTATTCTTTCCCATTAACCTGTTTCCTACTTCGAACGAAACAAAGTTAGTAATAATACCAACAAGAACAGCAATAGTAGGATCCATTAAGCACACCTCCAATTTTGAATGATAGGATCATTAACAATACCCTCATATTCATCTTCCTGGGGGTCATTATAACTACCATTCTCAGGAGACTCAAAATACCTTCCTCCAAGCTCTAGGAGTTCGACTATATACGCTGTAGCATCCATAACATCCCAGAGCTTAGACTTAGGAAATGCTAAGAGCTGTGTCTCTAACTTACCGCACTTTTCCTTGTTATGGGTAATAAGTTTCTGTCGGTAATAAGGAATTAATCCCTTTATCCTTTCTACCTTTCCCCTTTCTTCTTTCATCCCTCCTCTAGCATTAAGCCATACTATATTATAGCTAAGTCCTCTTCTACTCATCTCGTTCAGTATAGGCTGCTTAATAAACTCCTCGAGAGAATTAACCTCGACCGCTAGGGTAGTAGCATTCAACCTCTTAGCCATATCAAACATCTCTTCGTATAACTGTTCAGGAAACACACGAAGAGAAGAAACATCTCTTACATGAAGTTTATTTCTCTTAGTATCAATCCCTATACCTACGACAGCAGAATCAGCACTTCTCAAATTCGTAGTCTTTGCTGGATCAACTATCACTACATTCTCAATACTAGGATTGTTTTTAATCTCTTCCTCATTATGGTAGGTAAAATCCTCAGCCTTAAACGAAGCATCTTCCTTCGACGTAGGAATATTCATCCTTTCCATATAGAAGAGATCTAACGTACCTAACCTTCTATGCTCAGATACTTCAGCTTCTATCTCAGCATCTGTCATATAATTAGGATCTAGGCTTTTATAGTTATCATCACAAATAGAAAGCCTAATCCCGTACCAGTCAGGAGAATCAAGAAGTTCCTGAAGAAGAGAATCCTCATGCTTGATAGTATCAATATATACTATTCTCCAGTTCTTCTTATAAAAATTGAAGGACTTCATTACGTCAGAATAGAACCACTGTTTCAACTTATCCCTATTCTCTTTACTCTGTATCTCCTCCTTATTCTCGAGATCATCACAGATAACAATCTCGGGTCGATTATCACACCAGTTCAAACCACGTACTTGCTGTCCCTGGCCTCGAGGGAGAACGAGAGTTTTCCCGAAAGCTACCCAAGAAAGCTTAGAAAACATCTCGTCCATCTGATACTCAAGATCAGACTCTTTAATGCTCCCAAAGAGGCCTCTCACAAACTTATTGATCAAAAGCTCTTTCTTAATATTCTCAGTCTGCATTTCAGCGACTGTAGCTGAGTTCATGAGATATACTATAAAATTAGCCATTCTGAAAAGGATAGCTTTCTGCGCGACTACCCTAGCTATAGACGTCTTTCCCAGACCACGAGGAGCAGCTATAGCTATCTTCTTATGCCCGGAGTCTATAGCCTTAAAAATCTCATCATGAAGGGTAGAGAACGGAGAATAGAAAGTTCCAGGGAAGAGAACCTTAGAGCAATACTTCGTGTTACTAACACAAAGTGATAGCATCTTTCGGATCTCAGGATCCTGGGTAATATCTATTGTCACGTTCTCCATATCTTCCCTGCTGGTATTTTTTACCGATAGCTTAAATATAATAAGCTACCGCATGACCACCTGTGCCGGCAATAGTCATAACAATACCATACCTGGCTTCAACGTCTATACCCATAAGCCCGCCTGAATCATCAGTGCCATGGATAATCACTTTAGCCAGTATAGTCCCTGATGCAGCAGCAGCACTGTCATAAACAGTAACTGTTACATCATTAGTTCCGTCTGTGTAAGCAGTAAAGCCTCTAAGAACACCAGCAGAAGCCTTCACTACCACAGGAGAATCAGCAACTGCTTTATCTCCTGTGCTCTTACACGTCGCAAAAGGAATATTCCTACATCTCACATCCATCAGAAACCTCCTTACGACTCAGCGTTGAAGGTAGCTTCGTAAGTGAACTGAATGCTATCTCCGCTGGTCACGTTGATAGCACTGAAGAGAGATCGATCCATCATAGTCCCGTTCTCACTAGCAGAGAACAATCCATGCTCAGTAATAGCATAAGTATTTGAGAAGCTAATAGTAGCAACTGACTTGTAGATATTTGCAGAAGCTCCTTCAGTCTGAGTACCTGACACCCTCGAACCAACCTCTGTTCCAAGAGTCGTCTCTGTATTCGCTTCTGCTCCAGTCCCAGTACCGCATCCGTGATACTTGAAAACGTCCATAGGCTTGGTGGTACTGTTCTGCAGAGAGTCTACGATATAATCTCTGAATGCTGTAGTGATCTTCTGAACTGAGACCAAGCCGTGGTCGTTGATAGAACCATCAGCCCTAATCACTTTAGCACTCAGAAAACCCCAAAGCTCAAGAGCGTATTCAGGAGCGCCCATCTTCAAAGCATCCTCAGCTTCTTTTGATGTGATAGTTCTGCCTCTCGGAATCTTTCCTTTCCTCAGCTGTTTATTCAGCCGCCAGGAGCGAAAGCGCTGCAAAAGGCTGTCTTTAACCTTTCCATCTTCAGTACGTTTCTGTTTCATTATAGTTATCCTCCTATTATTCTCTTCAGTCGAGATCCTATAATCCCAACGGCCTTACTGATAATAACACCTGTGATATAGCTCACTATCCCACTTATAGCTCCGAATATTCCAGAAGTTCCTTCTGACGTCTGATAGGCTTCTCCAGGATTTCCAGAAGGCGAAGGAATAGAACCTGTTTTAGAAACAGCTATATTCTTCACTAACTGTCCTGCCTGAGAAGGAGCATTACCACTAATCCCCTTACCTATCATCTTAACCATACTCCCGACTGCGTAAGGAACAGCTCCTGATATGCCTTCTAAGAAGACAGACACACCAGAAGCTGTTCCGGATAAGGAGGGTATGGCACCTTGTACTTTCTTATCTACATCTTTAACTATCCCTCCTACTTGATAAGGGATAGAACCAGCTAGAGATTTCCCAGCTCTCCTACTAATACTCCCTGATAAAGCAGGAATAATACCAGTGACTGCTTTAGTAGTAGCCTTGCTTATAGCTCCAGTAATCTGAGGAATAGCACCTAAGACTTCCTGTAAAAACACAGATACATAACTAGAAACCCCACTTACAGCAGGTAACAATCCAGAAACATTCTTAGCTGTAAGCTTTAAAGAAGCCCCAGTTACACTTCCTAACTGCCCCTCAAATTCCTTAGCAGTACTCTTCACAGTACTTCCACTCTGAGAAGGTGCAGATCCTAAAACTCTCTTCTCCGTAATCCTTACTACTGTCCCTTCTTGTACAGGAACCGAGCCTTGGAGCATTTTACTAATTATAACATCTAAACTTCCAGTAATAACAGGAAACGTTCCTGCCAAAGCTTCTTCAATAAGCCCTGTTATAAACTCCCCAACAATAGAACCGCTTAGAGCAGGAAGTACTCCAGTCAAGGTCTTTAAAGTACTCTTACTAACTACTCCAGATACAGACGGAAAACTACCAGAGACGTTTCTCGTGGATAGCTTAATAACACTCCCATTCTGAGAAGGCATAGAACCAGAAACTATTTTTCCACTTGTCTTTGTAGTAATCCCAGAAGCTAATGTAACACCTCCTAGAACTACCTTGCCAGGCAGCCTACCCAAAGACCCAGAAAAAGCAGGAAAACTTCCACTCAACGCCTGATTCTGTGTACTTCCTGCATAAGACCCTAAAGGATTAGAGTCTATCATGACAGTATCAAATATAAAGTCGTCAAAAATTAATGCTTCTCCATATCCTACAGAAGGCCCTGCATATCTAATAGCACTAGCAGCCCCAGCAGTAAATGTAATTTCTGGTGTTGTAGGCTTAATAGCCGTAGTATTAATAAACACATTCACAGTCCCTGACGCTACATAATCAACCCAGATAAAATACTTAACCCCTTCTTCAAGAAGATAATCAGAAGTCTTAGCTCCTTCTATAGCATCCTGAAGACAAAGATAGCCAGTGCTTGAGTGGTATAGATAAAATACACTGTTTATACTCTCATCAAAAGCGTCAAAGAATCCGTGATCACCAGCAACAGTAATTACAGGACAATAAGCAAAGTAAAGACTAAACTCCGACAAGCCTCCTACATCATAATACTCTATCCCCCAACCACTACAAGTCATAGCAAGAGACTGAGCACCCTCTAAAGGAGCAGGACTATCTGTATAATCCCAGCTTACAGTCACTCCTCCATAACTAGTCCATCCTGAAGGCCTGCCAGTTCCTTCACATCTCTCACGAACTATATACCCCTTAGGAGCCCAGATATCCCTAGGACTAGAGAATTTATTACTTTTAGTATGATACCACCAAGTAGATGCCATCTACTTAAACCCCTTTAAGATGTCCTGAGAAAGTACCGTGACTTGCGGTAATGTCTACAACTTTACTGGTTCCATAACACATCAAACCTGCGCACATTCTTTCATTAGCCGCTAGATAAATATCCATACCGCAATGAAGCAGTAATGCGCCGTTAAAACTACATGTATAGGCGTTTAAGATATTATGCCAGTAAACGTTTGTGGCTGAGTTACTACTATTCAACACTATCAGTCCAAGCTGAATGCCTGTATGAGCAGATGTAATCCCACCAACAAAAACAGAAGCATCAAAGTGATAATACCCTGTTACTGGGGCAACGTAGCGACCATAAGTATTATCATAGTCACCATCTGAGTCAAATGTCTCAGTACCATATACTATCGGATAGTGATTTGTTCCGTCTCCGGTTACGTTTGACGCAGCAGTAGCAACAGCAAGAAAACAATGGTTTGCTTGTTTAATATTAACTAAAAGCCAAGCTCCATTACCTGTGTAAGCAGTTCCAGATCTTTGATTATCAGGCTTAATAATCGTAGGCGAAGACTCAGTATAAGCAGAACCGGCGATATTGAATCTATATACATACAACTGATTATTACCAGAGTTATGTACTATAGCAATATCGCCGGTAGCCAAGGCATTATAATACCCACTCTCTCCACCAGCATAGATCGCATCCAAGGCGCCTGTGCCTCCGCCAGTTAAGGCGCCGTAGACTGGAATGAACTGAGCCATCGAGCCCTCCTACTATCCTTAAGCCCAGAACCTATGAAGCCAGGAAAGAAGTTGCTGAATAACCATCTTCAGCCCTGTCGGCTTAGCCGGAGGGGTAGTATCCGCGACTGTAACTGTAATACTAGCCTCATCCGACTTAGGTGATTCATTCCCTGACATATCATATGCTGTAAGGGTCACGTAGTAAGTAGTCGTAACTTTCGGATTCACAGTAACGGAGTAGGAAGTCACCTTACCTACATCAACAGGCAGTCCATAAACCCCACTAGTCGTACCGTAGTAAAGCTTATACCCTGCCAAGTCCGCTTCGGTATTCGCATTCCAGCTAACATCAACCACAGCTGCTTGGAGACTTAGAAGCGGAAGAAGCATAAAAGCCAGAAGCAAGAATATTCTCTTCATAAACCCTCTCTATTGGTATTTTTTACCAACAGCGCTTAATAATCTCCATGATTGATCCAGTCTACGATAATAGTACCAGCGACCGAGAGTGTGTCATTAGCAGTACTATCCGCATCATCAAACATCACGTTAAGATAAAGATCTTTTGCTGTAGAAGTCCCGTCATGGAAAGAAGAAGCAGAAGCATATCCCTTAATCACACCAGTAGTATTCGCAAACTGAGCGAGAGAGGTAGACGAAATAATATCCGCTTCTGTCCCCTCTAACGTCGCTCCGACTCCAGCACCCGCAGTACCAAGAGCAAAGTCCCCATCAGCAGTTGCTACAATCCCTGCAGCTCCGCCGGCCGAAGAAGCTGTCAAATTCACTGTAGCTCCGACAATCTGAATATTCCCAGCAGGGAAGTCATAAATCTTAACACTCCCAATACCGCTAGAATTCGCGGTATCAGTAATCGTCATAACTTTATCAATTGCCAGAGACGTTCTGTGAATAACTCCATCTCCATACTCAGTCGCCGTAGATACCGCCGTAACACCTGCACCATTCCCGTAGGTCGTCTTCGGCATCTTCGCAAGAGTGAGGAAGTTGTGGATAGTAGTAAGCCCCTTAATCGTAACGTTGTTGAGGAAGTACTTATCCCCTCTCTCCACAAACGCAGCACCTGTAGTGAGCATAACTATAAAGACCAGAAGCCCGACGAGAATACTCGAGTCTTTCCATTTACGCATAGTTCAAATCCTCCTTGTTTTTATTCACTTCTCTTTTCCAACTCGAGGATGTATAGGAAAAGCTTCTGAGCATCCTCTTCCGTAAAACATACAGAACCTTCAGGTCCTTTTTTCGCTTCTATCACTGGCCTTGTCGGAGCTAGGATCTCTTCCCTCATCTTTACTCCCGTACAAGAGAGGAGAAAAGTGCTCATTAAAAGCGACAGTAATATCTTTCTCAGCATTAAGAACTTCCTCTTGATACCTTCTCTCGGCATTCTTCCTCTGAATCTTCTTGACCTGATCTGTAATCTCACTAATCAGGTCAAGAAGAAGTTCTATAATAACCGCCAGCCTACTCATTTCCCTGTTTTCTTCGTCTCTCTAATCTTACTCCACAGAGCGAAGACAGTCGAAATACCAGTAGCAAACACCACCAGCACATCGAGAATCTGGGCCTGAGCCGCTTCATCCAACGTATATCCCCATCCTGCGAGGACCAGAGCTACCAGGGAAAGAACAGCCGCTCCTACTCGACCTTTGATTAGAGAAGTCAATAAAGAATCATTCATAAAACCTCCTTTAAGCTACTTTCCTTTTCACCGGTCTGTCCTGGAAGTGTGGATAATCAGGCTTCTTCCAATCACCTCCACAGACAATAGTTGGATCTATCTGATGTGCGAGCTCCACTAACTGCAAATAATCAGGAATATCGTCTTCATTCACATCAGCTTTAAGCGACCAACTTACCTGCCCGTTCTTTCCCAGAATCGCTACATCAACTGCGTGAGAGAAATCATCTTCTGTAGTCTCATTTCCTAAATCAACCAAATGCTCAGACCTCATAGTCCAAGTCACGCAGTGATTATTCTCCTCTTCACTCAAAGGAAGCAACCCTGCAATCTTCCTAAGCGAGTTCACTACTTCAAGCTCTTCTCTCCCTTGTGCATAGAGCGCTGCTTGTTCCTTAATATCTCTATCCACACATGTAACTATCACTCTCAGCTTATATCTCCTCCAAGCTTCGAGTATGAGATTCTTAATAAAAATCCTCATTCTAGGAGTGGCTCTATCTATATTTCTACTCGCCATTAAAGACCCTCCGTGAAAGGAATATCCAAAGCCCCGCACTCCAAAGCTGCTTTCTTCCCTTGCTCCTTGATCTCTTCTAACATCTCAGCTGTAAAGTGTGCGTGCCCTACCATCACTTTCCTCGGCACTGCAAGCCCTGAGAACTCCTTCAACACCATATCAGCGGTCTGCTTCTGAAGCTGAATAGAAGCTCCTCCATGCGTGAGATCTCCCTCTTCCCCTTCACTCAAGATCTTATCATAAATCTCCAGCGCCTTAGGAATCATCTCCTGCATCTTCTTTGCCACGTCTATCGATCCAGTATCCCTCGCAGCCCTCATCATTCCTAACTTCTCTTTCCCTAATGTCGAGTTCCTAGCATTGAAAACTGTCATAGGCTTACACCCTACAGCCTCCGCTATCTGAGCGTCAGGGAATCCTAAAAGCGCTAACTCGAGGATCTCATGATGTCTCTGGTTCAAATTCTTCAGATCGGCCGGATTCCTACTCCTCCCAGCTCTTCTTCTCTCAGTTCTTCTCTCATATATCCCTTTCATGTCTTCGTTATTACGTTAGAAATATTGCCTAGTCAACCTCCAATTACCCACATATTTCTAGCTATACCTCACTCACCCTTATGGTAATTTTTACCAACAGCCACGCTCGAATCGCCTGGAACCTTCTCTTCTCTCCCTCTCCTCTCTCCCGAGCGCTTCTCCCTCACCTGCTATCAATCCCACAATTATGTGGTTTTATTAGATTTGGGACGTGATAGGTCAACGTGAACGGGCGGGCGGGCGGGGGCGTTTCCCCCCTTCGGGCTTTCGTGCTCGCTTGACGCTAATATTTGACAATCAAAACGAGTTGTGTTATCATGTTTGCATGGTGAGAGAAAACACCATATAGGAGCATGAATCACTAAAAGGAGGTGGACATGATAGTATGGAATAAGGGAAATCGGGAAGACTGGCACGGCATCTGGCCAGCCAAAAAGAATAGCCGCCGGATAGTCTGCGTGCTGGCCGGATCAGCACATGCGGGTTTGGAAGGTGCCGAATATATCGGCACCCACTACTCCCGGATCTCCAGGGAGGAGTACGACTGGTACAGACTTCCTGCCGGGACCAAGATTATCAGTTGACCCGGACGAGATAGTCTAGCCTCTCCCCTCCCGCTCTTGGCAACAGGGGCGGGAGGGGCACTCATTATCGTTGATAGATATTTAGCCCCTTCCCCACGGAGGGGGCTTTCTTTTTCAAAGAGCAGCTCTTAAAACTTAGCCCTCGGACGGCACTCGCCCACACCAGCACCAATAAACACGCCCATGATGAGCACACCGAAGCACCCGCCGATTACCATTCCTGCTAATAAGAGCCACATATCAGATCTCCAATTTTTCGACAATCACTTCTGTCCGCGGATGGGCTTTCTCTTTGACCACGCACGATTGATCAGAAAATTGCGCTATCTGCTTGTCGTTTTTCCACATCCAAGGTTTTTCAGACAGTTGATGAATCCAATCCAAGGCCTGTTCCGGTGTTTTTAATCTGGCTCGTTCTATTTCGTAGACATCGTTAGTTTCCGGGATCTTGATGACAATGCATTCGTCGTCAACCGCAACGGCGTTACTTCGAACACGCCCATCCAGAATGTCGAGTTCCTCACCGGTCATATTTAATAATTCATCAACGCTTAAAATTTTCATTGTCCTTCTCCTGTCATGTTCGCCATGTTCCATGGAACACTTTGGCGGTGTTCCATAATGTTCCATATTTCGTTCCACCTGTTTGGCTATATTGCTTGATTTGCGGGCGCTGTGTTCCACGATGTTCCATGACATGGAACATTTTAATATTTTCCTTTTTTGTGAAATTCGTTTAATTTTGGCGTCACCTGGATTTGACATACATCATTATTTATGTCATAATCCGCTCACTGACAAGCACCTCGTGCAATTTGAGGGGAGCATAGCACGAGGGAACATAGCGGGTCTGTGATCGAAAGCAGACATAATCCGCAAAGACCAATGGTCGCTCGATTATGGTCTAGGTGCACTCAAAGGAGGAAGAGATGAGTCTGGGAGTTAATGAATTATCATGGCCGAAGGAAGGAAAGAGTCTGCAGACAGTCTTGAATGATGATCTGCTGATAGACCAGTGGATGATAGAGAAGGGAACAGTAGTTGTGCTGTACACAGGAAGGAACTTTGGAATCGTAGCTCTTCCATATAAGTGCATGGATAAGAGAGGATTTGAAATCCCTAGACGGTTGTTTAAGTATTAGGAGGAAGACTAAAGGAGAACGCACATGACCGTAAACGAGATACTCGAAACCAGGTTGGACGGGGTGAAGGTGCCCAGAAAGATGTCGGTGAAGATCGACAAAACCGGCACGGGCAAGGATGATCCAAGCTATGTAATCAATGTAGCATTTGATTACACAGGGTGGACAGTCAAGCAGGTGCTCGACAGCCTTGCGAACTCATCCGTGGCGATTACCTTCGCCGGAATGCTCCGCAAGCAGGAGCCCGAGGTTGTCAAGGGTTACAACAACAAGACGATTCTCGTCAGCGATGCCGGGAAGTCCCCGAAGACTGTCGTCGATGTCCAGGCCTCATATGCCGCAATGTTCGCGGCTATGTCGCCCGAAGAGCAAAAGGCCGAACTCGAGAAATTCAAAGCCCTGAAGAAAACGGCTGCCTAATCAGCAGCCATAACCAGCACCTAGATCATAATGGAGCGACCATAAATATAAATATAAATATAAGGAGGATTTATGTACACAGACTATGAAGCAAATTATAGAAGGGCGTTGAT